>Ga0129336_10002895_pt1 | contig 10578 bp, 10 predicted proteins | sample CPB6_02_DNA_FD_96878 | JGI IMG/M metagenome (GOLD analysis project Ga0129336, IMG submission 96878) | Freshwater to marine salinity gradient microbial communities from Chesapeake Bay, USA - CPBay_Sum_0.6_0.2_DNA | ecosystem: Environmental > Aquatic > Marine > Coastal | place: USA: Chesapeake...
TAGGATTCGAACCTACGAAGGCGTGAGCCGGCAGATTTACAGTCTGCTCCCGTTGGCCGCTTGGGTACCCCTCCGCGTGAAACGAGCCGCCTATTCTGATTTCCAGCGCGGAGGGTGTCAACGGCGTACGAGCGCCAAGGAGGCGGGTGGACCATGAGCCTTGACCCTGTCGTTCTCTTTTTTGCTTTGGGCCTCGCCGCGGGGGTGCTGAAAGCCGACCTGCGCCTGCCTCCCGCCATCTACGAATTCGTCAGTACTTTGTTGCTGCTATCGATCGGCATGAAGGGGGGCATCGAACTCGCCCGCCAGCCGGCCGAGGGTCTGGCCGGCGATCTGATGCTCACTCTGTTGCTGGGTATCCTTCTGACTTTCCTCGCTTTTTTCATTCTCCGGGGCATCGGTCGGCTGGATCGCAGCAACGCTGCGGCAGTCGCCGCGCACTACGGTTCGGTCAGTATCGGCACCTTCGCGGTCGGCGTCGCTTATCTCGGCAGCGCCGGGATCGGCTACGAGCCGACCATGCCCTTGCTGCTGGTATTGCTCGAAATTCCGGCCATCGTGCTCGGTATCCTGCTGGCCCGCGGCCTTCAGGCAGGCTCTCCGTGGGGCGAAATCGCCAGAGAAGTGCTGCTCGGACGCAGCGTGCTGCTGCTGCTCGGCGGACTGTTCATCGGCTGGGCGGCAGGCGCCGAGGGACTCCAGCCCATGGCGCCGCTCTTTTTCGACCTATTCAAGGGAATTCTTGCCGTTTTCTTGCTTGAAATGGGCTTGATCGCCGCAGATCACCTCGGGGGATTCCGTCGTTACGGGCTTTTCATGGGCGCCTTCGCCCTGCTGATCCCGCCGACCTTCGCCATGATCGGGCTCGGCTTTGCCATGCTCATGGGGCTGTCGCTCGGCGGTGCGATCCTGTTCGCGACGCTCGCCGCGAGCGCCTCGTACATCGCCGCGCCCGCCGCGATGCGCTCGGCGGTCCCCGAAGCCAACCCCGCGCTCTCGCTCACCGCAGCGCTCGCCATCACCTTCCCGTTCAACATTTTGCTCGGCATCCCGCTCTATCGGCAGGCTGCCGAGTGGTTATGGGTTCGCTGAGCGGGTCGGCACGAACACCCTCCACCGAGACCTCGACGAACCTCCTCAAAGAAAACTCCAAGGACATCCACCATGACCGGCGTAGCCCAGAGCCACCGCAAGTTGCTGACCGTGATCACCGAATCGAATCTCGAGCGCGACATCGTGCGCGAGATCGAGACGCTCGGCGTGGGCGGCTACACCATCAGCGACGCCCGCGGCCGGGGCGATCAGGGTTTGCGTGCCTCGCACTGGGGACATAGCAGCAACATTCGGCTGGAGATCGTTTGCGACACGCCACTCGCCGAGCGCGTGCTCGCGCGGTTACGCGAAAAATATTACGAGCACTACGCGATCGTGATGTGGGTGGTCGACGTCGAAGTGCTGCGCCCGGACAAGTTTCGCTGACCGGGACCACGCACGAAACGCCCGGGACGCGCACCCGTCGGCACTCCGTCGCGCAATGCGAGTTGACCGTTGACGATCACGTGGCGCATGCCCGCAGCGAACTGGTGCGGCTGGGCGTAGGTCGCGAGATCACGCACGGCAGCAGGATCAAAGATAGCGACATCGGCATGGGCGCCGGCGCGCAGCACGCCGCGATCAACCAACCGAAAGTTGGTTGCCGGCAGACTCGTGAGGCGACGGATCGCTTCGGCCAGATCGACCAGACGCTCGTCGCGGACGTAGTGGCCGAGAAAGCGAGCAAAAGCGCCGTACGCCCGCGGATGCGGTGAGTGCTGCAGAAACGCGCCGCGCGGCGCCAGCGCTTCTTCGTCCGAGCACAACCCGACCCAGTGCAAGCTCAGCAAGCGCCGCAGATTGTCCTCGGACATCATGAAGTACGCTGCATGGACGCGGCTGTCATCCTCGAGCACGAGATCGACGATGGTCTCGGCCGCGGTCCGGCCACGCGCCGCGGCCACTTCGGCGAGCGTACGTCCGCAGTACTGCTGCAGTTCGGCGTGCCGAAACCCGAGCAGTCGCACGTTATCCGCACTACCAGCGGCGGCATACAGACTTTCCCAATCCGGGTGCGCCGTCTCGATTTCTTTGATCAGGCGGGCCCGCAGCTCCGGGTCGCGCAGGCGCTCTAGCCAACTGCGATGTCCGCCCTCCTGCACCCAGGGCGGCATCGCCGCATCGAAACCCGAGGCACCCGCAAGGTAAGGGTAGACGTTGGCGCTGACATCCAGCCCTTCGCTGCGCGCCGCCTCGATGCGTTCGATCGCTGCGCCCAACAGCGGCCAGTTTTCGCGGCCTGCCGCCTTGAAATGCCAGATCTCGGCGTGTGCGCGCGTGGCACGGGCGATGTCTATGATTTCGTCCACCGCGGGCAAGAGCTGGCGCGACTCACTGCGCAGGTGCGAGTAGTAGCCGCCGCCGTACTCGGCGGCTGCGAGCGCGAGGGCTCGCAGTTCGTCATGGCTCGCGAACGCGGCCGGCGCATAGATGAGCGACGAGCCTACGCCGAGCGCACCCTCGGCCATCGCACTTCGAACGAGCTCCTGCATGCGCACGAGCTCACGGGCCGTCGGCGCACGATTCGCATGACCCAGTTCGTGAATGCGCACCGTGGTCGCACCCACGAGCGAAGCCACGTTCGGCACCACGCCGCGCTTTTCGAGGAATTCGAGATATTCACCCAGAGAATTCCAGTCGACCGCATAGCGACTGTTGCCACGGCGCAGGCGCAACTCGCGGCGCATCTCGGCATTGAGTGGGCCCATCGACAGGCCCTCGCCGAAAACCTCGAGTGTCACGCCCTGACGCAGATCGCTCTCGGCGGTCGGATCTTCGATGATCGATTCGGTGGCCCACGACAGGCTGTTGATGAATCCGGGTGCGACCGCCAACCCGCGGGCATCGATCTCGGTGCGGCCCTGCATCCAGCCGAGATCGCCGATCGCGGCGATGCGATCGCGGACGATACCGATGTCGGCAACGGTCGGCGGCGCGCCGGTGCCGTCGTAGACCGTGCCGCCGCGAATCAGCAAGCTGAATGCCGGTGGCGGTGTTTGCCCCGCGTCACGCACGCGTCGCCACAGCGCCCTGAACACGAGGCCCCAGAAAGCTTGGCGCACCCGGCGCAGCGTTTTCATGGCAGGATCATGCCATATGGCTGGCGGATCCTTGCTCGCGCTCCTCGACGACATCACGACCGTGCTCGACGACGTCGCGGTGCTCAGCAAAGTCGCGGCAAAGAAAAGCGCCGGAGTGCTCGGCGACGACCTGGCCGTCAACGCCGAGCAAGTGGCTGGCGTGCAGGCCGCTCGTGAACTGCCCGTCATCTGGGCGGTCGCCAAGGGCTCTGCAATCAACAAGGCGATCCTCGTTCCCGCAGCCCTGCTCATCAGTTATTTCGTACCGATGCTGATCACGCCGCTGATGGTGCTCGGCGGACTTTTTCTTTGCTACGAAGGCTGCGAAAAGCTGAGCCACGGGTTGCTGCACGATCGCGCCACCGAGGAAGCCGAGCACGCGGTACTCAGTGCCGCGGCCGCAGACCCGAGCGTCGATCTCGTGCAGTTCGAGCGCGACAAAATTCGCGGCGCGATCCGCACCGATTTCATCCTCTCGGCCGAGATCATCGTGATCACGTTGGGCACGGTGGCGACGGCACCACTCGGCACCCGCATCGGCGTCCTCGTGACGATGGCGGTGCTCATGACGATCGGCGTCTATGGGTTCGTAGCGGTGATCGTCAAACTCGATGACGCGGGTGCGTATCTCGTCAACAAGCATGGCGCCGGCGCAGGTCATCGCATTGCGCGCGCCCTCGGCCGCGGGCTGCTGTTGACCGCGCCGCGATTGCTGGCCTCGCTCGGTGTCGTCGGCATGATCGCCATGTTTTTGGTGGGCGGCGGCATTCTCACCCACTCGCTGCCGTTTTTACCGCAGCTGGCAGGTGCGCTCGCCCTGCTGCTCGATGCCGCCGTCGGCGTGACGGCCGGAGCGGTGGTGCTAGCTGCGGTGCTCGCGTTCAAGCGCCTGCGTCAACGCTTCGACCAACGCGGGCGGTAACAAACGCGACTGCCCCGGTCGCAGATCGGCAGGCAAACTGATCGGTCCGTATCGCAGTCGCGTCAAACGACTGACCTCGTGACCCACGGCACTCCACAATCGCCGCACTTCGCGGTTGCGTCCTTCGTGTAGCACCACGCGAAACCACGCGTGTCCATCGCTCGCATTGACCGCCTCGATACGATCGAACTTCGCCCAGCCGTCCTCGAGTTCGACCCCGCGTCGCAAGGTGTCGAGCGTGGCCGCCGCCGGCAGCGAACGGACCCGCACCAAATATTCGCGCTCGACCTCCGAGGAGGGATGCATCAGTCGATGCGCGAGTTCACCATCGGTGGTGAACAAGAGCAGCCCCGAGGTGTTGACATCGAGTCGCCCCACCACGATCCAGCGCCCGTTCGGCGGCGCGGGCAGGCGCTCGAAAACGGTGGGCCGACCCTGCGGGTCGCTGCGCGTAGTCACCTCGCCGAGTGGTTTGTGATAGCCGAGCACGACCGATGCCGCGGCCGCTTTCGATCCGCCAAGATCGATCGCACGACCGTCCACCTCGACCAAATCTTTGGGCCCGACCCGAACACCCAATTCGGCGCGCCGACCGTTCACCGCGACCCGGCCGTCGCGAATCCACTCTTCGATGCTGCGCCGCGAGCCGAGCCCGAGCGTGGCCAGCACCTTCTGCAGTCGCTCGCCCTGATTCGATTCGCTCATGATGACCGGCATCATAACGGAGCGTTATCGACGCATGCCGGTTGCGCGCTGAAGCGCAGCTCCGCCGCCGATATGCTGCATTGCAGCGCCATCGATCCTCGCCATCCCCCGACATCGGAGACCTCGCCCATGCGCCCCGAAACCATTGCCGTCCATGGCGGCTACACGCCAGACCCGACCACCAAATCGGTGGCGGTGCCGATCTACCAAACCACCTCCTACGCTTTCGACAGCGCGCAGCACGGCGCCGACCTCTTCGATCTCAAGGTGCAGGGAAACATCTACACGCGGATCATGAATCCGACCAGCGACGTGCTCGAAAAACGCATCGCCGAGCTCGAAGGCGGCATCGGCGCGCTCGCGCTCGCCTCGGGTAGCGCCGCCGTGACCTACGCCGTCATGACCATCGCCGAGCAAGGCGACAACATCGTGAGCTCGAGCGCACTCTACGGTGGTACCTACAATCTTTTTGCACACACGCTGCCGCAGTTCGGTATCGAGGTGCGCTTCGCCGATTATCGTCGACCCGAAGAATTCGAAAAGCTCATCGACGGACGCACCAAGGCGGTGTTCTGCGAATCGATCGGCAATCCGCTCGGCAACGTGACCGACTTCGGTGCGATCGCTGCGATCGCACATCGCCATGGCGTACCGCTGATCGTCGACAACACCGTACCTTCACCTTATCTTTGCCGGCCGTTCGATCATGGGGCCGACATCGTGGTGCACTCGCTCACCAAGTATCTCGGCGGTCACGGCAACAGCATCGGCGGTGTCCTCGTCGACTCGGGCAAGTTCCCTTGGGCAGAGCACAAGGCGCGATTCCGCCGGCTCAACGAGCCCGACGTCTCGTACCATGGCGTCGTCTACACCGAGGCGCTCGGCCCCGCGGCCTACATCGGCCGCGCCCGCGTTGTCCCGCTACGCAACATGGGCGCGGCGATCTCGCCCTTCAATTCATTCCTCATTTTGCAAGGCATCGAAACACTCGCGGTGCGGATGGATCGCATCTGCGAGAACACGCTTGCCGTGGCGAAATTCCTGCAAAAGCACCCTGCGGTCAGCTGGGTCAACTACGCAGGTCTCGCCGATCATCCGAGCCATGAACTGGTTCGAAAATACATGGGCGGGCGGGCCTCGGGCATCCTCACCTTCGGCGTGAAAGGCGGACGCACCGCGGGCGAGAAGTTCCTCGATGCGCTGCAGCTCGTGATCCGTCTCGTCAACATCGGTGATGCGCGTTCACTCGCCACCCACCCAGCCTCGACGACGCATCGACAGCTCTCGCCGGCCGAACTCGAAAAAGCCGGAGTCTCGGCAGACATGGTGCGCCTGTCGATCGGCATCGAGCACATCGAAGATCTGCAGACCGATCTCGATCGGGCATTGAGCGCTCGCTAGCCCAGTCGGGTAGCGAGGTCTGCTAGCGTCGTCGCGCCTCTTCGACTTGCTCTTGCAAAATACGGAACAGGCTGTCGATGAATTCTTTGCGCTCGGCAGCGAGCCGCGCTTCGTCTTCGGCCGAGAACTCGTGGGCATCGAGCTCACCCACCGCGAGCCCGCCTTGCCGAATATGGATTGCCTCGAGCGCAGCGAGGCGCTCTCGCAGCGTCCACACCTCGCTACCGAGAACCACCAGCATGTTGAGCAGCTTGTCGATCGCCGGATCGGCAAAGAAGTAGGGGCGCCCGCCGCGTATGGTGCGGCGCATGGGCTGCCGCGCTCGGGTTTCTGCGGCGTGGACGACCTTGGCTTTGGCTTTGGCTTTGCCTTTGGCTTTGCCTTTGCCTTTGGTTTTACGCGCTGCGCTCATTTCCACGCTCCGAAGCAGTACCAAAGAATGCCGTCGGTGAGGCGGCCGGTCTTGTCGTTGTCGACCTCGCGTGGCTGCGTCGCCGCATCGCTCCATACCTTCTCGCCATACCAGCCGACCGAAGGAATTACGAATTGGACGTATTTCTTTGGATCGAAGCCCGCCTGTCGGCACAGTTCTTCCGGCTTGAGGTCGCGGAAAGGCTTGTAGAACGGCTCGTTGTTGTACGCACTGTCCCAATCGAGATAGAACGCATCGTACGCCGAGAGTTGCGAGTTCGGCGGCAGCTCCATATGCAACATCAGGCCGCCCGGGCGCAGTACGCGATGGGCCTCGCGCATGATGTTCGCGATGCCCTTCTTGGGAATCTCGTGCAAGAACATCGAGGAAAACACCACGTCGAAACTCGCATCCGGAAAATCGAGCGCCTCGGCATTCATCTGCGCGAAGTGGATCGCCCGGCCCTGCGCTTCGGCACGCGCGTGGGCATAACGCAGACAAGGCGCGGCGACGTCGATGCCGTGCACTTCGGCATCGGGGAACTGGTCCTTCCACGAGCCCGTGTTGTGGCCGATGGTGCAGCCGAGATCGAGAATTTTCTTTGGCTGGAGATTCGGATATTTGAGACGAATGAAGCCGGCGATCGATTGTCCGATGTCATCGAGGTTCTGACCCATCAGACCAAACGAGAACACCGCGAGACCGTTGTCGTAAAGTGCACCCGCGGCAAGATCGTCGGTCTCGTACTCGCCATCGTAGTTGCCGGCCATGAGGTGCACGTCAATCGCCGACACGTAGCGCGGCACCTCGAATCCGGGCTGCAGCGTCAAAGATCCGCGCTCGCGACGCTTGCTCTTCGACAAGGCCGCAGCTTTGCTCTTGAGCGCATCGCGATTGCGCTCCAGAGGTGGAAATACCGACTGCCAAACCATGTCTTGCGCGGTGACGCGGAGACTGGAATAGAACTTGAAGTACTCGTTGGGCTTGATCGCCTTGTGAACTTCCGGGCCGTTTTTCGGGGCGCGGCCGGCACTGCGCCGAAAGCCTGGCTCCACGCTGCCCTCGTAAACGGCACGCATGCCGGTGGCCATGTCGTTGAGCACGTGCGCACGCAGGCCGGAAACGAAATTCATTCGCGCTTTTTCGTCGCGCGTCTTGGACAGTTTCAGTTCGTGCTTGAGTTCGAGCATGGAGTCCTCTCGAAAATGACTACGCTATTGCAAAGACAGCCGAAAAATATCAGCCCTAGAAATCCGACAACAGTCTGCCGAATCCGCTCATGCGATCGGCGATGCCATTGGCGCGCAAGGCATGCCAGTAGGTGGCCGTGTTGATCGCGATCACGGGCTTGCCCAGCCAGTCCTCCGCCTCGGCGGCCAGGCGCACCATCGACAAATTGGTCCCCACCTGGATGATCGCGTCGACCTCTGGCCCGTCGAGCTCGCGCAAGACCTCGCGGCAGCGCTCTTCGGTGATTTGCGCGATGGCGGTCCACGAGGGCGCACGCATCGGCACGTCGCGCACCGTTTCGTAACCCATGTCGGCGAAGTAACGGCGAACCTCGGCGTTGGCGACCGGGTAATACGGCGACAGGAACGCGATGCGGCGGATTCCGCCATAGGCCTTGAGCGCAGCCGCACAGGAGTGCGCCCCGATCGAGATCGACACACCCGACTCACGCTCGATCATGCGCTGGAATTCGTCGGCTCCCTTGGCGCCGCCGTAGAACGTGATCGCCGACATGCCCATCACCAGATAATCCGGCTCGCAAGTCATCACGCTGCGTACGGCATCGACGACGCCTTGCGAGATCTTGTGTGTGGCCGCCATGAAGGTCTCGTCGCTGATCGCCTTCGAGTTCGGCGTGTAAATACGGCTGTAATGGTTGGTGACACCGGCCGGACGCATGTCATCGAAATCGGGCTGAACGATGGTGTTGGTCGACGGCCCGAGCACGCCGAACAGGCGGCGGTAGCCTTGAACATCTTTTCCCATGAAGCGCAGGCTAGCATGCGTTGCGAGCAGTGGTCAGGCTTGGCGACAATGGCACGAATGAACCCCCCGACAATCCCACGGTCGAGCATCGCATTCATCCTGGCACCCCGGTTGCGAGGGGGCCTGCTGGCGATCGTGCTCGCACTGACGACGAGCGCCACCACCTTCGCCGACAAGATTCCCCGGCCGGCGGGCGGCCCGAGCCTGCGGATTGCCACCTGGAATCTCGAATGGTTCATCGCTCCGGAAAACTTTCTGGCCCTGGCGCGCACCTGCGTGCCGCGCGACGGCTCCCCCGGATCCCGCGAGCGCTACATCCCCTGTGACGTCGCCATGGAAAAAGAACGCTCGGCGCTCGATTTTCGGGTGCTGGAGCGCTACGTCGATCAACTCGATGCGGACATCGTCGCGCTACAGGAAGTAGACGGTGCAGACGCGGCGCGCCGCGTGTTCCGCCATCACGACTTTTGCTTCAGCCAACGCGAGGGCGTGCAGAACACGGGCTTCGCGATTCGCAAAGGCGTGCCGCATCGCTGCGGGCCCGACCTGCTCGGCGTGTCGCTCGACGATCGCGTACGCCGTGGCGCCCTGCTGATCGTCTACCCGGGCGAAAAGCGCGAGTTTCGGCTGCTGTCCCTGCATCTGAAATCAGGCTGTCCGCGGCGCACTCTCGATGATCCGCGGCGCGACTGCCAAACGCTCGCCCGTCAGGTTCCCGAACTCGAGCGCTGGATCGACGAGCAGGCGGCAGCGGGTCGACGCTTCGGACTGCTCGGCGACTTCAACCACGACTTGCTTGCGGGCGAGGGGCCCGCCCGCAACGATCAGGGACAGGTCCGAAATCTTTGGGCCGAGATCAACGATGGCGACCCGCAAGGCCTCGAACTGATCAACGTCGCCGCGGGTCAGCCGTTCGTGAACTGTGCGCCAGACCAAAATTATCGCAGCTACATCGATCACACCGTACTCGATGCGCGGCTCGCCGAGTGGCGTGTCGCGGGCTCTTTCGTGCGTCTCACCTATGACGCACGTGATGCCTTGCAGCGCAAGCTGCCAGATCACTGCCCGGTCGGCGTCGACCTGCGCATCCCGCGCTGAGTTCGCCCCAATCTGAGCTCGCCCCAATCGAAGCGGCGCCAAGGGAGACAACCAGATGTTCGATCTCGTCATCGAAGCCGCCTCCGTACTCGACGGCACGGGCGTCGCCGCTTACACGGCGGACGTCGCCATCAAGGACGGCACGATCCGCGAAGTGGGCCGCGTCGACGGTGCGGCACGCAAGCGCCTCGCCGCACAGGGCGCCTGGCTGACGCCGGGCTTCGTCGACCTGCACACCCATTACGACGGCCAAGCGAGCTGGGACGAAACCTTCAACCCGAGCATCCAGCATGGCGTGACCACCGTGGTGTTCGGCAACTGCGGGGTGGGTTTCGCGCCGCTCGCGCCAGGCGATCGGCAGTGCGCCGTCGACGGCCTTATTTCTTTGATGGAAGGGGTCGAAGAAATCCCGGGAGCGGCGCTCGCCGAGGGCGTGAGCTTCGACTGGCAGAGTTTTCCGCAGTACATGGCGGCTCTCGAACGCATGCCGCACAGCCTCGATTTTCTCGTGCAAGTTCCGCACGACCCGCTGCGCATGGCGGTGATGGGCGAGCGCGCCCTCGCCCAGCAAGCCGCAACGGCCGACGACATCGACGCCATGCGGGGCTTGCTGCGCGAGGCCTTGAAAGCGGGCGCCGCCGGGTTTTCCACGGGCCGCACCGACAACCATCGCACCACGGCGGGTCTCGCAACCCCGGCATCCGAGGCGGCCGCCACCGAGCTTGCCGGAATCGCGCGAGCCTTCGACGGAATCGACCACGGCGTCGTGCAAGTGGTCAGCGATTTCAACCTGCTGCACGGACCCGCAGGCTTCACAGCCGAATTCGACCTCATCGAGTTGCTGGCGCGCGAAAGCGGCAAGCCGCTGTCGA
>Ga0129336_10002896_pt1 | contig 10577 bp, 11 predicted proteins | sample CPB6_02_DNA_FD_96878 | JGI IMG/M metagenome (GOLD analysis project Ga0129336, IMG submission 96878) | Freshwater to marine salinity gradient microbial communities from Chesapeake Bay, USA - CPBay_Sum_0.6_0.2_DNA | ecosystem: Environmental > Aquatic > Marine > Coastal | place: USA: Chesapeake...
GAACAAGGTTGACGCCATTGCTGGCGCAACGCCGGACCAGGGCCTGACTCTGTCGGCCAAGACGGGCGCAGGCCTGGAGCGCTTGCGGGCAAAGCTGCTCGAGATCGCAGGCTGGCAGGCTCAACCGGAAGGCCTGTACATCGCGCGCCAGCGCCATGTTCAGGCACTGCGCCAAGTACAGCACCATGTGGCCCTGGCGAACGAACATTTAAGCAGCCCGCAGCCCGCGCTCGATCTGCTGGCCGAAGAGCTGCGGCTGGCGCAAGGGGCGCTGAACCTGATCACCGGTGAATTCAGCAACGAGGATCTGTTGGGAGAGATTTTTTCCCGCTTCTGCATCGGAAAATAGCCGGCCTTGCAGACCCGCTGCCACCCGACTCAGTGCCCGGCAAAATCCAGCAGGGTAAAAAGCGGCAGGCCGGCCGAGCGCAGCTTGGCCGAACCGCCAAGCTCGGGCAAATCGACGATGGCACAGCCCTCCACCACCTGAGCCCCCAGCTTTTGCAGCAGCTGCAAGCCAGCCATCATGGTGCCACCCGTAGCGATCAGGTCATCCACCAGCAGCACGCGCTGGCCGGGTTTGACCGCATCGCTGTGCAGCTCGACAGTGGCGCTGCCATATTCAAGCTCATAGCTCTGCTGCACCGTATGAAATGGCAGCTTGCCCTTTTTGCGGATAGGAACAAAGCCCACGGTCAACTCGTACGCAATGACCGAGCCCAGAATGAACCCGCGCGCATCCAGACCGGCCACCACATCGGGGCGCATCAGCGGGTCCATGTAGCGATGCACAAAGGCGTCAACCATCACCCGAAAAACCTTTGGGTCTTGCAAAAGCGGGGTAATGTCACGAAATTGCACCCCCGGCACCGGCCAGTCGGGTACGGTGCGGATGTGCTTGCGAAGATAGTCGCTGACCTGAAGCTCGTGCATGGTGGGGTGCATCAGGTTCGCATGATAAGTTCTTCTGCCAGGGCCAGATCCTCGGCCCGACCTGACAGGACCAGGGTGTCATTAGCGGCCAGGCGCAGCTGCTCGTCCAGCGGAGCCGTCTTGCCGTCATGGCGGCGCAAGCTGACAACCGGCGTGGCAGCAAGCTGTTGCGATAGATCTGCAAGAAGACTGCCAGACCAGACACTGCCAGGCGGCAAAGTGATGCTGGTGAGCTGCTCCTGGTCGCCTTCCTCGGGGGTGGCGTCATCCAGCCCGTGAAAGTAGCCGCGCAGCAGTTTGTAGCGCTCGTCACGCTGGTCCTGCACGATGCGGATCACCCGCCGCATGGGTACGCCCAGCAAGGCCAGCGCATGACTGGCCAACATGAGTGAACCCTCAATGGCTTCGGGTACCACCTCGGTGGCGCCGGCAGCCTGGAGCCGCTCCAGCGAGGCGTCATCCTGGGTGCGCACAATCACCGGTAGTTGGGGCGCGTGCTCACGCAGCACCGCGAGCACCTTGAGCGAGCTGGGAATGTCCAGGTAGGTGATGACCAGGGCGCTGGCACGGTGCAGGCCGGCGGCCAGCAGCGCCTGAGGGCGCGAAGCATCCCCGAATGCCACCGAATGACCGGCGGCATTGGCCTGGCGCACCCGGTCCGGGTCGAGGTCGAGCGCCATGTAGGGGATGGCCTGGGTGTCCAGGATACGCCCCAGGTTCTGGCCGCAACGGCCGTAGCCGCAGATGATCACATGTTTGCTGGTATTGATCGACTTGCGCGCGATATTGGTCATCTGCAAAGATTGCTGTAGCCACTCGCTGGAGACCAGCTTCATCACCAGGGGGTTGCTGTAGCTGATGATGAAAGGCGTCGCCAGCATGGACAAGACCATCGAGGCCAGAATCGGATTGATCAAGCCGGCGCCAATCAGGCTTTGCGTTTGCGCCAGGGTCAGCAGCACAAATCCGAATTCCCCACCTTGTGCCAGGTACAGGCCGGTGCGCAGCGACACCCCCATGGGGGCGCCCATGAGTCGGGTCAACAGGGTGATCAAACCCAGCTTGAGCGCCAGAGAAGTCAGCAGGAACAGCATCACCAGCGGCAATTGCTGCCAAACAATTTGCCAATCCAGCAGCATGCCAATGGTGATGAAGAAAAGCCCCAGCAGGATGTCATGAAAGGGGCGAATGTCCAGCTCAACCTGTTGCTTGTACTCGGTCTCGGAAATCAGCATGCCGGCAACAAATGCCCCCAGGGCCAGGCTCAATCCCGCCAGCTCGGTCAGCCAGGAAAGCCCCAGGGTGATCAGCAACAGATTGAGCATGAACAGCTCGTTGCTCTTGCGCCGCGCCACATGGGTGAGCCACCAGCGCATCACCCGCTGGCCACCCAGCAACAGCAAGCCGAGCAAGACCAGGGCCTTCAGCAGCGCCCAGCCCAGCGCAGCCAGCAGCTGGTCCGGCGGGCTGCCCAATGCAGGGATCAGCACCAGCAATGGCACGACCGCCAGATCCTGAAACAAAAGAACCCCGATGACGCGCTGGCCGTGCGGGCTATCGAGCTCCAGCCGCTCAGCCATGAGTTTGCCAACAATGGCGGTGCTGCTCATGGCCATGACGCCCGAGAGCGCCACCGCGGTTTGCCAGCCGATGTTTAGCCCGGGCATCAACCGGCCCAGGGCCAGGGTGCCGGCAAAGGTCAAGGCCATGGTCAAGAGCACTTGCAGCAGGCCCAGGCCAAAGACATGGCGCCGCATGGCGCGCAATTTGGGCAGATTGAATTCCAGCCCGATCACGAACATCAGGAAGACCACGCCAAACTCGGCCAGCTGGCGCACACCCTCAGAGTTCTGCGCCAGCGCCAGCGCGTTGGGCCCGATCAGCACTCCGACCACCAGATAGCCCAGCATGGGCGGGAGCTTGAACATGCGGCAGGCCACCACGCCCAAAACAGCGGCCAGCAGATACAGCAAGGTTAGTTCAAGCGCCCCCATGGGAGCGATACTAACAAGCCCGACTGTCCCCGGGCTGTCGATAGAATCCAGGCATGACCAGCAGCACCACTCCGATGACGACGCTCAACACCGAGCGGGTACTGCAACTGGCACGCGAGACGCTGGATATCGAGGCCCAGGCGGTGCTGGGCTTGCGGCATCGTTTGGGTGAGGACTTTGCAGGCGCGGTGGCTATGATCCTGGCCGTACGCGGCCGGGTGGTGGTGATGGGCATGGGCAAAAGCGGCCATATCGGTCGCAAGATGGCGGCCACCCTGGCCTCGACCGGAACGCCATCCATGTTTGTGCACCCCGCCGAGGCCAGCCATGGTGATTTGGGCATGATCACTGCCGCAGACCTGGTGCTGGCGATTTCCAACAGCGGTGAATCCGAAGAACTCACCGCGATTTTGCCGGTGCTCAAGCGCCAGGGCGTCAAGCTGCTGGCCATGACGGGCAGCCGCAACACCACCCTTGGCCGGCATGCAGATCTTGTGCTCGACAGCGGGGTAGACAAGGAGGCCTGCCCCCTAAACCTGGCTCCGACGGCCAGCACCACCGCACAGCTGGCCCTGGGTGATGCATTGGCGGTCGCGCTGCTGGATGCGCGCGGCTTCAAGGCCGAGGACTTTGCCCGCTCCCACCCAGGCGGCGCGCTTGGGCGCAAACTGCTCACGCTAGTGAGTGACATCATGCGCACAGGCCATGCGGTGCCCCGAGTGCCGCTGCGCGCGGACTTCAGCACCCTCATGCGCGAGGTGGGCGCCAAAGGGCTGGGCGCTACCGCAATCGTCGATGAGGACGGGCATGTGCTGGGCATCTTTACCGATGGGGATCTGCGCCGCCTGATTGAAAAAGGGGTCGATGTGCGTAGCGGCACAGCCGAACGTTTCATGCACCCCAACCCAGTCACGGTTCAAGCGGACGCTCTGGCGGTGGAGGCCGCCGAGCTGATGGAGGAGCGCCGCATCACCAGCGTGCTGGTGGTGGATGGCGAACAGAAATTATGCGGCGCGCTCAACAGCAACGACCTGATGCGCGCCAAGGTGATCTGAGCTGTCCCGCTTCAGCATGTTCAAACCGGCCCTGAGCTTTCCACCGGAGCTGCTCTTGCTCGCCCAGGGCGTGCAGGTGGCTTTTTTCGATGTCGACGGCGTACTCACCGATGGTGGCTTGTATTTGAGCGAGCACGGTGAGACCCTCAAGCGCTTTCATATTCTGGATGGACTGGGCCTGAAATTGCTGTCGCAAGCGGGCATCACCCCGGTGGTGATCACCGGCCGGGACAGCGCCCCCTTGCGACTGCGTCTGCAGGCGCTGGGGGTGCAGCATGCCTATTTCGGAACCGAGGACAAAAGGCCGGCGGCCGAGCAGGCCTTGAACAAGCTGGGCCTGAGCTGGGCGCAGGCAGCGGCTATCGGCGACGACTGGCCCGACCTGCCGGTGCTGACCCGCAGTGCACTGGCGGTTGCCCCCGCCAACGCCCATACGGAGCTGCGCGCACGCGCGCACTATGTGACCCATGGGTGCGGCGGCGAAGGCGCGGCGCGCGAGTTCTGCGACCTGTTGCTAGTGGCCAGCGGGCGTTATGCGCAGTTGCTGCAGGAGGCGATGCGGTGATACGCCGTCTGCTGAGCGCCTGGGAACGGGTCTCGCTCTATCTGCCGATATTGCTGATGGGCCTATTGGCCTTGCTGACCTACTGGCTGGTGCGCAGCGCGCCGGTGTTTGAGGCCAGCACGCCAGAAAAGCCGGCTACTCACGAGCCCGACTATTTTGCGCGCCAGTTCTCACTCAAATCCTTTGATGCCAATGGTCGTCTGCGTAGTGAAATTATCGGGGCCGAGGCACGTCACTACCGCGATACGGACAATCTGGAAATTGACCGGGTGCAGATCCGTTCCTTCGACAACAAGGGGCAACTCACCGAAGCTACCGCCCTGCGCGCGATCACCAACAGTGACGCGTCGCAGGTTCAGCTGATTGGCAATGCGCATGTGGTGCGCGCGGCGGTGGCCGACAAGCCGCGGCTGAGCCTCAAAAGCGAATTCCTGCACGCTGACCTCGATGCCGAGCGGGTGCGTACCGACAAGCCGGTGGAGTTGGTCCGCGGCGATGACCGCTTTACAGCCAACAGCATGGACTTTGACAACATCGATCAGGTGGTCCGGCTCGACGGCCGCGTCCGCGGCACATTGGCTCCCAGGAGAGGCCCCTGAGGGGAGTTTGGCGATGGAGGCGGCACCGCTTGTCCTGATCACCGGCGCGTCCAGTGGCATCGGCCAAGCGCTGGCGCTGGCCTATCTGCGCAAAGGATGGCGCCTGGCGCTGGTGGCTCGCCGCAGCCGGGACATGCAGGCCTGGGCTCACACGCATGCCTTGGGCCCAGCCCAGTGTCAGATTTACCCGGCTGATGTGGCCGAGGTCGACAGCATCGTGGCTGCGGGCCAGCAGTGTTTGCAAGAAATGGGGCTGCCCGATGTAGTGGTGGCCAATGCGGGCATCAGCGTTGGCATGGACAGCGCAGAACGGAGTGACCTGAATGTTCTGGCGCGCACCCTGGCGGTGAACAATATTGGCCTTGCTGCCACTTTTCACCCCTTCATCCGCCTCATGCGCGAACGTGGCTCTGGGCGGCTGGTGGGCGTTGCCAGCGTGGCCGGTATTCGCGGCCTGCCCGGGCATGGTGCCTACTGCGCCAGCAAGGCAGGAGTGATCAGCTATTGCGAAAGTTTGCGCGGCGAGCTGCGTGGTAGCGGCGTCAGGGTGGTGACCCTCAGCCCGGGTTATATAGACACCCCCCTGACCCGGCAAAACCGATACCCCATGCCTTTTCTGATGTCAGCACAAGCCTTTGCCAACGCTGCGGTGCGCGCGATTGAGGCCGGTCACAGCTATCGCGTGTTCCCCTGGCCCATGGCGGTGGTCGACAAGCTGTTGCGCGTCCTGCCCGACAAACTGTTTGATCGCATGATGGCCGGCCAACCGCGCAAGCACCGACAGACCCCAGTTTGACCTCTGCTGGCGCAGGGCTGGGCCAAGCTCTGGCAAGATCGCGGCATGCTCGATGTTGTTGTCTTGTTTTTTCTGCTGGGGGTGGCGGCCCGCCTGGTCAAAAGCGACCTGCGCCTGCCCGAGGCTCTGTATGAAACCCTGTCGATCTACCTGCTGCTGGCCATCGGCCTTAAAGGGGGGATCGAACTGAGCAAACAGTCCTTGCTCACGTTGGCGCCGCAAGTTGCGGCTTGCCTGGCGCTCGGATTTGCCATCCCCTTCGCACTGGTGCCCGTGCTGCGTCGGCTTGGCCTCAATGCACTGGACAGTGCTGCCCTGGCTGCGCATTACGGCTCGGTCAGCGTGGTGACTTTTGCTGTGGCGGCCAGTTTTCTGCAACGGCGCGCGGTTCCTCTGGAAAGTCACGCTGCCTTGTGGGTGGCGCTGATGGAGGCCCCCGGGCTGATCGCCGGCATCTTGCTGGCGCGCCTAGGCAGTACGGGGCCAGCGGCAAAAATCAATTGGGGTGAACTGGCGCACGATGTGCTGTTTGGCAAGTCGGTCTTGCTGCTGGTGGGGGGGCTCCTGATCGGCGCGGCCATGGGCGAGGCCGGAACCGCTCCGATCCAGAATGTGTTCGTTGACCCCTTCAAGGGCGTGCTGGCCTTGTTCCTGCTGGAGCTCGGGCTGGTGGCCGGCGGTCGGCTGGCGGAGTTGCGGCGTTACGGCATGCGCATCATCGCTTTTGCGGTGCTGGCGCCACCCGTGCTGGCGCTGGCCGGCGCGTTGGTTGGCGCGGGACTTGGGCTCAGCCTGGGCGGCATCACGGTGATGGCCACACTGGCGGCCAGCGCCAGCTACATTGCCGCGCCAACGGCCATGCGCATTGCGGTGCCCCAGGCCAATGCCGCTCTCTCGATCACTGCCGCACTGGGCGTGACTTTTCCATTCAACATTGTGCTGGGCGTGCCGTTATATTTCGAAATGGCAAAACGGCTAGCCTGAGAACCCGACTATGGACAAACACCCGAAAAAGCTGCTGGTGATCATTGCCGAAGCGGTGCTGGAAAAGCGACTGGTGGCCGATGTGCGTCAGGCGGGCGCTCATGGCTATACCGTGCATGATGTGCGTGGCGGAAGCGATTACGCCATCCGCGAGGACAGCTGGGAGGCTGACCGTACCATTGAGATGAAGGTGATCTGCGATGCGCAGGTGGCAGATGCGATTGCCAGTCACGTGCTCACTCACTATGCGCCAGACTACGGGCTTACGCTGTTCTTCAGCGATGTAGCGGTGCTGCGCCCTCAGAAGTTCTGAGCGACGAAGGCAAAAGAAAAGGCCCCGATGTGGGACCTTGTTCAGCCGGGCTGCCCAGCCAGTGGCTTAGTAGCTGCGCCGGCCGCCGCCACCGCCGCGGGGTCCGCCGTAGGGGCTGCGAAAACCGCCATCACCACCGCCCCCATCACCGCCACCACCGCCTTCGCGTCGCCCGTAACCGCCGCCGCCACCATAGCCGCCACCGCCGCCTCCACCACCGCCACCACCGCCACCATAACCACCGCTACGGGGTGGACGCGGCTCCATCGGGCGCGCCTCATTAACCACCAGGCTGCGCCCACTCAGGGGCTGGCCATTCATGCCCTGGATGGCGGCCTGGGCCTCGGCATCGCTGCCCATCTCGACAAAGCCAAATCCTTTGGAGCGGCCGGTGTCGCGCTCCATCATGACTTTGGCGCTAGTGACCGAGCCGAACTGGCTGAAGGCCTGTTGCAAGTCGTCGTCACGTACCGAATAAGGCAGGTTGCCGACATAAAGTTTGTTACCCATCCAGGGAACTCCTGTAAGAAAAAAAACCAGCGATGGAGTCCCTCATACGCCAACTAAACCTTGTCAACGATGCACTCGACAAATCACCGCGCCTATCGCCCTGGGCTACCCAGCCTACGGCGTCAGGAATTATTGACACATTTTGCGCAAGGATACAAGGGGGGGACAGAGCGGTAGAAACCCTGAGAAAACAAGAAAAAAGAGACCCGCAGGTCTCTTTTTCTGAGCTGAACATGTTGGTGGCTGAGCCGCCACAGGTTAAACCCAATGCTCAGTAGTTGTTGCGGCCACCGCCGTAGCCACCACCACCGCCACCGCCGCCACCATAGCCCCCGCTACGCGGAGGGCGGGGCTCCATTGGGCGCGCCTCATTGACGACCAGGGCGCGGCCGCCCTGCTGCTGGCCATGCAGACCCTGGATGGCGGCCTGGGCCTCGGCATCGCTGCCCATTTCGACAAAGCCAAAACCCTTAGAGCGACCGGTGTCGCGCTCCATCATCACTTTGGCGCTGGTGACCGAGCCGTGCGCGGAGAAAGCGCGCTGCAGATCTTCATCGCGAAAAGAGTAGGGCAGATTGCCCACATAAAGTTTGTTGCCCATGGAGGGGACTCCTGTGTAAGAAAAAACAAGGCGATGGAGTCCGAGAGCCAAGAGCAAATTACTTCAGGCCGAACCAAACTGGCCGATCACCACAACCACATCGCTGGAAATGAGCGAATGGCCGCCATTATGCGCGAAATGCAAGACGGCCTGATTTCCGGATCACCAATTGACTTCACGATCCGGCGTGGCGCCGATCTTGTGAATCGACAGATCTGCGCCCTCATATTCCTCTTCCTGGCTCATTCGCAAGCCCATGCTGAGCTTGAGCAGCCCATAGATCAGCACGCCGCCCAGTAAGGCCCACACCACGCCCAGGCTGGTGCCGATCAGCTGCGCGCTCAGGGAAACACCCCCCAGCCCGCCCAGGGCTTTGCTGCCAAAGATGCCGGCAGCCACACCGCCCCAGGTGCCGCACAGACCATGCAGCGGCCACACACCCAGCACATCGTCAATCTTCCATTTATTCTGGGTCAGGGTGAACATGGCAACAAATATCGCACCCGCCACGCCGCCCACCACCAGGGCACCCAGGGGATGCATCAAGTCGGAGCCCGCACAGACCGCCACCAGACCAGCGAGCGGGCCGTTGTGTACAAAGCCGGGGTCATTCTTGCCCATCAGCAAGGCTACCAGCGTACCACCCACCATGGCCAGCAGCGAGTTGACCGCGACCAGCCCGGAAATCTTGTCCAGGGTCTGTGCGCTCATGACATTGAAGCCAAACCAACCGACGATCAGCATCCAGGCGCCCAAGGCCAGAAAGGGAATGCTTGAGGGTGGGTGAGCCGACATCGCCCCATCTTTGCGGTAACGGTTGCTGCGCGCGCCCAGCAAGAGCACGGCCGGCAGCGCGATCCAGCCGCCTACTGCATGGACCACGATGCTGCCGGCAAAGTCATGAAACTCTTCGCCGGTGGTAGCCTTGAGCCAGGCTTGCACGCCGTAGTGCTGGTTCCAGGCAATGCCCTCAAAAAATGGGTAGATCAGGCCAACGATCACTGCAGTGGCGATCAGTTGTGGCCAAAACTTGGCCCGCTCGGCGATACCACCAGAAATGATGGCCGGGATGGCTGCGGCGAAGGTGAGCAGGAAAAAGAACTTCACCAGTTCATAGCCATTCTTGGCGACCAGGTGCTCCGCGCCAACCAGAAAACCGGTGCCATAGGCCACGCCGTAGCCAACTAAAAAATAGACCACTGTCGAGACCGAAAAATCAACCAGGATCTTGATCAGTGCGTTGACCTGATTTTTCCGGCGCACGGTGCCCAGCTCCAGAAATGCAAAGCCAGCATGCATGGCCAACACCATGATGCCGCCGAGCAGGATGAACAAGGTATCCGCGCCCTGTTTAAGTGCTTCCATGAAAACCTCTTTGGTGAATTGCCCCAAAATGGTGCAAAAAAATCGCCAAATCACTGGCGCACCAATATTAAGCAATTTGCAGACCAGATGCGCCAAGTTCGTGCACGCCCGCCAGAGACAGGATGCTGGCGCTTGCGTCTATACTTTATGCATGCGCCGATTTGATCCAGATTGCGGGCGCCGAGGCCTTGGAGCTTCGAAGTTCAGCTAAAGAGGCGTGAGAATCCTTGAACCAGGACCCGGCCGAGCTGATATCGAGGCCGGGTTTTGTTTTTTGTATTCAGCCATGTTGATTGCACAGCCACAAACCATGCATTTTGAAGCTGCCTTGCCTCTGCAAAGCGGTGCAAGCATCCGTGGCTATTCATTGACCTACGAGACCTACGGCAAGCTCAACCCCGAGCGCTCCAATGCCGTCATGATTTGTCATGCGCTCAATGCATCACACCATGTGGCGGGCGTGTATGCGGGCCAGGCCAAGAGTGAGGGCTGGTGGGACAACATGATCGGCCCTGGCAAGCCAGTAGATACCGACAAGTTCTTTGTGATCGGGGTGAACAACCTAGGCTCTTGCTTTGGTTCCACCGGCCCGATGCACACCAACCCGGACACTGGACGGGTTTACGGCGCAGACTTTCCGGTGGTGACGGTGGAGGACTGGGTCAATGCGCAAGCCCGCCTGCTCGATGAACTGGGCATCCAGACCCTGGCCGCGGTCATGGGCGGCAGCCTGGGCGGCATGCAGGCGCTCAGCTGGGCACTGCAATACCCTGAGCGGGTGCGCCATGCGGTGGTGGTGGCCAGCGCCCCCAACCTGACCGCCGAAAACATTGCCTTCAACGAGGTGGCACGCCGAGCCATA
>Ga0129336_10002897_pt1 | contig 10577 bp, 7 predicted proteins | sample CPB6_02_DNA_FD_96878 | JGI IMG/M metagenome (GOLD analysis project Ga0129336, IMG submission 96878) | Freshwater to marine salinity gradient microbial communities from Chesapeake Bay, USA - CPBay_Sum_0.6_0.2_DNA | ecosystem: Environmental > Aquatic > Marine > Coastal | place: USA: Chesapeake Bay...
GCCGTCCTTGTCGCGCTCGATCAGCGCGTAGGCCGAGTGGTTGTGTATCGACTCGAAATTCTCGGCCTCCACCGAATACGCGGCCACCCGTGATTCGGCGTTGAGACGCATCGCGATATCGCGCACCAGATCTTCGACGAATTTGGGATTGTCGTAGGCGCGCTCGGTGACGTACTTCTCGTCGGGGCGCTTCAGGATGCCGAACACTTCGCACGAGGCTTCCGACTCGGCGATGTCGATGAGTTCCTCGATCCAGAGGTGCTCGCGCAGTTTCGCCGTGATGGTCACGTGCGAGCGCTGATTGTGGGCACCGCGCTCGGAGATGCGCTTGCTGCAGGGGCACAGACTCGTCACCGGCACGACCACGCGCACCCACATGTCGGCAACGCCCGCCCGCTGCTCGCCGATCAGCGTTGCGCGGTAATCCATCAGGCTCTCGACACCCGACACCGGCGCTTTCTTCATCACGAAAAACGGGAAGCTCATTTCGATATGGCCCGCTTCGGCCTCGAGCCGGCGCGTCATGTCATCGAGCATGCGCCGGAAATTCTCCACCGAGATTTCGCGCTCGCCATGCAGGATCTCGACGAAGCGCGACATGTGCGTGCCTTTGAAATCGTGCGGCAGATTCACGTACATGTTGAACGTTGCCACCGTGTGCTGCTCGCCGCTCGAGCGGTCACGCAATTTGACGGGATGAGTGATGTCCTTGATGCCGACCTTGTTGATCGGCAGTTGGCGCGTGTCGGCGCGCGACTGGACGTCCTCGACTGGGGTAATTACGGCAGAGGCCATCTTGAATCCTTTCAGGTTCCGGTGCGTTGCAGAGCCCGTTGTGTCTGCCACCACGCATCGATTTGGCGGGCGAGCCCCGCGGCATCGAGCCCCGCGAGCTGCAGGCAGTCCTCACGCGAGCCATGCTCTATGAATTCATCCGGAATGCCGATCAGATGCAGGGGCAAGGCCACGCCCGCCGCAACGAGCGCCTCGGCCACGGCCGAGCCCGCGCCCCCTTGCACGGCATTTTCCTCGACCGTGATCAAGGCTCGGTGTTGCGCTGCCACTTGCAGCACGAGCGCCACATCGAGGGGTTTGACGAAGCGCATGTCGATCACCGTGGCATCGAGGCGCTCGGCGATTGGCAACACTGCATGCAGCAAGGTCCCGAACGCCAAAATCGCGAGCCCACAGTGGCCTTCGCGACGAACGCTGCCGCGCCCGACGGGCAGTGCGGTCATTTCGCGCTCGGCTGTCGTGCCGTTGCCGATGCCCCGCGGGTAGCGCACGACCGCAGGGCCTTCGAGCGTGGTTGCCGTGTACAGCATCTGCCGACACTCGTTTTCATCGGAGGGCGCCATCACCACCATGTTCGGGATGCAGCGCAGATAGGCAATGTCGTAGGCACCCTGATGCGTGGCGCCATCACCGCCGACGAGCCCCGCGCGATCGAGTGCAAAGACGACGGGCAGGTTTTGCAGCGCGACGTCGTGGATCAACTGGTCGTAGCCGCGCTGCAGGAAGGTCGAGTAAATCGCGACCACCGGGCGCAACCCCTCGCAGGCGAGACCGGCCGCAAAGGTCACGGCATGCTGCTCCGCGATCGCCACGTCGAAATAGCGCGTGGGAAAGCGCCGTGAAAATTCGACCAGACCCGAGCCCTCGCGCATCGCCGGGGTGATGCCGACGATCTTCGGATCGCGCTCGGCCATGTCGCAGAGCCAATCACCAAAGATCGCCGAGAACGAGGGTCCGGTGGACTTTTCTTTGAAAATGGTGCCGCTTGCCGGATCGAAGGCGCCCGGACCGTGCCATTTGATCGGATCGGCCTCGGCGGGGGCGTAGCCCTTGCCCTTGCGCGTAACCACATGCAGGAACTGTGGGCCCTTCAGCAGGCGCATCCGCTCGAGCGTGCGCACCAGCGACTTGATGTCGTGGCCGTCGATCGGTCCGATGTAATTGAAGCCGAGCGCCTCGAACAAGCCACCGGGCAGCATCATCCCCTTGAAGTACTCCTCCGAGCGCCGCGCAAGTTCCCAGGCCTTCGGCATGTTGGCGAGCACTTTCTTGCCCGTCTCGCGCAGCGCGGCGTATTTGCGACTCGAGAGCACGCGCGCGAGGTAATTCGACAGCGCGCCGACGTTCTCCGAAATCGACATGTCGTTGTCGTTGAGGATCACGAGCAAATCGGTGCGCAGCGAGCCGGCGTTGTTGAGCGCCTCGAAGGCCATGCCCGCGGTCATCGCGCCATCACCGATCACTGCCACCACGCGTCGTGTCGCGCCTTGCTGCGCGGCAGCCACGGCCATGCCGAGCGCGGCGCTGATCGACGTGCTCGAGTGGCCGACACCAAACGTGTCGTAGGGACTCTCGTCGCGATTCGGGAACGGCGCCAGACCATCCTTTTGTTTGACCGTACCCAATCGATCACGTCGCCCGGTCAAGACTTTGTGCGGATAGGCCTGATGCCCCACGTCCCAGACCAGCCGATCTTCGGGCGTTTGGTAGACGTAGTGCAGGGCGACCGTGAGTTCGACGGTGCCGAGGCCCGCTGCAAAGTGACCACCGCGCGTCGCCACGGTGTTGATCAAATAGTCGCGCAGTTCGCGACAGACTTGGTCCAAAGATTCGGCGGGCAGGGCGCGCAGATCCGCGGGCGAATCGATGCCCGAAAGCAGGGGGTATTTGTCCGCGAGCGTCGTCATGGGACCGCGGAGTGTATTAGTTCGCGCGGCCGATGACGAAATCTGCGAGCGCCGCGAGCCCGCCGCCGGCCGTCCCCCAAGCTTCGATCGCCGCGTGCGCCCGACGTCGCTGCGTCTCTGCGGCAGCCCGCGCACCCTCGATACCCATCAAACTGGTGTACGTCGGCTTGTGGTGGGCGGCATCTGCGCCCGCGAGCTTGCCGATCTCGGCGGTGGTGCCCGTGACATCGAGGATGTCGTCCTGGATCTGAAAGGCGAGGCCGATCGCCGCGCCGTACTCGCGCAGCGCCTCCCATTTGGGGCCCGAGAGCACACCCGCTGCCGCAGCACCGAGTAGCAGTGAGGTCTCGATCAGTGCCCCGGTTTTCAGCCGGTGCATGCGCTGCAGTGCCGCAAGGTCGAGCCGGTGGCCCACGCTCTCGAGGTCTATGGCCTGGCCGCCCGCCATGCCGGCGACACCGATCCCCGCCGCGAGCAGTCTGACCATTGCGAGCCGATTGAAGGCCTCGGCGGGGCTCTGGTCGGCGCGTCCTGCGAGCAGATCGAAGGCCACGGCCTGCAGCGCATCGCCCGCCAGAATCGCCGTGGCTTCGTCGAAGGCCTTGTGGCAGGAGGGTCGCCCGCGACGCAAGTCGTCGTCGTCCATCGCCGGCAGGTCGTCGTGGATCAGGCTGTAGACGTGGATCAGTTCGACCGCCGCGGCCGGGTCATCGAGCGCCTCGAGCGGCGCGCCTAGCGCGACTCCCGCGGTGTAGACCAAGGTCGGCCGCAGTCGCTTGCCGCCGCCCAAAGCGCTGTAGCGCATCGCTTCGACGAGTCGGCCCGAGCCGGCATCCGGCAATTGCAGCGCGCGTTCGAGCACGCGCTCGATCCGCTCGCGGTAACCCATGCTTACTCGCTCTGCTCGCCGTCGTCTTCCGCGTCGAAAGTTTCGAGGCGCGGCTCGCCGTCGCGCTTCAGCAAGATTTCGACTCGCGCCTGAGCGGCATCGAGTGCGCCCTGGCAATCGCGAGTCAGGCTGATGCCGCGCTCGAAGGACTTCAGCGCTTCCTCGAGCGGCAGGTCGCCGGCTTCGAGTTTTTCGACGAGAGATTCGAGTTCTGCCAGCGACTTCTCGAAGTCGGGCGCACGCTTGGTTCGGCTCATGACGGCGTTATACAACAAGCCCCGGGTCGGCGGGTTGACGGTCCCGAAGTCGAAGTCTACAGTTGCCGCCCCGGTTAGACTTGGTCTAACTGGGTCCCAAGGACAAACCAGACCAAGGAGTGATCCCGTGCACTTGAAAGGCAGCAAGACCGAGAAGAACCTGAAGGACGCCTTCGCCGGCGAGTCGCAGGCCAACCGTCGTTACCTCTACTTCGCAGCCAAGGCTGACGTTGAAGGCTTCAACGACATCTCCGCCGTGTTCCGTTCGACCGCCGAAGGCGAGACCGGCCACGCCCACGGCCACCTCGAGTACCTTGAGGCGGTGGGTGACCCGGCCACGGGCCTGCCGATCGGTGACACCAAGTCGAACCTGAAGGCGTCGATCGCCGGTGAAACCCACGAGTACACGGACATGTACCCGGGTATGGCGAAGACCGCCCGCGACGAAGGCTTCGACGAAATTGCCGACTGGTTCGAGACGCTGGCCAAGGCCGAGCGTTCGCACGCGAACCGCTTCAGCAAGGCTCTCGAGTCGATCTGATCGCTCTGCAGCAGGGCGACGTCGGTATCTTGCGATACCGGCGTCGCCGTTCTGCTGAATTCCAAGGAGGGAATGAATGAGCAACAGCACCATCAGCGGTGGCCGCGAAGGATCTCTCGAGGCCCCGACCCGACATCCGCTCAACTGGCGCGATCCGTCTTTCTACGACGAGTCGGCGCTCGAGAAAGAGCTCGAGCGCGTGTTCGACATTTGCCACGGCTGTCGTCGCTGTTTCTCGCTTTGCAATTCGTTTCCGACGCTGTTCGACGCCGTCGATGCGGCGCCTTCGGGCGAGCTCGATACCGTCGACAAGAAGGTTTACTGGGACGTCGTCGATCACTGTTACCTCTGTGACATGTGCTACATGACGAAGTGTCCCTACGTTCCGCCGCATCCGTGGAACCTGGACTTTCCGCATCTCATGTTGCGCGCCAAGGCCATCAAGGCCAAAAAAGGCGAAGTTCGGCTGCGCGACAAGATTCTCTCGGCGACCGACGTGGTCGGCAGCCTCGCCGGGATTCCGGTGGTGGCGCAGGCCGTGAACGCGGTCAACAAAACCGCGGTGGGTCGTCAGTTGCTCGACGCCACGCTCGGCGTTGCGATCGATGCGCCGATTCCCGACTACCACTCGAACAACGCGCGCAAGCAGCTCGCCGGGCGCGAGCTCAAGGTCGAGCCCAAGCCGACCGCCGAGACCCGCGGCAAGGTCGTGCTGTTCACGACTTGCTACGGCAATCGCAACGAACCCGATCTCAACCTCGATCTCGTCAAAGTATTCGAGCACAACGGCATCCCGGTGAAGATCGTCTCGCAGGAAAAGTGCTGCGGCATGCCGAAGCTGGAGCTCGGTGACCTCGAGACCGTCGCGCGTCACAAGGACACCAACATCCCGGCGCTCAAGCAGGCGATCGACGAGGGCTACGACATCGTTGCGCCCATCCCGTCCTGCGTGCTGATGTTCAAGCAGGAACTGCCGCTGATGTTCCCGGAAGATGCCGATGTGCATGCCGTCAAGGCGAGCATCTTCGATCCGTTCGAGTACCTCATGCTGCGCCACAAGGCGGGGCTGCTGCGTACCGACTTCGTTGCCGAGCTCGGCAAAGTGAGTTACCACGTGCCTTGCCACCTGCGGGTGCAGAACATCGGGCTGAAGACGCGCGACGTGCTCAAGCTCGTCCCCAACACGAACATCGACGTGATCGAGCGCTGCTCGGGACACAACGGCACCTACGCGGTGAAGAAAGAGTTTCGCCCGGCATCGGTGAAGATCGGCAAGCCGGTGATGAGCCGTGTCGAGAAGGCGAATCCCGATCATTACACCTCGGACTGTCCGATGGCGGGGCACCAGATCGAAACTGGTCTCAAGGACGCCAAGGAACCGGAACATCCCCTCAAGTTGCTGCGCAAAGCCTACGGAATCTGACCCCATGCAAAAGCTCACCACCACCGATCTCATGACGCTCGAGACTTATGCGCGCGAGCGCCCGGCGTTTCGCAGCAAGGTCATCGCCCACAAGAAATCGCGCTCGGTTGCCGTGGGGCCGAACACCACGTGGCTTTTCGAGGATCGGCTGACGATCCACTACCAGGTGCAGGAAATGCTGCGCACCGAGCGTATTTTCGAGCCCGAAGGCATCGCCGAGGAGCTGCACGCATACAACCCGCTCATTCCCGATGGCCGCAATTGGAAGGTGACGCTGCTGGTCGAGTTCGCCGATCCGGCGACGCGTCCGCAGCACCTCGCGCGCCTCAAGGGCATCGAGGACCGCTGCTACGTGCAGGTAGCCGATTTCTCGCGTGTCCACGCGATCGCTGACGAAGACCTCGAGCGCGAGAACGAGGAGAAGACCTCTTCGGTGCATTTTCTGCGTTTCGAGCTCAGCGAGGCCATGATCGGTGCGCTGCGCGGCGGTGCGCGCCTCGTGATGGGTATCGATCACGCGAACTACTCGCACGCCAACGAAGCCATCGCGGACCATACTCGCAAGGCCTTGATCGCCGATTTCGCCTAAAATCGGCGGATGGCCAAAGACTACGACGCCTCCGCCATCGAGGTTCTCTCCGGGTTGGAGCCAGTACGGCGCCGGCCCGGCATGTACACCGACACCTCGCGGCCGAATCACCTCGCGCACGAGGTCATCGACAACAGCGTCGATGAGGCGCTGTCGGGACACGCCAAGCGAATCGACGTCACCGCCTTCAAGGACGGTTCCCTCGAGGTGCGCGACGACGGTCGCGGCATGCCGGTCGACATCCACCCCAAAGAAAAAGTCAGCGGTGTCGAACTCATCCTCACTCGTCTGCACGCGGGCGGTAAATTCGACAGTGGCAGCTACGGATTTTCCGGCGGTCTGCACGGGGTCGGCGTTTCGGTCGTCAATGCGCTCTCCAAACAGCTCGAGTGCTGGGTGCGCCGTGGTGGCAACGAATACAACATCGGTTTTCGCGACGGCAAGGTGAGCTCCAAGCTCGAAGTGGTGGGTTCGGTGGGCCAACGCAATACCGGTACCACGGTACGCTTTTGGCCCGACTCCAAATTCTTCGACTCGGAAAAATTCTCGATCCCGCAGCTGCGGCATACGCTCAAGGCCAAGGCCGTGCTCTGTCCAGGGCTGCGCATCACGTTCACCAACGAGGCGACCGGCGAGACCGACGAATGGTTCTTCGCGGGAGATCTCGGCGCTTATCTCGTCGACGAGCTCGGCAAGGCAGAGCGGCTGCCGGCCGAGCCGATCACGGGCAAGCGCGAGCAGGATCAGGATGTCGTCGAATATGCGATTTGCTGGGCACCGGGTGCCGAAAATCCGCTCGCCGAAAGCTACGTCAATCTCATCCCGACCCCCGAGGGTGGCACGCACGTGAACGGCCTGCGCGCAGGCGCTGCCGCTGCGGTGCGCGAGTTCTGCGAGTTCCGCAATCTTTTGCCGCGCGGCGTCAAGCTCGCGCCCGAAGATGTGTGGGACGGCGCGCGCTACGTGCTCTCCATCAAAATTCGCGACCCACAGTTTGCGGGTCAGACCAAGGAGCGGCTCGCCTCTCGTGATGCCGCACAGCTGGTCGAGGGCTACGCGAAGGACGCCATTGGCCTCTGGCTCGCGCAGCATCCCGATGCCGGCGAGCGCATCGCCCAGTTTGCCATCCAAAATGCACAGGAACGTCTGAAAGCGGCGCAGCGCGTGCAGCGCAAACGTGTCTCGGGTGGACCCGCGCTGCCCGGCAAGCTCGCCGACTGTGCGGGCGACGACCCGAAGCGCTCGGAGTTGTTTCTGGTCGAGGGCGACTCGGCGGGTGGCTCTGCCAAGCAGGCTCGCGACAAAGATTTTCAGGCCATCATGCCGCTACGCGGCAAAATATTGAACACTTGGGAGCTCGAGTCGGGCGAAATCGGTTCTTCGGCCGAAGTGCACGACATCAGTGTGGCTTTGGGCATCGATCCCGGCGTCGCCGATCTCTCGAATTTGCGCTACAACAAAGTTTGCATCCTCGCCGATGCCGACTCGGACGGGCAGCACATCGCGACTTTGCTGTGTGCGCTTTTTCTCAGACACTTTCGTCCGCTGGTGGCCAACGGCCACGTTTTCGTCGCGATGCCGCCGCTCTATCGCATCGATGCGGGCAAGCAGGTGTTCTACGCCCTCGACGATGCCGAGCGCGATGCCTTCCTGCATCGTCTCGAGCAGGAAAAGGTCAGGGCGAAGCCTCAGGTCACGCGCTTCAAAGGTCTCGGTGAAATGAATCCCTCGCAACTGCGTGAAACCACCATGGATCCGCGCACGCGTCGGCTGGTGCAGCTCACGCTCGAGGCCGCCGATCAGACCGACAGTCTCATGGACATGTTGCTCGCCAAAAAGCGCGCCGCTGATCGACGCGAGTGGTTGGAGCAAAAGGGCAATCTCGTGCAGGTGAGCGTCTGATGCAAAACCAGGATCTGGGTTTCGAGGGCATCGAGCGTCAGCCGCTGCGGGCCTTTACCGAAAAGGCCTACCTCGAATATTCGATGTACGTCATTCTCGATCGCGCGCTGCCGGCGATCGGTGATGGCTTGAAGCCGGTACAGCGCCGCATCATCTATTCGATGAGCGAGCTTGGGCTCTCGGCGGTGTCCAAGCACAAAAAATCCGCCCGGACCGTGGGTGATGTCATCGGCAAATTCCATCCGCACGGCGACTCGGCCTGTTACGAGGCGATGGTGCTGATGGCGCAGCCGTTCTCCTATCGCTATCCCGTCATCGACGGTCAGGGCAACTGGGGTTCGCAGGACGACCCCAAGTCCTTCGCGGCCATGCGCTACACCGAAGCCAAACTCACGCGCTACGCCGAAGTGCTGCTGCGTGAGCTCGGCGAGGGTACGGCCGACTGGGTACCGAACTTCGACGGCACGCTCGAAGAGCCCTCGGTGCTGCCGGCGCGCATGCCCAACCTGCTGCTCAACGGCACCACCGGCATCGCCGTCGGCATGGCAACCGACATCCCGCCGCATAATCTTCGTGAAGTGGCTCAGGCCTGCATCCACCTGCTCGATGAGCCCGAGGCGAGCACGCGCGCCCTGATGAAATTCGTCAAAGGACCGGATCTGCCGACCGGCGCCGAAATCGTCTCGCCGCGCTCGGACCTCGTCGATTTCTATGACAAGGGCACCGGCAGCTTCAAGGCACGCGCCACCTACACCATGGAAGATGACTGCGTGGTCATCGAGGCGCTGCCGTGGCAGACCTCCGGCTCGCGCGTGCTCGAGCAGATCGCCGAGCAAATGCGCGCCAAAAAATTGCCGATGGTCGAAGATCTGCGGGACGAGTCCGACCACGAAAACCCGACTCGCCTCGTGATCGTCCCCAAGGGGCGAAAAGTCGACGTCGAGCAGCTGATGGCGCATCTCTTCGCGACCACCGATCTCGAGCGCAATTACCGCGTCAATCTCAACGTGATCGGTCTCGATGGACGACCGCGCGTGATGGGTCTGCGCGACATCCTGAGCGAATGGCTCACCTTCCGCATCACGACCGTCAAGCGCCGTCTCGAGTGGCGACTCGACAAGGTGTCGCGACGCCTGCACATCCTCGATGGGCTGCTGATCGCCTACCTCAATCTCGATGAGGTGATCCGGATCATTCGTCGCGAAGACGAGCCGAAGCCCGTGCTCATGAAGCGTTTCAAGCTCAGCGAGGAACAGGCCGAGGCGATCCTCGAAACCAAGCTGCGTCATCTCGCCAAGCTCGAAGAAATGAAGATCCGTGACGAGCAGTCGGCGCTCGCCCGCGAGCGCGCAGAGCTCGAAGCCATTCTGGGCAGCAGCAAGAAGTTGCGCAAACTCGTCGGCGACGAGCTCGCGGCCGATGCCGAAAAATATGGTGATGCGCGCCGTTCCAAGATCGTCGAGCGCGAGGCTGCGCAGGCCATCGACGAGACCGCCTTGATCGCCAACGAGCCGGTGACGGTCGTGCTCTCGGCGGGCGGTTGGGTGCGCGCAGCCAAGGGTCACGAAATCGACCCGCGCGCGCTGCAGTACAAGACCGGTGATGGTTTCCAGTCGGCGGTTCGCGGCATGTCGCTGCAGCAGGCCGTGTTCCTCGACTCGACCGGACGCACTTACTGCCTTCCCGCGCATTCGTTGCCGTCTGCCCGCGGACTCGGCGAACCGCTCGCCGGGCGGCTCAATCCGCCGGATGGCGCCAAATTCACAGGCGTCATGATGGGCGATCCAGAAGGGCTTTGGCTGCTGTCCTCCGATGCCGGCTACGGATTCACGACGCGTCTCAAGGAACTCGTCACCGATCGCAAGGCGGGCAAGACCGTGCTCAATCCGCCCGAGAATTCGCTCGCGTTGCCACCGGCATTCGTACCGTCCGAGAAATCTTTGGTGTGCGTCTCGATCGTCGATGCCGACGGCGAAAACGGCCGTCTGCTCGCCTTCCCGGTCACCGAAGTGCCCGAAATGCCGCGTGGCAAGGGCAACAAGCTCTTCAACATTCCGAATGCTTTGGCACTCGAGCGGGCCGAGGTCGTGGTCGGTGTCGCTGCAGTCGAGCCGGGCGGCTCGCTGATCGTGCACACCGGCGATCGTTCGATGACGCTCGCCTGGGGTGATCTCAAAGATTACAAGGGCGCTCGCGCCCAGCGCGGCGCGGTGTTGCCGCGCGGCTGGCGCAAGGTCACCCGTCTCGAGGCGGTCGCGGCGTCGTGATCGACGC
>Ga0129336_10002898_pt1 | contig 10575 bp, 8 predicted proteins | sample CPB6_02_DNA_FD_96878 | JGI IMG/M metagenome (GOLD analysis project Ga0129336, IMG submission 96878) | Freshwater to marine salinity gradient microbial communities from Chesapeake Bay, USA - CPBay_Sum_0.6_0.2_DNA | ecosystem: Environmental > Aquatic > Marine > Coastal | place: USA: Chesapeake Bay...
AGAAAAGTTTTATGAAAGATATGGCTGGTGGTCTGTGGTAATTGCTAGATATATTCCTTGGGTTAGAACCTTTGTGCCAGCCATTGCTGGAACTGTAAAGATGAATTACTACAAATTTTTATCTGCAAATGTCCTTGGTGCTTTTTTATGGGGTGTTGGGATCACACTTGCCGGTTTTTACTCTGGCTCAATTGATTGGGTAAAAGATATCTCCTACTTTTTAGCAGCCTTTTTTATTACCGGATCAATAATTTCAGCAATTAGTAATTACCGAAGGGATCGATGAGTTTGATAAGTTGCCGTCAATCCTAACTAAATCTTCTGGATACACTTGATTCGGTGAAAATGGATAACACACACTTAAGATAGTTCCAAATAAGCCACTAATCAAATAACTTATAAATTTCAAGAAATATTAGAATGAGAATTTAAATCGTCTTGAGTTAGAATAAAATAAATGAAAAATATTGCAACCTTACTGGGAGTAGCTTTCTAATTTGGTTTTTCACTGATCTTTAGAAATCAATTTAACGCGAGATGAAGTTATTGAAATATTTCGGAATAATCCCCATTAAAGAACGTCCATCCAAAAGAAAATTAGTCAAATATAAAGAATTAGCGACTAATAAATACTAAGTTCAAAAAAATCAAAGACTTAGATATCCACCCGGTAAAAGCCAAATTACATGATTTATAGTTTTTACGTAAAAGTAATATCTAAAACCATAAACTTATAACAGTTTTACGCTTACTTATTAAATTAATGGCATCTGTATAAAAACTATCGGTGGCAAAATTAGTTGAAGAAATTTCCTCAAAAACACAATCTTCAACTGCTAACATAGAATGTTTATTTTCTCTAGGAATAACTAAAACTTCACCGGGTTTCAGAACATGTTTAACTTCATTCAGAGTTACTTCTAATTGACCAATTAAAATTACAAAAGTTTCTTCTTTTAATTTATGAAAATGCTCAGGGTGAGTTTGATTTTTTTTCATAACTACTAATTTTTTTCCATACTCTCTGTTTATAATTGAAATTAAAACCGCCCCAAATTCATTAAATTTTTCTAATCCAAAATGGTGAGATATTTCTACATCCACATCACGACTTAAAGTAGTGCCAGATTTCATTACCAATGTTCGAGTTTCAGATAGAATCCTCTCGATATCTCGAAATCTATTTGCTTTCTCAATATCCTCATGCTTAATTGGTTGCCCTTTTGAGATTTCTTTTTTACTTTTAAAGTTTTCATGTATAGACAAGTCGTTTACTATTAATTGATCAAGCTGTGCGGGTATTGCAGCATAAGTATTTGAAAGGTCTACACTTTCCCCTCTGGCAATATCCCTTAATGCAAATAAACCCCTTTGGAGTTGACGCAAAGTTGATTGTTGCCTAATTAAGTTTTCAGAATATTTCTTATCAAATAATTGTTTAATAGCACTATCTAGATTTTCTAACCAAACTTCAAATTCATGTCTTTGACTCGAATACCCATTTATTGAAACTCCGTTTGCAGATTTGGCATAATGTCTCTCTAAAATCTGTGCGCCAGAAGCTAATGCTAGTGGCCCAGCTAAATAATTTTTTGGACTTTCATGAGTACTATATCCAGTTACAACTTTAAAATGTTCCTTGATTATACTGATGCGATTCAAATTTAAATCAGAATCTGGCGTTGGGTACAAAGCTACACAATGCATTAATGCGAAATCAGCCTCTCTATGCTTCAAAAAAGTTACTACTTTTTCAATTTGATAATTATTCAAACCTCCAACAGATACAATCATTGGAATCTTTTTTGAAATAGATTTTTCTAATAGACTCCATTCGTTTGCACTTGCCGACGCAATTTTTAAGATATCATGCTTATGTTCTGCAACCTTTTCAACTGAAAATTCATCGAAAGGGGTTGCTGCAGTTAAAAGTCCTAATTTTTTAGCTGTCGCGACAAGTGTAAAAAAATCTTCCCAGGGAAGTCTAGTGCTTTCAAATCTATCAATAAATTTGTACTCTTTACTTCCCTTAAATTTGTTGTCAATATAAGTATCAAGGTTTCTATACTGAAATTTTACAGCAATTCTAAATTTAAATTTCTGCTGAAATTCATGTAGCTCTTCTAACATATCAATAGCTAATTTTAAATCTCCAGAGTGATTATTAGCTAAATCTGCTACTATTAAGGGTTTTTCTGCATCAAGAAAATCTTTTAAAGCCATGTCTCAAAGATACTGGTTTATTGACCATTCGTCTATTATGTTGCCAATTTTTTGACATAATTCAAGATCTTCTATGGTGTCAATATCAAAATTTGACCAGTTTTGAGTAATTTGAGGCTCAACTAATCCACAAAATCTTGATTGCTCATCTAAAAAAAGATTTTTACGAAATATGTAAAAAGAACCGGTTTCAACTACATTTTTAGCTAATGATTGTCTAGGTTTTCGGACTGTTTTTTTATGATTAACAGGTTCCCAAAAATCCTTGTTTAATTGCCAAGTAAATTCATTTTTTTCAACAGCAGAAAACATAGATCCGATTTCTAAATTACTATTCATTACTGTTAAAGCTTGCGACCAGCCTTTCAAGTCAATGAATGGACTGGTAGCTTGAAGCAAAGTGATTATTTCAAATGAAACTTCAATCTTACTAATTGATTCCAAGATCACTGATTCAGAACTTGATTCATCTCTAGAATTTGTTTCGCTTCTTTTTAAAGGAATTGCACCCGATTTTTTTGATAAATGTAAAATTTCATCGCTATCAGAGGATACATATACATGGTTATTTGGAATTCTCTGTGCGCTTTTAATGGCTCTCTCAATCAAAGTTTTACCATTAATTAATTGTAAATTCTTTCTAGCAATACCTTTACTACCACCCCGAGCAGGAATAATGGTTACGAATGGAAACATGAATCTATCAATACCTTGCTTTCAGTGAAATTGACCGCTTTCAAGTGTATCGTAACCTATATGGGAACAAATTTAGTGTATTTTGGGCACGAAAAACCATTATCAAATATTGTGCGATATGGCTCCCTAAAAAGATTAATTGAACCTGAGTCAGTCATTCTTGTTGAAGAAAAATTTTCTTCTAAATATATAGATAGTATGAATATAGATAATTTAAATTTAGTTTCAATAACTAGTACCTGGTCTGATAAAGACAAGAATCTATTTTATGATCATCAATTAATAATTAATTTTCTAAACAAAAATAATAAATCATTAAATATTTACCTTAAAAATAGAGTTTTCGGGCCTTTTAAAATAAAATCTAAACGCACATTAATAGATTCTTTAAAATATTTGTTTAATTTTATAATTAACATTAATTTCAGAATTATTTTGATTTGCAGGCGAAGAAGCACTGAATCGTTACTTGATTTATTAAGACTTAATAAATATTTAAAAGGTGATGATCGTAAAACTTTCGACAAGATACTCGACCGACACAAAATATCAAGGGTAATTATTTTTACTACCTTGTCTGATCCTTCAGTTTTTGATCTAGTTGAGGTGTGTGCTGCTAAAAAAATTCAATGTATTTTATTACCCGATTGCTGGGACAATATATCTACTGCGTATTCGATACCAAAAAATGTATCCCATATATACGTTTGGTCAGCTCAACAAATGCGAGATATTCAGAAATATTTTCCAGATCTGGAGTTAAGAAGTGAAATTATAGGAACTTACAGGCTTGATATTCAAAAATCTAAAAGGATTTACAATGAAAAAATTAAAGCGACCCCAAAAGATGGAATTAGAATCCTTTACCTTGGTGGATACCATTTAGTGGAAACTACAAATGCACTTAGCTATATTATGAAAATTGTATGTAATTTGGAGATCAATTTAAAATTTAATGTAGAAGTAATAATTCGCGGTTATCCATTTAAAAAACAAACTGGTGGAAAACTCGAACAGCCTATAGATTTAACTCTCGAAAACTATAATAATCTTTCGAGTATAAAATACTTGATTTCAACAAAGAATGACTTAGCTGAAGATTTAATGTATGCGGATTTGGTAGTGAGCGAATTATCAACTGCAGGCTTAGAATCAGCATTTTTTGGTTTACCAGTTATTTTTATAAATTCAAATAGATCTTTAAAATGGTTGTCTACAAAAAAAGCCTTCGAATTTTCATATTCAAAAGATTTATTTAATTTCTTCCAAATCGTAAATATTACTTCAGACAACGGAGAAAAAATATTAGGCGAATCCTTAAGGACTATCATTTTATCTCGAAAAGACTTAGCAAATGTCGATTTTTTGATTGAAGAAGTTTTTCAAAAACTTAAGTTCCTAGGAGAACCCTTTGATTTTAATAGATGGCATCAGATTACATCTTAACTATTTTAACTGCCACATTTTTTTGATTATTGATCCCGATGGAAAAGTCTGTGAAACTTTTGAAAATTATAAGTATAATAATCAAATTGGAAATTTGTGAGTGTTTTTAACAATATCTTTCTTATTATGTTCTGATAGAAAATAGATTTAAAGAAACTAGTGAGTGTTTATATTTTCCCATAAGTCTATATATTCTTTGCCCATTTCTAATATTTTTGTTTTTACGTTTTCAAGATTCTTAATTGAACGAGTAAATACAAATATATCTGCATTGCAGAGAATCTCATCGAAACTCAAATTCAAATCTTTGTTATTCGGGTAAAGAGCTCCTTCATCATCCCAGCAAAACACTTTAGCACCATTTATCATTAAATTATTCATAATCATAACGCTTGGACTATCATCTATTACATCAGTTCCTTGTTTATACGAAATTCCCAAAATTCCTACTGTCTGATTTGACTCTATTTTTCTTAATATTTTATTTACTAAAAATGTTTGGTGACTTGTATTTATTAACTCTGAAGTCTTACTAAAGTAGTTAAGGATACCAGCCTCTTCAAATAGTTGTGTCATTGCTCTAGTATCTCTCGGGAAACATGGGCCGCCATAAGGGACTGAAGCTTTTATATATTTTGAACCAATCCTTGAATCTAAACCAATCGCTTGCATAGTCCTATCTATATCTACTTCACCCAAATTCTCAGCTAACTGCATTATTGAGTTTGCAAAAGAAATCTTCATTGTTATAAAATTATTTATTGCTAATTTCACAATTTCTGCCTCAAGTAAACTTAATCTAATACAAGGTACTTCAATGTCAGTTGTGGTTGCCAAGAATTTTTCTAGAATATCTGCTGCCCATTTTTGAGATGAACCTATCAAATGAAAATCTGGAAATTTAAGGTTTTTTACCACTGAACCCAAGGCAATAAATTCTGGATGGTAACAAATTCCGATTGTGTCATCAAATTTTCTTTTCAAATTAGATTCAATGCTATTTTTTATTTCTTCATCACAAGACTTGGGCATCACTGTGCTTACAATGCAAACCACAGTTTTAAGATTTTTTTCCTGCAACATGGGAGTGAGATTTTCAAGGGCTTCTAGGAGAAAGCGATTAGAAAATTTTCCGTCGGGTAGACTTGGTGTTGGTACAATAACGAAGATAATTTCAATATTCTCCAAAATTTTTTTGCTCAACTTATTAACAAAAGTTAGGTTGGAGAGATTTTTGTTAAGTAAATTCGTAAGTCCCGGTTCTCCTGAGATATAAGAATGACTTTGCAATCTTTCAATTAAAATTTCTGATGTATCAAATCCAAGTACATCATGACCGGAGTCAGCAAAAACGGCTGCTAATGGGAGTCCAAGCTTACCTAGCCCAACAACTAGGACATTCATTACCGAAACCTTTTTACTATAATACTAGAGAACCACATATTTAAATAATATCATACATCTATACGGAGTGCATTAATATTTATCAGAAATGAGTAACTTTGACTTATCTAAAATTTCACTTTGAGTTAAAAACTCTTACACCTGTAGTGAGTTATGTAATTACAATCCACAATCATCGTTTCTTAATAGAACAAATATTAAGGGGTATTAATTCAAGTGCAACATTGCCTTTTGAAATAATAATTATTGATGATGCATCAAATGATTTTCCATTGAATTCTTTAAAGAAATTTATTAATGAATTTGAGTTGTCAGAATATCTATCGCGCATATTTATGTATCGAAATTTGAGACAGAGATTTGAGGTATTTAGTGACAATTTTGGTTGTAATCAGGCTTCAGGATTGTATTTATGCTTAATTCAAGGAGATATGGTAGTTAATGACCCAGGTTTTGATACTCGACTTAAAAAACTTCTTGATAATCATCAAGATGTAGGTGCAATTTCGGGAAAATCTGTAAGAGTTTCAGGAGCAAATTCAATTAAGAAATGGGAAAACAGTAAAGGGCATGCATTTAAATTACCGACATTAACTCGTTATTTAGTAAATTATTTTAAGAAAAGTTCCAAGGATTTAAATTCGAATCAAAAGAATTTTTTTAAGTATTCATCTTTGAATGAAACTTACTGTCGGGTAGAAGAGTGTAATACTGCGGAAGAATTAACAAGTAAATTTATTAAGTATGGTGAGGTGCATTATAAGGACACGAGTAAGGGCATAGACCAGCAAATATTGAATTCAAATATTTTAATGATTGGAAGACTTATAAATCGAGGTCCTATTTTTATGAAAGTAAGTGATTTCAAGTCAGTAAATGGATTCAATATAAAGGCTTTTTTTCAAGGATGGGATGATTTTGAATTTTCAACTAAATTAATTGTACAAGGGAAAGCTTTAGCTTTTTCTCCAATTAATTTTGAATCAAGACCGGATTGGGGTGCCACACAGAGGAAAAAATCGTTATATTTGATATTATTGATTCGATTCAATAGATTCAAAATAAAAAAATTCAGAAAACACCTCTACATTTCTAGGTACGATAGCTTAAATCTTGACCATCCGCTTGTTGGGAAAGTTTTCAGAAACTAAATTATAAAATTGTCAATAACGTGGTTTCAATAACCTACTTTACTTGACCAACTTGAGAATTAATCCACGAATATGTAACCTCAAGGCCATCTAAAAGACTCCATTTCGGTTGCCAACCTAACTGTTCCTTTATTAGCTTGTTATCTGAATTTCTACCACGAACTCCAACAGGTGCATCTAACACGTTTGTTATCAAAACTTTCTTTACAGCAATTGAGGCTATAATGTCAACTAGTGAATTAATTGAAACCATTTCTTCAGAACCAATATTTATGGGATGAGAATAATCGGAATTCATAAGTTTGCGAGTCGCATCTATACAATCGTCAATATATAAGAATGACCTCGTTTGAAAACCATCTCCCCAAATTTCTATCGACCCTCCACCTTTTGGTAGGGATGATATTTTTCTGCAAATTGCTGCTGGTGCTTTTTCACGTCCACCATTCCATGTTCCAAATGGTCCATAAATATTATGGTAGCGGGCGATGGCAATAGGAATTTTATAGTTTCTAGAAAATGATGCATAAAGCCTTTCACTAAATAATTTTTCCCATCCATATTCACTATCTGGGTTAGCGGGATAAGCGCTTGATTCTTCACAATTAGGTCTTAGCGGATCCTTCTGATTCTCTTGAGGATAAATACATGCACTGCTGCTGTAAAATATTTTAGGTCTTATATTTAGATTTTTTAGTTCTGAGACGCATTTAAGAACATTTAAATTTATCAATGCAGAATTATGTAATATATCGGCATCATTTTCACCAGTAAATACGAATCCAGCTCCACCCATGTCCGCCGCAAATTGATAAATCTCATCAAAAATTACTTCTCTATTACGATAATTTTTTAATTTAAATAATTCATTTACAAAAATAAAATCTCTCAAGTCACCAATAATAAATTGGTCTGCCTCTGATCTAGAAAAATCTGGGTACTTTAAATCTACCCCGATAACATAGTATCCTTCATTTTTAAGTCTAGAAACCATTGCATCTCCAATAAATCCCCCTCCCCCTAGCACTAAAGCATGCTTTATATGGTTCACATTGCGCATTATATCATGAAATAAATGTACACTTTTCTCATGAGAATAATAAATCATTTAATTTCTAAAATCTTAGGGATTTATTTAATTAAAACAAAATCTCTGAATCAATTATTTTCAAATATTTCAAATTTAGAATTGCAGCTGAAAATTTTGACTTTCTTCGTGTCTGAGTTTGGTGCACAAACTGATTTCTTTAGGTTAAAAGTTATGTCTAAAAGTGATCACCTTCAGGATCTAATAGTGATAAACTCATTAAAATTCAAATCGAAGGGATACTTCGTTGAGATTGGAGCGGGAGATGGCATAACTGGCTCAAATACCTATTTGCTCCAAAATAATTTTGGTTGGAATGGAATCCTCGTTGAACCGGCAAATTATTTCCATAATGATTTAAATCAAAATAGGCCAGGTGTGAAAATTTCTAATGATGTAATCTGGTCGGAATCTGGAATCATATTAGATTTTAATAACACAACAATTCCAACTTTATCGACGATTAATCAATTTATGACTGTCGATAAAAATAAATACAAAAGAAAAACCTCAAGTATAGAAAGTAAAATAAGTATAAGCTTGAATGACCTATTAATGAAGTATGGAGCTCCAACACATATTGATTACATTTCAATTGACACTGAAGGATCTGAATTCGAAATATTAAAAGCATTTGATTTTAAGCGATTCAAGATTAACACTTTTTCTATCGAACATAACTATAATATTTACCGTAACCAAATTTACCATCTAATGGTCTCGAATGGTTATGTTAGAAAGTATGAAAACATCACAGGCATTGACGACTTTTATGTTTTAAACACATGAAAATAATATTTAAGTAATAACTTCAGAACTATTCCTATGATATAGTTGAGTATGTTTCGGCGTTTAAAACAAAGTATAATCAATCACCTAACCGATATATCCCTTTCTGTAGGTAGGCGTACTTTTTATAATTCAGTTAGATTTTTAGAATTTGCAGAAATAACTTCCTCAGCTGAATTCATTAAAAAACATTTAGATTCAGTCAGCTTATTTGACTCTAAAAAAGGTGGCTATTTTCAATATGTTATGGAGGAAGTGTGCAAATTGAACAACCCTGGGTTATGGCTTGAGTTTGGAGTTCGAGATGGTGCCTCAGCAAAGTTCTTTGCAAAATACGCTGCTGACTATGCTCAAAATGGATGCTTGTACGGTTTTGACTCATTCAAAGGAATAAGAAATGACTGGTCATCCATTGATGAACCTAATGGTTCTTTTTCCTTAAATGGTCGAATTCCTAAATCTATTCCAAATTGTAAATTCATTGTCGGATGGATTGAAGACACTTTAGATGAATTCCTTCTTCATAATAAATCAAAAATAAATTTTGTTAACTTTGACTTTGATGTATACCAACCAACTAAATTCGCTTTAGAACGAATTGCAGATAGATTAGCTCCAGGTGCAGTTGTAATTTTTGATGAATTTCACGGATATCCAGGTTGGTTGTACCATGAGAAGAAAGCTCTCGAAGAAGTTTTAAATCCTTCTCGATATAAATTTATTGCATTTAGTAGAAAACAAGCTGCCATAAAAATACTTTAGTAAACAATTTAGCTTTTTTCATATTCAGTAACTCTAGAATTATCTTAAAAGCAATCTCATTAAGAGAACTTAGAATTCTTTTGCTAATCTTTATAAACTAAAATTTAATATACAAAATGACTTGGATTTTACTTTTTAGTTTTTTCAATGACAATCTAGACTTATTCTTGGATATCGACTATAGTACAGAAGTGCAAAAAATACTAGTTTTAGGGGGAAATAAAACTTTTGCAAAAATAATTGAGCAGCAAAAATTTAATAAGTTAAATTCTAGTGAAATGATTTACTTAGTTGGGCATAATTTCTTGGGAAACAAAGTTTCAAAAAATCAAAAATACACTCAAAAAATTGAAATGTTACTAAACAATCCTAAACTCAAATTTTTTTCAATGCTACTTGTTATGTACTTTTATGGTCGAAACTTAAAAAAAGCGAAATATTTTAAGACTCGTGCAAATTTTCTTCTGTTTAGCCGATACCGAGTTGTAAATCTGCAATCCTTAAAGGAAGTAATGAGACACACCATAACCTCAAAAACTCTTCTTTTGTTTTTCATTCTGGGATTTTTTAGATTTCCACGCAAAATACTAGTTTCATTGCTTGGCCAATTTTGTAGGGAGAAATACATTTTTACTGAAATTTTAGGCGATTTAAAACCAAACACAGTTTTACTTTTGGATAACGGTGATTCTCCGATCTTTTTTTTGCTGAACGTCATAAATAAATCACCTTGTAAGTATGGACTACTAATTTATAGCTGGGATAATCCAACAACGAAATTATTTCCATCCGATATATTTGATTTTATTGGGACTTGGAATTTTAACCAAATTGAAGAGCTAGATAGGATTTCAAACTTCCCTCCAAATAGAACTGAAGTTATTGGATCCGAACTTTCTGATAAAATTAGAAAGTCGCGCTTAGAGCGGTCCTATAGCAAAAGTAAAAGTGCCATGAATTCTCGCAAATTATTGATTACGGGCATGGCCTCAAAAAGTGATGAAGTAATAGAGGTAC
>Ga0129336_10002900_pt1 | contig 10572 bp, 11 predicted proteins | sample CPB6_02_DNA_FD_96878 | JGI IMG/M metagenome (GOLD analysis project Ga0129336, IMG submission 96878) | Freshwater to marine salinity gradient microbial communities from Chesapeake Bay, USA - CPBay_Sum_0.6_0.2_DNA | ecosystem: Environmental > Aquatic > Marine > Coastal | place: USA: Chesapeake...
ATAAGGCAGGCTATAATTTCTCTGTTCATAGTGGTACTGAGCCATCTGGAGTGTATCTATAAGACCTGTACCCCATTCTAACAAAGTATTCTCACTCACATCAAATACATAAACCTGATTGTATTTGTCAATCACCACAAATTTGCACATAATATCATAATCTTTTTCTTGTTCAGAAAGATTTTCATAGACAAGTCTTCCATAGATAGCCATCTGAAGCCAATAGTTGTAGAAATCTACAGTCTCTTTGAAATCCATAATGGTCTTGGAGGTTGTCTTTAAATCACAGATTATGACTTGCTTCTTCTGGTCATCCACTTTATAAAAATCCACAATGCCTTTTAAGCCAAAGGAATAATCATTTAGTTTCTGAACCATTAGAGGTTGCTCAACATACGTCTTTACAGGATCCAACTCAAAGTCTGTTTGATTGGATTCAAACAAAGCCATTACGTCTTTGTTGCTTTTGATAATATCAACCTGCTCTTGGCATCTTGCCAATGTATCAGGGTCAACAATATCAAGAACACTAGAGTTCAAGAACTGCCAGTAAACATCATTCTCTGGTGTCTGGATCTTCTCAAGTCTTTTAGAATCTTCCTTCAAGGTTTGATAAAGATTCTCTGATTCTAATGCTTTAAGAATCAAATCAAGATGAGCTGCCTCAGTAGACAACAATGATGCCGGCTTAAAAGGATTATCTTTCATTACCTGCAGAACTTTCTTAATAGAATCAGTGGGGACCTTAGATGGAGCCACATTGAATTTCTTATTCAGGTTCTGAGGTTCAAACAAAAGACAATGGATAAGTTTGCCTTCTACAAGGTGCTTGTCTGTTCTCTCTTCCTTTTCACCAAGGACATAATCCCGGTAAAACAGGGTAGGAGAAAACAAAAGCTTATTTAATGATGAGTTACTAAACTGGAATTCTTTTGAATAGAATTCTTCTTCTTTCACAAAATCTCTTTTCATTTTATTAACAGTGGAAATTTTTTAATAGTCATAGTTTTTAAAGGAGTGGGTGAGCCGAAGCCCACCCAATACTATGGCACTCCTTAAGATGGAACAAGAGATTTAATCAGTCTGTCCTGATACTTTGGATTAAGTTTGATTGCATCTAAAGAAATTGAGAATGCTCTTTCTTTTTCATTAGTACCAAGTGTGGTACTGATTACATTCTCAAAGAACAATCTTGCTGATTCTTTAAAAGCAAACTCAGTCAAAGCTTTATCTCTTGATAAGTTATAGATCAAAGCATTATAAGAATGGCTGTTAGAGAAATAATTTCCTCCCATATAGTTTGAGAATTTGGTTCTCAAAACTTTAAAGGCCACACTATTATAACTCTTTGATGACTTCAACTTTTCAGTATTGAAATAAAGAAGCAATGCAAGCTTGTCAAATGATGTCTCAATGTTAGTATTACTCATAATACTAATAGCCAGATTTCTATCATCATCACCCGCATGGATCATTTTCTTGATATTCTCATATCCTTCTTCATCCAGTGTATGCAATTGCTTATCAGCAAACTTATACACGTGAGCATCAGAAACAAGTTTACTACTACCAAGCATTGCTTGTATAGTAGCATATGAAGAATGAGAAATATAACCAACAGATTTCCAATCAAAAGAATGTTCAAGAGATCTGAGCACGGGTTTTGATGCATGGTTAGAGTTCCAATGGACTCTAAAACTAAAATCAACAAGATCTTTTTTATCAAACATGCTCAATGTATTGATCATATTATCAAATGCACTGCTCTCAAAATGCTGTTTTGTATTTACAATACCTTTTAAGAACTCATCAACAGTTGTGATTCTGCAAGTTCTTGTCCACTCAACCATGTTAGAAAAAGTTTTCAATGAAACAATCTCATAATCTGCAGTACTTGGTGTTTTTACAAGTTTGCAATCATATGTTTCTTTGATCATATTAAACTTCTCTCTAGGAAGATTCACATCTGGATGTCTATAAAAGCTTTTACCTTTTATATCATCTTCAGATGGAGTGGTTAGTTTACCAACAAGGTTTATGTAAAACGGTGTATTTACAATGTCAAAATTGTATCTTCCACCACCACCATATATAACATAACCCAAATCTTTTATGATAATGTTTTCATCACCAATAGGTTGATAGATAGGTTGATTGTCACCTAAACCATCAGTATTAATTTCTAAATCAATTACTTTTTGCTGCATAATATTTTCTGTATTGAGGTTTTAACTCTACTTTAAAAATGTACAGGTCCCTGTTTTCAATCCTGATATCTTTCCGGACAATATGCTCCAAGAACTTAAATGAAACTGAGTCAAGCTTATTGTTTTCTTCAAGCCATTGAATCATTTCCAAAGCATCCTTATATCTGAAATCACTGTATCCAGATACATCCATCCAGTACTGCACATCTTTATTTTTATTAAAGACATACATCCTTGAATGAGTATCCGTAGCAAAATCCCAGAGCAGATGGTAGTTCTTTGTGTAATCAATTGTTGGAATGATCTTACCTGCAATCTCTCTATCATCACTGTTAGATGAATTGATGTATCTCATAAGATCAGTCTTAAGATCTTCTGTCAGAACAATCTTGTTTGCAGAAGCATTCACAATAGATTCAGCATCATACACATCATACTTGCCAGACTCAATTAGATAAGCAAGATTCAAAGCAAGACCGGTAATCATATACCTATCATGAACTGTGTAATCTGTATCTACATACCAGGATCTAATAGTATGAGGAATATACTTGTCATCAAGCAACACATTGGTGTTGTTAAGACTAATCCAACGATCTGTAAATGGATGTCTGCCTCTTGTACTTGTCATTACATCATAGTTCCAGAGACTACCCATCATTGCTGTTGTAAGAATAGGATCACCGTTTCTAAAAGTCTTGCAGAAATCATCATGTGTGATAATAAAATCAGCTGCTTCATAATCATTTGTAACAGTGATCTTATGTTCTTTAAGAGCGGCTTTGATTCTATCCTGAGACACAGGACATAAAGGAAGAATGAATGCTTTCTTTTTAGTTCTGAATGTTGTATCATCCAGAGTATTTGTATTCAAAATACCCTTAATTTTGTTATAAACACCATCATTTGATGTAACTAGCACTCTCTCAATTGCATCACCAGCATTGGAAAGTACCCCCAAATAGGGGGCACTATCCAATCCATAGTGAGTTAATGCAGTGCTATCATAAGTCTGATAAACTGATTTACTTGCCATTACTTAATTGTCATTCTGATGATGTTTGGATCCATCATCATCTTGTTAAATTTCTGCTTATTGCCGTTGAAGATTGTTCTCACAATGAGATATTTCAAATCATTTGTGAAGTAATCCTTAGTGCACAAAGCAATTAACCTGTTGGTGATCTTGTCACTGATGGTGTTATCTTTAGAATACACCACAGCAAAGTTTGCCAACCTGGTTGCCAGAGTAGATGCAATGTCTGCACGATAGCTATCACCGGTACCAATACAAGATTGAAGCTGAGCTAGAATGTTTTGTTCATTGTCAGCCAGCAACAAATCTTTAGGTGTTACCAGTTTGTCAAGCTTGTTGTTGATGAATGTGGTGAACATACTTGCAAATGTGTCACCAACAGAACCTTCACCAATCATTTGAATCATACTCAAGTTAGATTCAAAATCTGCAAAGCTTGAGATAGAGTTAAAGAATGTGGTGATAGATCTTGAGTTTGTTTCTTGAGTAACAAGCTCAGGGTGCAACAACAGGAAGTTGATACAACGGGTATCAATACCTGCTTCTTCCGCCCATCTAGCCCATACATTAACATCATACTTCAGATTAGCAGTGATGTATCTGGTCTTCTGAGCAGCATCAATGCTGTTAACCATATAGTCACCATTGTCTGGGTTTGCTGTCAGGATGATGTGCCAGTCTTTAGGAAGAGCCCAAGAGATGTAAGTCTGACGGTCAATCAATTCCATCACGGCCTGAATAAATCTGGTATCTGCACGATTCCAGTCATCAAGCAAAAGAATGCCACCATCTTTCTTGTCTGCAATCCATTCCGGAGCACAGTATGACATCCTGTTCTTACCAGTCATCTTGTATCCATTCTTCAGATACTCAGCAACAGCAAGTTCGTCTACCCACAAACCAACTTTCTTAACCTGACCTTCACCAAGTTTAGCCACATCATTAGAAGCAGCTTGTCTTTGTGCAGCAGTAAAGTTTACCTGCTGAGCCTCTTCTGCAGAAGGAGTAACTCTTGTTTCCTTGTACATCTGAAACTGACGCACAGGAAAACCAACCAGGTCACCAAGCTCCTCAATCTGAGCCAAGTTCAACTTAACAAAGTTGAGATTGTTTTCTTTGGCAATCTCAATTACAGTTGAGGTTTTACCAATACCAGATTCTCCAAGTACCTCAATGGATACGGGATTTTTACCTTGTGCTTGCAAGAAGCGGTTGTTGTTAATAATGTGATTTACGAAGCCCTTAAGCTCATCAATGTTTAAATTTACGTTTGCCATAGTTTAGTTTAATTTGATTGTTTTTCCAGGTAAATGATCTGTCTCAGGAGATACACTGCTAAGAACCCAAAGGGTATTCTTAGGACAGTTATCAGGTGCAGGACATTCACCATCAGTTAAATATATGAGGGCAGTATAACGCCCATGTTGATTAAAATGGTCAATAACAGGTTGGAAATCAGTCCCACCTCTACCTTTGATTTGAAATTCCTTTTTAGGATTGAAATCTTCTACTGAGTTTAGTCTTGAATCACACTGAGCCACAGTAATCTTGTGGCCGGTTTTGTGCATGTGATGCAATTCACTCAAGAACTCTTTCAGCTCATCATTATTTACAGATCCTGAAGTATCTATACCCACAAGGATATGATTCTTAAACTTGATCTTCAAACCAGGATTCTCAATATATCTCTTATTGAATTTCCTTCTGAGCTTTTTAGTGTAAGTAATAGTTGAATTACCTACAAACCTTCTAAGATATCCTTTCCAGTCAAACTTTGGAGGTTCAACATGAAACAATCTTTCCAGAATGCCAGCCAATTCACCAGGTACAGTTCCTCTTCTTTTCTGAGTTTGTTCTGCAACTTCTTTTAGTTGGTGTTCAATTTGTTTTTGAACCAACTTCTTATCCGCTTCAGACAACTCATCAAAATCTTCCCAACCGGAATGACAATAAGGACTGTTACCATCCATTTGATCCAATAAAGAATCAAGAGACGGGGATGTACCATCTTTCTGTGCTTGTTGTAATAACTCATAATAAGTATCAGTACCTGCTTTTACAGGAAGATTCAACTCAGGAAATCTATCCAAAGTCAAACCACCTTCTGGAAGAAAATCAGAACCTATGTACTGATTGATTTCCAAATCTGCGGCAATGTTGAACAGCTTCTTATCGGGATACAAATCACCAGTCATAAGATGCCCAAAGGAAATATGAAGAAGCTCATGCTTAATCAAACCTATTCTGTGCTTTTCACCAAGACCCATAAAGAAGTCAGGGTTAATTACAAGCTGGGCACCAATGCCGTGTTTCTTAACACCGGCTGTTGGGATTGTTTTTAGATAAGACTTATTCAGCCCTATAAGGAAGAGACCATAGAATGGCTCATCCAGAATTAAAATTTTAGAGGTTCTTGAAACCTCATCTATAACATGTTGCATATGCTACCATTTTAGTTTTATCTCAATGCTTTCAACAAAGTCATTGTCTGGATTCAGAAACGGAGAGTGCATTCTCATTACATCATTTGCAATGTAGTACTCAAAGCAATCCTTAAAATTCTTAGGAGGATTCTTTTCCATAAGTGCACGGTAGTAATCCGTTATTCTTGTGTGTACTCCAGCAAATGATATTGATTCTGCTTTTTGTTTCACACGGTTTACAAACTCACTTCTTCTACTTAATACCAATTGTCTGATAAAAATTATAAGATAGGGTTCATAAAGATCCATGTTTATTATAGTCTCAACTGCCAAATTAAAATCCTCTTCTGAGGCATTCAACATTTTGAGAAGGTTTTTGTATTCTTCTAGGGTAAGTTCATTATTCATCTAATGGAAAGTATTCAATATTGTCACAGTTAAGCAACTCTATGTAAACACCGGGGTTGGTTTTGTCATACACATACTCAATAAAGACAGGAATGATCACATCTGCATTGTCATCAGTAATCCAATCATAGTTAACCATGTCATCCTGAACAGTTTGTGCAGGATTGATATAGTCAAACTTATGTTTACTGTTTCTTACAAATGTAAATCCCACTCTTACTGGCTGTTTGCACTTTGCAAAAGCATCTCTGAATTCTTGAGCATACTGCTCATAGAAAGCTTTTGAGTTCTTTCTGTAATTCATTACACTTTTACTTGCAATAAAGTATTGACCAGTCCACCGTCTTCCATTCTTACTACTTGGAACATTACCAGGGATAAACCATTTTGCCATTTCTTAGGGATTTAAAATTGATTTTAACAAAGGCTTTAACTCTTCATGAGTTCTCTGCACACCAAACTTCTTTACAGCATCTGACACATCTTTATCAAGATTAAGAGCACAACCATTGATACCATACAATTCCTTGTATCTTTCAATTGCTTTTGTACCTGCTTCATCATTGTCAAAGAGAGTCATTACCTTCTTATACTTACCACGAAGATACTCAATAAGAAAGGGTTTTATGATACTGTTCTCACTATCTGGGGCAATCACTTCTATGTTATAACCAAAACTTTTCAGGCACATTGCATCTTTCAAAGATGAACATATTACCAGATAAGGTTGATTATACTTCAATTGGTCTAAACCTTGTACATAAGAAGATACTTTTATAAACTTCTTATTCTTGTTGTACGGCTGATAGACCTTGTATATTTCATCATGCTTGTTGAAATAACCATAGATATAAGAACCTTTGATTGTGATTCTTTCTGTGTCTTTTTCCATCTCATAATACTCTATGGGACGGACATTGTACTCTTTAAGAATCTTAGAACCAATGTTAAAACCTAACCAATACTTTGCATCATGCTCAAACCATGGGCGTTCTTGCACAAAGCCTACACTCCAGGACTCTTCAATCTTCATCTCTGATTTAACAGAACCATTCTTTTTAACATACTTGTTATAGTCATCAATAAGTTTGGTTACTGCCTCACCATAAGACATATTGAATAAGATCATTACAATATCAATCTTGCTGCCCTGCTTACCAGTTGAAAAGTCTTTAAACTTGTACTGCATAACAGACTTGTCAACATAGATACACATGCTGGGTGTCTTCTCACCCGGATTAAATATTGACCTGATCTTTTCTGTTTGACCTGTGAGTGGTCTATCTAAGTTTAGATAATAATGGAACACCCAATAACTTGGAACCTGTGATTCATGAATAATGAGATTCTTTGTACTTAGCATAATTAAAAGAAAGGGGGATATTACTCCCCCCTTCTATAAAATTATAAATCAAAATCAGAACCAGGTGCCTCTGTGAAAGGACTGAAGTCATCAACAGGTGCTGATGCTTTCTTCTGAAGAGGTTTGATGTGTTCTTCTTTGTTGAACTTAAGAAGTCTTGAGTTCTCAACATCAAGAGCTTCCATTGGAGTTCCATCTTTAGATGGTCTTGGCAGGAATAGGTCATAGTTTACATAACCTTCTTTGTTTTCCCACTCACGGCCACCAACACATGCATTAAAGAACTTACTATTACCAAGAATCTTACTGCAAGCAGCAATGAATTCTTCTATAGTCTGTGCCTGGATGGTGTCCAGTTCTTCTCTTTTGCCTGTAGTCTCAGCTATAAGAACCATAGCTTTCAGAATTTCAGTATCTCTACTGATAGTTCTACCAGTAGGAAGAGTTGTATCCTTGAAAGGATAAGGACTCATTCTTACTCTACCAACCTGACCTTCATAACGGGGACCTGTGGGGTTATTCTGATCTTTCAGAAAACCTTCAAAGTCTCCGCCAACAGGCTGACTTTCTACATGCAGCATTACATTGAATGCTTCCTTGTCATAAGGAGTTTGTTCTAAAGTAACAGAGTTGATTCTAATTACCTGATTACCAGGACTGATCACTGGCTTTGCTTTACCACTACCCGTGGTGATGTCTTTTGTGTTAAACATAAACTTTAATTAATTATTCATTTTCGTACTTCAAGATGGCCTGTCTCACATATTCCAAATCATTTCCAATCATTGGCTGTTCAAACATTCCCATAGGGGACTTACAAGTATTCTCACCATTATTTTGGGTTTCAAATACATAAGCAAGGGTACCATCTTCTTTCTTTATGATGCGGGCAAACAAAACAATTGAGAACAAACCTTCCAAAGTCAGAGAGTTGTCAATCATTTTACCCACGGTCTTTGCCTTAACTCTTCTGTGACCATGCACATCAGTTGATTCTTCTGCATGAGTGAGAAAAAATACTGTGAGATCTTCACGGAAGTCTTTAGGCATCTTGGCAACTTGTGCCAGGTTTGTTGCTATCTGAGTAAATTTATCATAGCCCTTCTCAAGAGCTTTATCAAAATACTCAAAGCTTGACATGTACTGCCAGTCATCAACAACAATAGTCTTGATGTGAGGCATGTTGTCATTTACATGTTTCATTGCTTTCATAATACCAGGAGCTGTTGAAGCATTGGTCATGTTACCATTTGGATTCTCTTTAGAGATCAAAGTGTACATGCTTTTCCAACCCTTGAAAGGCAATGGTTTGTTTGCAATGTTGATAATAAATGTTTCTGTTGGATTTAGAGTTCTGATGGAAGTTGATTTCCCAGAACCAGATTCTGCAATTACTAAAGCTGACTGTGCCATTATTTTATTTTCTGTTCAATTTTCTTAAGTGTTTCTGCTATACTGATTAGTGCTTCAATTGCAGACCTATGAGATAATACCTCATCCGGATTAGGTAACACCATTTGCTCAGGATTAGGTAATTCAGGGATATCAAAGATACTACTTTTTCCTCGTCTAGTGTTAATATCATTGATGATTTTTAACTCAGAAACCGGGATAATATGCCTTTGAAATCCACTGTTGCTCTCAACAAGTTCATACTCTTCACGCCAGTGAGGATTGTGCTTATGAAGATACAGAGTTCTCTTAGGGTCTTCTGTTTCATAATCAATGCTGACAAACTCTGTATAGATGTCAACACCTTTCTCAAGCTCACTTGGAAAGAAACTTACATGTAATTCATCCTTACCAGATGGTCTATAAGCCATCTTAGGAATGTATGTAGCATCCGGGATTTCATTGTTTATGAAATATTCCTGATGCTCTTCTCTTAATTTTTCAATCTTCTCTTTTCTTAATTGTGGTGTTAGAGATTCTTTTTTTGTACTTATCATCTTGTAGCTGTTTGAGGAGTTTGCATTTCTGATATCTCCATTCTCTCAAAGTTTGCTTTGAAGAAGCTCATCCTGGTATCACCATTACGGGCTTTTAGAAAATGAAGAACCAATGTTTTGTCATCATCTATTATGTACCTGTCTGGTCCATAGTATTTGATTCTTTGTTTTGCGGGTCTGTTAATACCAACAAGCGTATCTGCATGCTGTAACATAGCATCTGAGCCAAATATATCTGACTCAAGAATATAGTTACCATACTTACCATCCATTGCTCTCTCAGGATTATCAATGTTCCTGTTGAGCTGGGATAGTACAACAAACATACATGGATACTGTCTTTTGGTTTGAGTAAAGAACTCACCAAGCTCAAACAACATATCTAATGAGTTTGTCTGATAGGGTGCTCTCTTTACAAGCATTGTGTGATCCAAGGTAATTATTGTTTTCTTACCATTGTTTTCTTCCATGTACATATCAATCTGCTCCCGCATTTGATTGACCGTCATTGGTGTACTTATCACATCTACTGGATACTTAACTCTGAGTTTGGCATACTCATGACATTTGATTAGGACATCAGAACTTATCTGTGAACCGGCACTGCACAATTCCTTGTATGTCTTACCGGTGATAGAAGAAAACTCTCTTAGTGCTGAAGTTCTACCAACCATCTCAAATTGGAATTCCAAAACTCTAAAGTCATCATGAGGATTGAGAGTAAAAGACTCTCTTACAATCTGATCCTTCAATAATGTTTTACCTGAGCCCGGTCTTCCGCCAACTACAGTTAAAGTATTCCACTCTAAACCATCAGTAGTAGCATCATTAAATTTAGGCCAAGGGGTATAGATTGATTTCTCTTCCCCCTTGGCTCTACTATGCATGTACTTCAGGGCCTCATTGAAAGACCTATACTGACCATCCCATGCTTTTGTTGGTTTCATTAGTTAGGACTTCTTCTTACCCAATTAATAGCAGTAGTACTTCCGGCCATGTTAAACTGATAAACCTTCTTACCGCAATGATCATCATCCACTCTAATTCTAAGCAGACTACTCTTCCGGAATTCATCATACATGTTCTTGTCAATATCTACTGATATGATAATTTTCTTCTGGTCTGTGGTTCTCATGATAGCATTACCATTAAACCTAGACCATTCTTCTCCCATTTTGTATGCTAA
>Ga0129336_10002901_pt1 | contig 10571 bp, 11 predicted proteins | sample CPB6_02_DNA_FD_96878 | JGI IMG/M metagenome (GOLD analysis project Ga0129336, IMG submission 96878) | Freshwater to marine salinity gradient microbial communities from Chesapeake Bay, USA - CPBay_Sum_0.6_0.2_DNA | ecosystem: Environmental > Aquatic > Marine > Coastal | place: USA: Chesapeake...
AGATGCCCACGCATGCGCTGAAAGCGCAGGTAAACGAGCCAGGTGTTGAGCACATCGGTCTCGCAGTAGCGACGGATCCCCTCGAGATTGCCGGCTTCGTAAGCACCCCAAACCTGATCGCCCGAGAAACCGAGCTTGCCGGGAAAGCCGAGCAGATACGCCATATCCGACAGACTCGCTTTGGCGCGCGGCTGATAAGCCGAAAGCACATCCATCAAATCGGTATGGCGCTCGTGGAATCGACTGAGGTAGTTGTTCCACTTAAACGAGTTGTCCTCGGCACCGGTCTCCCAATAGCGGCGTGCGACGACACCATGCTTCAGTGCTCGGTAATGCAACACCGGCAGATCGAAGCCGCTGCCGTTCCACGACACCAGGGTCGGGGTGTAGCGATCAATGCCCTCGAAGAACCGTGCGATGAGCTCGCCTTCGTTCGATTCGAGATCACCCAAGCTCCATACCTTCAGGGTGTCAGCACGACGCAGAACGCAGGAGATGGCGACGATACGATGCTGCTCGTGCGGCAGAAATTCGCTGCCACCATGCTGGCGCGCTTGCGCGAACATGGCCTTGGCGACCTGACTGTCGGAGAGCCCTTCGAGGCCGAATACACGACGTCCCAACTCGAGATCGGGAACCGTTTCGATATCAAAAACCAGAATGCTCATGCTGTCCTCGTTAGGTTCGAGCCGCCAACATCGCCGCTTTCATCTCGCGCACCGCGGCTGCAAAACCAATGAAGATCGCGCGACCGACGATCGCATGACCTATGTTGAGCTCGGTGATTTCTTCGATCGCAGCGACCGGCGCCACGTTGTCGCAGTTGAGACCGTGGCCTGCATGCACTTCGAGACCGAGCGATGCGGCCAACTTCGCACTCGAACGCAGACGCTCAAGCTCACGTGCCTGCTCGGCACCGCTCACCTCGCAGTATCGACCCGTATGCAACTCAATCACGGGAACTCCGATACGCGCGGTCGCTTCGATCTGTGCCGGATCCGGATCGATGAAGAGCGCCACTCGAATACCCGCAGCGGCGAGCAGAGCACCGCTCTCGCGCAAACGCTCGAGTTGACCTACAACTTCGAGCCCTCCCTCGGTCGTGATCTCGGCGCGACGCTCAGGCACCAGACAACAGTCTGCCGGCTTGATGCGCTGCGCAATCGCGAGCATCTCATCGGTCAGCGCCATCTCGAGATTCATGCGTGTACGCAACAAAGGGCGCAAACGCTCGACGTCGGCATCTTGAATATGTCGACGGTCCTCACGCAGGTGTAGCGTGATGTTATCGGCACCGGCTTCTTCGGCGATCAATGCCGCCTGCACCGGATCGGGGTAATGGATGCGTCTCGCCTGACGTACGGTCGCGACGTGATCGATGTTGACGCCAAGCTCGATGGGCTTCATCTCAGTCCTCTTTTGATCGGCGGGCGACGGCACGAGCCACCGTTCGCGTTCGCAGTTCGCGACCGTCGAGCGCGTGATCGAGCGCCATGCGCAGGATGCGCTTGGCCGGCTCCAGCACCGTCTCGTCGGTGTAGTCGTCGGCAGCGATAGCGAGCAGAACTCGCCCTTCGAACACCTTACCGCCTGTCTCGCCCGTGACTTGCACAAAGCCAAGATCAGGATGGAAATGATAATACGCGCCCGCTTGCAGCGCGCCGCCTTCCCGAGCCACATGCTCGAACTCGATGCCATAACCCAAAAGCTCAAGCAGTTGGCGCTCGAAGCTGCGCAGACTCGCCTCGATGGAAGCGGCAGCTCGCAGCTGAGCCAGTGTCCGATCGTACAGATCGAACACCAAGGGCTGAGGGTCCAGCCGCACCGTGAGTTTCAGCAGCAATTCATTCAGATACCAAGCCGGCATCATCGCCGCCGCCGGCAACTCAGGCAGCGTATCCTCGGGCTCGCGCTCGGCTTGCGTGAGCTGACCCGCATCGCCACTGCCGCTCCAGGCCAGCAGCAATCGGCGGAAAGGCTGCAGCGTCGATGCATAACGAGATTTTCCGCCGCGAACGCCGCGAGCGAACAGCGTTAGACGACCGTACTCGCGACTGAAGACTTCGAGCATGCGGCTCGTGTCACGCCACGGCTTATGGTGCAGCAGATAGGCCGTGGTGAGATCGACGCGTCGACCGCCGCGCGCCATCGACGATCACTCGAGACCGAGCGAACGCAGCGCCTGCGCGTTGTCGGCCCAGTTCTCCCGCACTTTGACCCACAGCTCAAGATGGCAACGTCCACCGAGCAAGCCCACGATCTCGCGACGCGCGGACGTGCCGACCCGTTTGAGACGCGCACCACCGGCGCCGATGACGATCGGTTTTTGTCCTTCTCGATCGACCCAGATCACGGCATGGATCACCTGCCGATCTTCTTCACGCTCCATCTTCTCGATCTCAACGGCAATACCGTAGGGCACCTCTTGGTTGAGCTCGAGCGTGAGCTTCTCGCGGATGATCTCCGTGATGCGAAACTTCAAATCGCGATCGGTACGGTCATCTTCGTCGAAGAGCTGTGGCGACTCCGGTAAGTGCTTGGCGATGGTCGCGATCAAGGCCTCAAGGTTATCGCCCTGCTTGGATGACACCGGTACGACATCGAGGAACGCATGTTGCGCAGTGAGCTCCGCCATGAAGGGCAACAAGCGATCCCGCGGCTTGGCAAGATCCACCTTGCTGATCACCGCTACCGCGGGACGACCACTATCGCGGATGCGCAGCATCACGGCCTCGTCTTCCTCGGTCCAACGCAAGGCTTCGACGACGAACACGACGAGATCGGCATCGGCCAACGCTGAGGCGGCGGTTCGATTCATCGCCTTGTTGAGGGCGCGTTTTCCGCCCACGTGCAAACCCGGTGTATCGACGAAAGCGATCTGCAGATTCGGCCGATTCACGAGACCGGTGATGCGATGGCGGGTCGTCTGCGGACGCGGCGTGACGATCGAGAGCTTCTCACCGACGAGCGCATTGAGCAGCGTCGACTTGCCAACGTTCGGTCGACCAACGAGCGCGGCGAATCCTGCGCGGAACGGATCGGACTGCGTCACGATGCAGCCCCCTTGCGAGCACTCGCCCAACGCGCTTCGACTTGCGGAATGAGACTTTGCGCTGCTTCTTGTTCGGCCCGCCGCCGACTCGATCCCACGCCAGAGGTAGTCAATGACAGATCGGTCAGTTCGCAACGCACCGTGAACTCCTGTGCATGCGGCTCACCCACGATGTTTTCGACAGAATAAATCGGCAAAGCGTAACCTCTGGCCTGCAGCAACTCCTGCAGGCGTGTTTTCGGATCTTTGAGACTCGCCGCGTCAGGCAAGTTTTCGAGTTCGGCACCGCACAACTCGACCACCACGCGTCGGGCCTCATCGAGACCGGCATCGAGATAGATAGCACCCACCAGCGCCTCGAAAGCATCAGCGAGTATCGACTGACGACGAAACCCACCGGTCTTCAGCTCGCCCGACCCCAGGTGCAACTCTTCGCCAAGCGCCAGTCGCTGCGCGACTCGGGCTAACGGCTCAGCACTGACGAGGCTCGCGCGGAACCGACTGAGATCACCCTCGGTCGCTTTTGGGAAGCGTTGATAGAGCAGCTCGGCGATCAACAAATTGACGACCGCATCCCCTAAGAATTCGAGTCGCTCGTTATTGCGACCGGAGGCGCTACGATGCGTCAGGGCCGCCGTGAACAATTCGAGATTGCGTGGCTCGTAGCCGAGCGCCGACTTCAACCAAGGCAGCGGCCAATCGGGTTTCACGAGCAAAACGCTCTCATTCGATGCGCGTACCGATGCGCGACCAATCAGGACCACCGGATCGCTGCAGATCCCAGTTGAACCAGACCAAGCTGGCTCGACCGACCAACAGCGACTCGGCGACGAAGCCCCAGACACGCCCGTCGGAACTATTGTCCCGATTGTCGCCTACCATCAGATAGTGGCCTTCCGGCACCTGCATGATGCGATTGCCCGAATCCGGGTTGATGCCCGCCGTCGACTCATTGCAGATATAGCCCTGCGGAATACTGCGATTACACGACGGCAGCGGCGGTACCGTGATCATGTCTGAACTTAGGCAGTGCAGCACACCGTGGCTGTGCTCACCGAGTTTTTCCTCGGCGATACGCATGTTCAGATAGCATCCATCGTCGTAACGACCCTGCTGCACGAGCGGCACGGGCTGGCCGTTGATGATGAGCTGATCCTCGCGCACTTCGACGACATCGCCCGGCAAGCCAACGACACGCTTCACGTAATTCACGGTCGTATCGGTCGGAAAACGGAATACCGCCACATCGCCTCGCTGCGGCGCACCGACCTCGAGCACCTTTTCGTGGATGACAGGCAAACGCACACCATAGGCGTATTTATTGACCAGAATGAAATCACCATCGAGCAAGGTTGGCATCATCGAATCAGAGGGGATTCGATACGGCTCGTACAAAAATGAGCGCAGCACGAGCAGCACCGCCATAATCGGAAAAAAGCTGCGCGCATAATCGACCGTGCCCGGCAACTCGATGCTCTCCGGATCGCGCCCAGCTGATCGTGCCGCAGCGATACGTCGCGGTCGCAACAAAAAGTGATCGATCGCCCAAACCACGCCCGAGACGATCGTGATCAGAATCAGAACGAAACTGAAGTCTGCGCGCTGCGCGCTCATCAGTTGGTAGAAACTCGCCAACACCAGCGCCGGTAGCACGGCATACAACACGCGCATCAGCACCGGATCTTCGGCTGGCACACCGGCCGGTGATCGCAACTGTCGCCGCGGCCGCAAGAACCAGTCGTCGATCACACAAATGAGCGCAACCGGTAGCGTGAACAACGACAATAGCGAGGCGATCAGATCCAACATACTTATTTCCTGCCTACCTTGAGCACGGCGAGGAAGGCTTCCTGCGGGATCTCCACCGAGCCGACCTGCTTCATACGCTTCTTGCCTTCTTTTTGTTTCTCGAGCAGCTTGCGCTTGCGGCTGATATCGCCACCGTAGCACTTGGCGAGCACGTTCTTACGCAGCGCCTTGACCGTCGCGCGCGCGATCACGTGGGCGCCGATCGCCGCCTGAACGGCCACCTCGAACATCTGGCGCGGGATCAACTCCTGCATCTTGTCGACGAGCTCACGACCGCGCTGATAGGCGCTATCGCGGTGCACGATGATCGAGAGTGCATCGACCTTGTCCCCATTGATGAGGATGTCGAGTTTGACGAGCGGTGCGGTCTGGAAGTGACTGAACTCGTAATCGAAACTGGCGTAGCCGCGACTGACCGACTTCAAACGATCGAAGAAATCGAGCACGACTTCCGCGAGCGGCAAGGCGTATTGCAGCGACACCTGATTGGCGAGGTACTGCATCTTTTTCTGCACACCGCGCTTCTCGGTGCACAACTGCAACACGGCACCGACGTAATCCGGCGGCACGAGAATGTTGGCAATGATGATCGGCTCGCGGATCTCGGCGAGTTTATTGGGCGCCGGCAGCTTGGCCGGATTGTCGACGTATTCGTTCGTACCATCGACGAGACCCACCTCGTAGATCACCGTCGGGGCGCTCGTGATGAGATCGAGGTTGTACTCGCGCTCAAGCCGCTCCTGCACGATATCCATGTGCAAAAGCCCCAAGAATCCGACGCGGAACCCAAAGCCCAAGGCACCGGAGACTTCCGGCTCGTAGTGCAATGCGGAATCGTTCAGTCGCAGCTTGGCGAGTGCATCGCGGAACGACTCGTAATCATCCGCATTCACCGGGAAGAGCCCTGCGAATACGCGCGGCTGCACTTGCTTGAAACCGGGCAACTGCGCATCGCAGGGCTTGGCATCGAGCGTGATGGTATCGCCCACCGGCGCCCCATCAATTTCCTTGATGCCAGCGATCACGAACCCTACCTCGCCCGCCGACAACTGCGGCGCTGCCAGTGATTTGGGCGTGAAGCGACCGAGCTTGTCGACCTGCCAGATGCGACCAGTCGACATCACGCGGATTTTGTCACCGTTTTTGATCGTGCCGTTGACAACGCGCACGAGCGAAACCACACCGACGTAGTTGTCGAACCAGGAGTCGATGATGAGTGCTTGCAGCGGCGCAGCCGGATCGCCCTTGGGCGCCGGGATGCGCTCAACGATCGCCTCGAGCAACTCAGGTACGTTCTCACCGGTCTTCGCCGACACCCGCACGGCATCCTGGGCATCGATACCGATGATTTCTTCGATCTCGCGGATCACCTTCGGTGGATCGGCCGAAGGCAGATCGATCTTGTTGATGACCGGCAGGACTTCGAGACCCTGCTCGATAGCCGTGTAGCAGTTCGCAACGCTCTGTGCCTCGACGCCCTGTGAAGCATCCACCACGAGCAGAGCGCCATCGCAGGCCGCCAGCGAGCGCGACACTTCGTATGAGAAGTCGACGTGCCCCGGTGTGTCGATGAGATTTAGTTGGTAACGCTGCCCGTTCTTGGCGTTGTAGTAGAGCGTGACGCTCTGCGCCTTGATGGTGATGCCGCGCTCGCGCTCGAGCGCCATCGAATCGAGCACCTGACTTTGCATCTCGCGCGCATCGAGCCCACCACAGAGTTGGATCAACCGATCGGCGAGCGTGGACTTGCCGTGATCGACGTGGGCAATGATCGAAAAGTTGCGAATATTCTGCATCGGTGACCGGCTGAGCCGCAGGGGCGGCAAAACGCCAAATTATACCGGAGGCACCGTCACCGAACCCGGAAAAGGCGTTGCAGTTCAGCGGCGTCGAAAAAGGTCGTCAAAACGGGCTCACCATCCCAGAGCAGCACCGGAATCTTGAGCCCGTAGCGACGCTGCCACTCCGGGTCGGAATCAACGTCGGCGATCTCGAGCGGCGGCAAGGGGATCTGCTCGGCGAGAGCCGCGAGCTCCGCCGCGAACTCCTCGCAGAGGCCACAACCCTCGCGGGAGAGCAGCGTCAGGCGCGCCTCGCTCAAGCCGCGACTCAGGGCGCGGGCGCCGCAGCAGACGGCGCGGCCGGAGCCGCTGGTGCTGCTGGCCGTCGCGGTTCGCTGGGCGAGGCACTGCGCGCCGCTTTCAATTGCGAGGCGATCATCCGCGCAGTACGCAACGGAACCTCACCGACAACCACTGCCGGCTTACCGTCGATCACCGTCACGAGCGTTGTGGCGGCACCCTGCTGAGTGCCACCCACCTGCTGCTGCGCCGCCTCGAGCGTCACGGCGGCGCCGATGAAGACCGACACTGAGGCGAGGCCATCAGAAAATACGAGGTGGGACACGGGCCGGTCCGTCCCCGGGAGAGTCTGCTCAACCTGCTGGGTCAAACGAAACCCGCGCGGCAAACTCGCCGTCGTCCACACCTTACGAACCCCGGCGCTACTCTCGGCACGAATGAAGCGCGAATACACGCGCCGGTAGCGCTCCGACCCTGCAGGCAAACGAAAGGTCTCGTCCGAGATGCTGCGCATCAGCATCAGGTTGGCGAAAGCGATGCGCTCAAGCACTTCACCCTTGGCATCGTGCAGTTCGGTCTTCAGTGGCATATGCGAGCGCGCATCGATCCATACCCGATAACCGTAGCGGAACGGATCGCGCGGGGTCAGCGCAATGAAGCGAGCATCACGGCCCATCACGCGCACTTTCTTCACCGGCCTGAATTCATAGAACTCGGCTTGCCGATCATCGATGCGCGGGAACGTTGGCAGCAGCCCGCCCGTGCGCGGCCGCTCCTCTGTCAGCACCATGTCCTGATCGGGCAGCACGTAGGAGACCTCGTTGCCGCGACGAACAAACTCTCGCCCCGAGCCATCGAGCGACATCAAACGCTCGCATACTTCACCCTCTTGCACACGATGCACGATCCGCATCGACTCGGCGCGTCCGCCGCGCGTGTGGAAGAAAGTCCCGTCATAACTACGCTCGGAGAGCGCCTTGTTCATCCGTTCGAGCCAATCTCGAGCTTCGCTAGCAAAGGCTCCGATGGGCAACGTCGCGGCCGTGAGGGCTGCCAGCCACATCGCTGCCGAACGACGCAAAGCGAGCGCAGCCATCAAAGAATCTCGCCCCGCGCTGATGCGTCATCGGTCACGGCAGTCGGCTCCACTCGGGGCGCCCTCGGAGGCTCCTCGACGATCGGCGCACTCGTGATCAATGTCGACAAGGTGCTATGTCGCAACAACGGCGCTGCGACGGCACTGTGGGCGGCCACGAAATTAGCGAGTTGCACCGGCGCAGTGACGGTGGGGGCAGCACCCTCTCGAATCGGCGGCGTCACGTAGCTCTCAGGCTCGGTTGGCTTCATCGCCAAGATGATTTCATCGCCCTCGGACGATACGGCAGGGATGACGACCTCCTCGACGACCTCACCAGCTACTTGAGCCGGCGGATTAGCGGGGTTTTCACTGGTCTCAGCGACGACCGTTTCGTTTTGCGGCTGGCCGCTGATGAAGATAGCGACCGCACCAACAGCCGCTGCGACACCGAAGCCACCTGCCCAACGCAATACCGAGGAGCGTTGTCTCACGGACTGACCGGCTGCGAGCCCGGATTCCTCTGGTCGCTTGGAAGTCGCGGCACTGCGCTCCGCCTGCACGACGGCGGCCACCTGCGGTGCCAGATGGCGTCGAGCGAGCGGCTCACTACGCATCACGGCGCCGATCAAAGAATAGTTATCCCAACTGCGGCGAAGGTTCTCGTCCTTGGCGAGACGCCTTGCGACGAGTTCACACTCGCCTGCCGGCAATTCGCCATCGAACATCGCCGATAATTGGCTCTCGCGTTCACCGTCTGTCTGATCTGCACTCATCCCACTACCTCGCCGCGGCCTAACCCGCCGTCGAACACTTCACGCAGTCGGTTATCGATCGCCTCGCGCGCACGGAAAATGCGCGATCGAACCGTCCCGACGGGACAGTCCATGGCGGCGGCGATCTCTTCGTATGACATTCCTTCGAGCTCACGCAGCACGATGGCGTTGCGTAGATCTTCCGGTAGCGACTCGATGGCCGCGTTCACGGTCGAGCGGATCTCCTCAGTGAGCGCCATGGCTTCGGGTGTCGCGGTGTCCTTCATGCGAGCCTGAAGATCGGCGGACTCTTCGCCTTCGGGGCGATCGAGATCGTATTCGATAGGGCTGCGGCCACGAGCCGCGATGACGTTCTTAGCCGTATTGATGGCGATGCGGTAAAGCCAGGTGTAGAAGGCGCTGTCGCCGCGGAAACGCGGCAATGCTCGATACGCCTTGATAAATGCTTCCTGGGCAACATCCTCTGCCTCGGCCGGGTCACGCACATAACGCATGACGAGTTTCACGACCTTGTGCTGGTAGCGGCGCACCAACGCATCGAAAGCCCCGGCATCGCCCTTTTGGGCAAGCTGCACCAGGCTCAGATCGCTGGTTTCACTGCTCATGTCGGGGGTCTCCGCCACGAGCTGTCGCACCGGCCATGCACTCATCGCGTGGGGATAGACAGAGGCGCTTTACAAAAGTTCGCAAAGGACATCCTTCGAGGAAGGTTTTGTCCGCAGTGTAACCGTTCAAGGCCCTCAAACGCCCCGAATGGACTGCAAGAGGCGCGCGTAACCCGAATCGGAATGACCCTCGCCGGCGATCAGATAGCGCACGAGTTCGGGGTCCTGCCATTGCAGCAGCGCTTCGAACCGGGCGAGCTCTTCAGCCGACGCGGCCGACCCGTGCCGCTCGAGCCAACGCTCGAGCAGGACGTCGAGCTCCTTCATGCCGCGCCGACACATCCAGCGCAGACGACCGAGTGCGGCGTTCGGAGTCGGGCTAGTCATGACAACCGACGCCGCGTACGCGACTCAGAAGTGCTCGCGCTCGACCATCATCTGCTTGATCTCGGCGATGGCCTTCGCCGGGTTGAGGTCCTTCGGACAGGCCTCAGTGCAGTTCATGATGGTGTGACAACGGTACAGCTTGAACGGATCCTGCAGCGCATCGAGACGCTCGCCCGTCGCATCATCACGGCTATCGATGATCCATCGGTACGCAGCAAGCAAGGCCGCAGGACCGAGGTAGCGATCGCCGTTCCACCAATAGCTCGGGCACGAGGTCGAGCAGCAGGCGCACAGAATGCAGGCCGACGGTCGGTCGATCTTCTCCTGCTCTTCCGGTGCTTGCAGGCGCTCACGATCGGGTGGAGCGGGCGTATGCGACTGCAGCCACGGCTTGACTGAGGCGTACTGCGCGTAGAACTGCGTGAGATCCGGCACGAGATCTTTGACCACCGGCATGTGCGGCAGCGGATAAATCTTGACCTCGCCCTTCACATCCTCGCAGCTCTTGGTGCAGGCGAGCGTGTTGGTACCGTCGATGTTCATCGCACAGCTGCCGCAGATGCCCTCGCGGCACGAGCGACGGAAAGTCAGGCTGGGGTCGAGCTCATTTTTGATCTTGATGAGCGCATCGAGCACCATCGGACCACAGTTATCCATATCGACTTCGAAAGTGTCGAGACGGGGGTTCTCACCACCATCGGGATCGTAGCGATACACCTTGAAGGTGCGCACGTTGGTGGAGCCGGCCGGCGCCTTGTGCACCTTGCCGTCCTTGTTGATACGGGA
>Ga0129336_10002904_pt1 | contig 10567 bp, 15 predicted proteins | sample CPB6_02_DNA_FD_96878 | JGI IMG/M metagenome (GOLD analysis project Ga0129336, IMG submission 96878) | Freshwater to marine salinity gradient microbial communities from Chesapeake Bay, USA - CPBay_Sum_0.6_0.2_DNA | ecosystem: Environmental > Aquatic > Marine > Coastal | place: USA: Chesapeake...
GCTGCTGAATATTGTGCTCTAAGTTTTAATCCTGGTGTTCCGTTTACTGTTACACCAACTGCACCAGCAATAGTTGTTTGTCCAGCGCCTGTTTGAATAATTGTTATTATTGTTCCAGTTGGAAAAGCAACAGATGAAAACAACGGTACTGTAAGAGTAGTGCCTGATGCGTTGCTCATCTCCACGACTTTTCCGTCGTCGCCAAGAACTAATGTATACGCACCTGTTGTTGGGTTAATGTTAACGTGTGAAGTAACTTGGCCTGATGCAGAAATTGAAGTTGCTGTTGCAGCACCAAGAACTGGTGTAGTTAATGAAACGCTAGTTTGAATCTTAGTTGAAGTTACAGCACCAGTCGCTATTTTAGCTGCTGTTATTGCTGAGTCTGCAATGTCTGCTGTGCCGATTGCTCCTGTGTCGAAGTTGTTACCTTGCGACAAACCTTCTACGAAGTTCTTTACTGCTGTAAAGTTTGAGTTCATTTCTGGTGCGTCAATGACTTCACCATTGTTAAATACGTTTGGTATAGTTAATACTGCCATATTATCTCTGGCTCCTTACTTTTCTTCTCTTAAATTTGTATGCGATTGAATTTATTCCCCATTGTCTTCCTGCGGGGCCGGCTACTCCGGTCAAGTTTGCATTCGGACCTTGGAATTTTAGTTGTATGGCTTTAGCTTTCTTTAGTCTGCCACCTCGTTGTATACCTTCTTGTAAGTCGCTTTCACCGAAAACATCAGTGCCAAAAATTCCTGTACCCCACATACCACCATTTGTGACTGGTTCTAGGTTTACGATGTGTGCTGTAATTGGATTCTCTGTATTAAAGTCATGATACACAGAAACATTGATTTGCGTATTTTCATCAACTGGACGAACTACATACAACGGTCTTACGAACGTTTTGTCTTGGACATAACGGTCATCATAAAACCACGGTGTGCTGAATAGAGTTTCAAAGTCACCTAACTCATCACCCTCTGGAATGTCATCTGAAACATTTTGAGGAATATCATCTGAATATTCAAACTCATCTACATACATTATATATTTAAAACTTGAATCTGGATGAATCATCAAATGCCAAATCTCATCATTTTCATCCGTCCAGTCAGTGCCAGACAAAAGACCATAACCAGTTAAAGCAACAGGAGTTGCTGCTGCATACCATGTTGCAGATTGATACATCGTAAATGCGCCATTTTGTCCGATGGACGGGTCAAATATAAAATTAACGTTAGAATAATCTACTGCTGTGCCAGTTGGATTTGAAGTAGAACTAGTAGTGTCAGTTGAAAAATCAAATGGTGCTGACATCCATACTCTATCATTCACATATGACAAAGTTAATTTATCTAATCTTTGTGCATTAATTCTGTTTGTGTCAATAGTTGGCTTTAATCTAGCAAACACATCTTGAATACCGTTACGGTTAAAGAATAATAATCCTGCTGGATAATCAAAGAAGTATGCACCGCCAGAACCTTCGACAACATGTTGAGGTCTTTCAATGCCTACGTTTGTTGAAAGTTCTACAAGCTGAAATGAATCTGCATCGTAACCCATTAGCAGATAAACAGCCTTTGGCTTGAATATTAAAAGCTGTCCATCAACCACAGCCAAACCACGTATGCCTTCGCCACCAGCAATGATATCAATGTAGTCGTCTTGGAACCAGTCTTCAGGCCTGTTTTCGTGGGACCAACGAAGTCTGTTTGGATAATCGACCAAACTTGGCGTAGCATCGTTGTTTAATTCTTTAGTGTTAGCAACAAATAATTTATTTGCATGTGCTCTTGCATGCTCTGCTCTTGGCATGTAGCCACCGACTGGGTCTTGGTATGGTTGCCAAGTTGGACCAGAAGCCAACAACGAAGTTGCATAAGTAGTTCCCGCTTCCCACTTGTACATTTGTGATGCATCTTTTCCTATAGCCATATAGACAATGTCTTGCCATTGTGTTATTGATGCGCCGTTTTCTGATTTAACTAAAACATTATTACCAGAAGAATATTCTAAAACAGTAAAGTTAGAACCAGTTGAATGATAAATTAATCCGTCTTCGTCTGGCGATGGTGTTTCGTCAAATCCCGTGGTCAGCATTATTGTTGGCGTTGACGGATGTTTATAATTAAATAAATCTTTTGGATTCCAATTACCGCTTACTTGAGTCGTGTGCTTTTTTCTGTATGCGGCGCGACTAAAAGCTCCACCACGTGGGTCTACATCAAGATTTAGAATAAATGGTGTTTCATTATCTCGAAGCTGAAACTGGTCAGCACGAAAGTTTAAGCCACCGGTAAAGTCTCTTTTTTGGTCAAAAAGAATCTGTGCCATTTAGAATGCGACTCCTAATGGATACGGACTACCAGGTAATACTTGCATATTTGGTGTATCTGACCACCACCAATCATACGGAGTTAGTTGCAAACCACCAGACATTATAAGTTGTCTGTTGCTTGATGGTGCAGTCAACTGACCCTGAATAATTGCAACTGCTTTTTCAAAACTACGCATGTATTCGTTTGCCATCTCCGGGTCTTCCTGGAATTGGAAGATGCGAGCCATGACATAATTAATGAGCGGCAATTGCATTTCTGGGTCAATGTCTATTGCAGAGTTTTCGTCTGAAAACCAAGTCAAACTTGGAACACGATATGCTCTTACTGTCATTGTGTAGGCATCGTTTGGCTTTGGCCATAGATTTATGTTATTTGCCCAAATAGAAAAGTATGCCGGAATATCTGCTTGGTCTTGCGAGCCAACCCAAATTGATTCTGCTCTTGCTTGGTCAATATAAACCAATGCATTGCCTTGACCATTATTGCCAGAACTTGGTCCATTGTTAACAATTGCAATTATTTGATAAAGGTCATCTATTGTCTTGCTTTCAACTGATGGTAAAGTTTGAGTAAAACTTGAATATCCTCTGATGTTATTTACTGTAGAAAAAGAAAGTGTTGATTGATAATAAGGCCAACGTTGGCTTAAAGCAACTATTTTTTGAAAACCTTCTTTAACAAAACCATTAACCAAATCAGTTGAAATATCGTCGTTTTCATCAAAACCAATATCTAAGTCAGATAATTCACCAACAAAGTCACGCATTTGCGCAAGAGTTAAGTTGGCGTTAGAAAAATTAATTGCCATTGTTTACCTATACTTTCGGGTCTAGTGCTGCATCTGCGTTGTCGCCAATCTTATTCATTGAATTAAGATGCCCGATGCAATAGTCAGTTCCTTTTGCTTTTGGTGCCTTGCATTCTTCTTCTTTAGAATTCATTGCTTGGCATAAGCCCTTTTTATAATGTACACCACCGTAAGCAATACCAGATGGTGGTGCCAATTCCACACCTTGGCCATGTTGGCTTAAACGACCATTGCCTATGTGGCGAGTGCCAGCCATAGTGCCATAAGGCTCAGTGCCAGCTAACCCTTGCGATTGTCCTTGTGTTTGTTTGTCCATGTTACTTTCCTTCGTTAGTAGTTAAATGTAGAACATGCCGCCAGGGGTCCTTCACCCCCAGCGGCACGTTACAGATTGCTAGATTAGGCTTCTGCTGGCCAGTCTATACGCTTCCAGCTAAGAACAGAGCTTGCACCCTGAACTGTTACTGTTCCACCAGACTTAATGCCTTGGACCTTAATTACACCATCAGCTGACGGTGAAACAACGCCAGTTATTGTGGCGATGTTGTCAGTTGTAAATGCTGAGTCGCCAACAGCTGCTGCTGGTAGCTGGTAAGCATTTGCAAATTCGGTTGTTGGTGTTGCACCGCTTGAGACTACAGATGTGTAGCTGCAGACTGTTGGTGATGCTGGGCCTGTTATTGAAAACGAAGCGCCTTCAGTAACAGCAGAAACATCGTATACAACCTTTGCGTGGAATTCGTATACTTCGCCTGCGTTACCATACCAGCTCAAGCCAGCAACGTCTGTGTACGAACTGTCAAGGGCTGTGTTCTCTGAAGGAACTACTGTTCTTTCTACTATGAATTTATTTGTGCTCATGATTATTACCTTTGCTTTCTAATCAATCATGTTGATTATTGTTGTTTGTTTTTATTACAGGGAATCGCTAGTGAGGGAAGAGCTGCCCGAAGGATGACAGCCTTTAAACTTCCCCCACTAACGAAACTTTATCAGGCGTCAGCTGTGAGGTAGCCTTGACGTGAACGGTTGCTGCAGGTCAACTGACCATAGGCCAACACGAGGGCGTAGCGGGCGTCAACGCCAGCAACTGTACCCTTCATGAAGTCTGTGGTTGAGAACCAGTAGCCATTCATACCGGTGAGCTTCAAATACTTCGTATTAAGGAAGTACATTGGCGCATCGGATGTGTCAACTGCAAGTTCAAGGTCGAACACGATTGGTGTCTGCTTGAACATGAGGTTGGTGAAGCCAGCGTTGGCCTTTGCCACGTCCTGATAACGGACCTGGTTGGTCAACAGCGACTCGTACTTCTCGAAGAGGCTGGTGTTCGTGATGATGAGGTCAGGAACATCGCTTCCCTTTGAAGCACGGTTGTAGACATCAGCCATGTTTGCCAACGAAAGTGTTGCGGCCATGGTTGTTGCCTGTGTTGGGTTCCACCAAGAGTTGGTGTTAGCATCGATGCCACCGATTGAGTTGTTCTGGGTTCCAATTATGTTGCCCAAACCATTGAAATCAGTTGCAGCTGAAGCTGAACCAAAAAGTTGCGAGTTGAGTGTTGTCTTGAGAGACATCTCAGCTTGCATAATTTTAGCATTCAACAGTTTGATGATTGCCTCTGTGCCACGGTTCTTGGCTTCTTCGATACCGCTGATTGCGATAGAAGCAGCCATCTGCTTCCAGTCATACTCAGCAGCTGAGATGCCTTCCTGTGGAGTAAGGTCAATTGCATCGTAGCCACTGTACGTGCCAACTGTGTCGTTGACAGCGTAGAGCAATGGCTCAACGATTGAAGTGCCGCCCTCTTCGACACGGACTCTGCCGCGTTCGTTGAGGTGATTAAGAAGGACTAGGTCCTTGAAAATGTTGTCGACTAATGTCGGCTGATAATTTTGCAGCGTAGTTGACAACAGTGAATTAAAGTCGGGATTACCGGCCATGTTAATATCTCCTTGTTGTTATATGTTGAGTGTCTTTTTAGCCTGTTCAAAAGCTTCAAAGACTGACGTTGGTTTTGCAGCTTTGGGAATTGTTCCAGTCTTGTTCGTTGAACCACCTGACACTACTGCCGCATTTCTTTTTGCGTCAATTCTGGCTTGTTCTTCTGCTAGCTTCTTCTCTGCCGAAGTGGCTTTAGAATAAACCTTATCAAAGGTTATCTGTTTGAAGACTGCTTCTAAATCAGTAGAACCAACCGCTAGTGCCTTGGCAACGACTTCGTCTGCGTTGAATTCATCCCCATACTTGCTTTGCAAAGAGTCGATAGTTTTAGTCAAATCTTCCATAGCTCTTTGTTGTTCAAAAGCTGAGATTCTTTGTTCTAACTGTCGAAGGTGCTTTTCAGCGGGGTCTAGGTACTCTTCCTCAACTTGCTGGTCTTGGATTGGAGCTTTAACACCATAGTGCTGTGATAGCGCCTGCAGAGTGTTTGTCGGGTCCTTTTGGAGTGCTTCCGCTAGGGCTGCTGCAAACTCTACTTGCTTTCTTTGTTCGCTAAGTTCCTGCGTCTTGCGGGTATAATCCGCCTGGCGTTGGTACCCAGCTAAAGCCTCCTTAACCGGAACTACTACTTCTTCACCATTTACTTGGAGTTTAACGACTTTGTCGGCAATCTCTGTATAGTCAAAAAGTTCTTGTTCTAATTCTGGAGTTTCTGCTGTAGCCTCTGTCGTTTCGTTAACTTGTCCGTTTGCGACGGGGTCAACTACGTCTTCAGGGTTAGCAATATTAATTTCATTATTATTTGTCATTGATGGAGTCCTATCCTTCTTTGGTTATTCCGTTATTTTAAAAGATATAATATCTTTCATATATAGGTAAAAAGTATTACCTAAACCTTATTTTACTGTCCGCCTGCTAGTAATGCTTGAATTATTTCAGGTGGTAAAGATTGAATTGAACCTGGCAATGCGCCTTGACCTGGTTGTGCACCGGGTCCTTGAATTGGAGCGGCTGCTGCACCTATTAAACCAGGTGGTAATTCAACTGGCATCTGCGGTGGCATTGGTGCTGGTCCAAGTTCTTCTGGACCTGGCATTGGTGGCTGTGGTTCTGGAGCTGGTGCTTGTTGTAAGAAAGAACCTGGGTCTTTAACACCAAAGCCCTGTTGTAATACGTATTCTGCCAATCTTGGCAAGTTTACTAGTCCAGCTTGTGCAAATGGTTGCATTGCCGAAACCATCTGTAGGGCCATGTCTCTGCGGAAAGCTTCATTTCTTGGGGCCGTAGAACCAGCCTCAACTGTAAAATCAAACTCACCAGAAATATAATCTTTATCAAATGTTAAGAATGCTGGTGCAGCGTCTGTGCCTACGATTCTTACAGTTTGCTCACCAGTCATGAACTGTTGTGCAAGCATTATAAGATTAGAAGCACATTGTGCAATACCGTTTTCAATTGCTATTAGTTTTTCTGCAACTCTGGCATTGCCTGCTTCTGCAATGATTGCAGCTTCACGAGCAGTGCGGGTAGTCTCAGGAATTGAACCACGCTGGTATTCAGATACACCAGATACACGGTCAATGTCATTTTGAATTAATGATGACTGATTATAAAATTCTGGTGGGTTAATTAACGCCGGCATTGGTACGACAACATTGTTTAAGTTTTCGCCAGACTTGACTGGAACGATAACGTTATCTTCATCAGATGCCAAAGCTTGGCGACCATCATCATCGAATGCTGATTCTTGGAACAACCACTTACGGCTGTAACGCTTTCTATGCAACATCATTTGTGTACGAGTTTCATTTAATTCGTACTGCAGTGGTTCAATAGCTTCTAGTTCTCCCATTGGATAAAAGAATCCAGGAATGTCGTAGTTGCGCAACATGTAGAACGGATGACCAAATGCATATGGCATCTTGATTGGCTTGATTAAGAACTTGTCTCCACCTGAATCGGAGAATACACTCATCTCACCAGTTTCAATATTATAATATTCGTAAATGTCACAGTATGCTTCGTCTGGTGAAGAACTATCTTGTACCATGTAACCACGGTCTGAGTTTTGATATTTTTGATAAGCAGATGGGCTTAATTCTTTTCTTGCGGCGGCATCATAACGCTTATCGTTCTTTGCATCTTTAAATGGACGACGTGTGCGTTGTGCAATCCAGCGCATATCTTCCAAACAAGTTGCATCCGGGTCAACAAATATTTCGAATGGGTCAACACGCTCTAAAAATGGTCTGTCTTCTCTGATGATTGTTGTGGCTTCCACGTCATCAGCAGGTGCTCCAGATGCTGCCTCATCAGCTGAATATTCGACATCATCAATTTTGGCTTCTTCAATGAAGCGATAGCCAGTTTTAACCCAGCCATGGCCGAGTATAAGATAATCCTTAACAGCACGCTGGAACTCCTTTTGGCATCCGTAATGTTGCCACCAATAGTTAATAATTGATTCAGTAACAATTGATTTATCAGCGTCTTCCATTCTGCGTGGATTAACGTTAATCTTTGGACGACCAATAGAAACAGCTGGTGCCAATGTGTTGATTGTTGAGAAAGAAATATTAACTAAAAGTCTATCACCATTTGCATAACCGCGATAATGACGACCACGATATAAGTTAATTAATCTTTGCCAAAGTTGGTCATAATTTTCATTTGCTCTCCAACGTTTAGACCAATCAATATGACCTCTATATGTAGAGAGTTTGTTTGCGTTTGATTCACGTGCCATTTAACAATCCCACTTTCTTAGGGCCAAAGCTTTTCTTGTTGGCCTTCCTTTAGAATCCTTCATTGGGCCAGGCATACCGCCCATTCTAGCGCAAAATGACTTGCGTCTTGCTGCTGCCTTTGGTGACTTCTTTGCTTGCTTAGCAGATACCGGCGGCTTTAGATTCATGCCTTGTGCTTTGGCCGATGCACGACCTTTAGCATTCAATCCACCCTTGGGGTTCTTTCCTTCTTTACGTTGCCATGCAGGCGTCTTTGGCATTATTTCTTTTTCCTTCTACTTACGACAATCTTGCCTTTTACTTCTCGCACTTTCATGCCAGCGGCTTCAGTCTGTTTTTTAAGTTGGCTGTATTTTTGTGCAGCAGTAAGTTTTTTCACTTTGCTGCCCTCATGTTGTCAATTAAATTTGGATAAGGTCTGCCAGCTTTTTTGGCTGCGGCTTTTGCTTTAGCTTTTTGTGCTGGTGTTAACTTTTTTGATTTGCCCAAAGACTTTGGACGTGGTTTCTCCCAAACTGGTTTAGTACTTTTTCTTTTTGCCATTTTTCTTTTTCCTTGCTGGAACATACTTCTTAGTTGTTGTTGAAGGAAGAGTTGGATAACTTGGATTAGCTGGCATATTCTTCTTCTTCGCCTTCTTCTTCCATTTCTTCATGCTCAGAGTTTTTCATTACTTTGCCGTCTGGCATGTAATGCCAACCCTTTGGTAACTTTGGAGCATCTTTTGGCTTTTTGCCAGATGCTTCTTCGTAAGCCTCTTTTAACTTATCCATGATTATTTTGAGGCACGCTTGCGTCCAGCAACGGCCATCTTTTGGAATTTAGCTTTGCCATATTTCTTGCGACCAATTGAGGCAGCAACTGCTGCTGGGTCTGATACTTTGCCCTTCAAGGATTTCTCTAACTTGGCAAAGCGTCCGCCTCCACCAAGCTTCATTGATTTCTTTGCCATATTATTTCCTCTTTCCTTTTTTCATTGCTTTTTTGTAAGCTTTACCAACAGGAGTATCTGTTATAGCAATCATTATACCAAATGCTGGTTTGCCTTTTCCTTTACCCTTTTTACCGTGCATTATTTTTTCTCCTTTGATAGTTTTTTAGCTAACTTTAAAGCAGCTTTTGCAGATGCAAATTTCTTTTCAGCTTTAGTTACTTCTTTTTTAGCGGCTTTAACTGCAGGAGTGTCAATCTTTTTATAAGATGGTCTTGAACCAAGTTTAATCTTTGCTGCTTTTTTAATTTTCATTCTTCTTCCTTCTTGATTTAGTTAAGTGCCATTCAATATGATTGTCAAGTTTTTCATCAACCTTATCAACTTTGCTTACTACTTTATGAAGTAGGTCACGTGCTTCTGCGTGTTGAGAAGTATTTTCATCTCTTAATTTTTGGACTAAAACAACCAAAGGGCCGCCTATAATAGCAACCGCAATAGGCACTAGCCATTCCATTAGATAAGCTCTTTCCTTGCGGGCACTTTTTCAACACCGGGCATTGATTCGTACATTTTTTGTGTCTCCCTTATTGTTGAGTTATTCCAAGCTTTTTGACCATATTCAACGCTTTTAAAACCAAACTTTATTCCTTTAACGTGGCATGCAAAACAAATCTCACGCTTTAAGTCATTTTCTGTCTTTAAATCTTTTGAACAGTTGGTGCATTGCATAAAGTTCCTATCTATAGGTAAAAAGTATTACCTAGTTTATTTCATTCTATCAGAATACCAGTTAAACTCACCTATAAAATAACGTTCGTTTTGTTTTTTTGGCTTTTTTATCGTTTTAGCAAAGAAGTTTAAGGTCCCATATGGGGCGTCCGTTTTGGGACTATACTCTGGCAACCATACATATTTTAGCATCTGGTTTGCTATTGCCAGACTCATGACTCGGTCGTCGTGCGGAGAACCATGGGTTGTGCCATTGTCATCACGAACAAAAGTCTTAAGTTCAGCAACCGTATATTCACATTTTAAATTTAAGATACCATCTCTTAAACTAGCGTTTAATTCATCTATGGCTAGTGGTTTTGTTAGTGTAGTTGTGCGCCAACCCAACTTTTCTGTGGCCTCTGGATGGCGTTCATTCAATCTACGTTGGCGGTATAAATTAACATAACCAGCTTTATAAAGTGAAGTTAGAGTTGTTAAACCGTGGTTATTAGATTCAACGCCAACCAATGCTTCATTGTAAAAAAATCCCAGGGCATAAAGGACTTCTTCGCCAAACTTGTCTGGGTCTACGTGCCCGTGCCAATGGGCTACGACTAGACCGGACTTGGCATCGATAACATGGGCTGAGGAATAGTCACCTCTAGCCAAACCTTCAGCAACGTCAGCTCCAACTACATACTTTGCTCCAGCTTGCGGCACTTGCCATATTGACAACGGTCCGCCATCGGGGTCAAACATATATGAATTTCTTAAATCTGAAAGCTTTTTGTTATGGCCTTTTTTAGGTTGGGCAAGTTCTAACTTTGTAAGTGCTTCCAAATCAAAGACTGGTCTTCCAGAACGAATGAACGCTTCCTCTGGATTTGACGGGTATTCTTGGTGCAGTTGCCAAGGTGGTAGTTCTGCTGCTTGAGCATCATACCAAGCTTGGTCGCGTTCTGATGCAGACCATGGAAAGAATATGCCCTTAAATCTATTTGTTGCATTTTGTGACCCCTGCCATAGTTGAAAAAATATATTACCTTCACCTTTTGCAGTTGATAGACAAATTACTCTACCA
>Ga0129336_10002905_pt1 | contig 10567 bp, 11 predicted proteins | sample CPB6_02_DNA_FD_96878 | JGI IMG/M metagenome (GOLD analysis project Ga0129336, IMG submission 96878) | Freshwater to marine salinity gradient microbial communities from Chesapeake Bay, USA - CPBay_Sum_0.6_0.2_DNA | ecosystem: Environmental > Aquatic > Marine > Coastal | place: USA: Chesapeake...
ACCTCGACACCGCAACGCTCGCAGATGATGCCCTTGAAGCGGACGCGCTTGTACTTACCGCAGTAGCACTCCCAATCGCGAGTAGGTCCGAAGATCTTCTCGTCGAAGAGTCCGTCCTTTTCCGGCTTGAGTGTTCGGTAGTTGATGGTCTCTGGCTTCTTCACTTCACCAAAAGACCACTCACGGATGTTCTGAGCGGATGCAAGACCGATCCGCAACTCATCGAAGAAATTGACGTCTAACATTTATCTCTCCCCCATCACACTTCTTCGACCGAACTTGGCTCAACCCTGGAGAGGTTGATTCCGAGTTCTTCCGCGGTTCGGAACACTTCTTCATCAGTGTCACGCATCTCGATCGCGACGCCCTCAGATGAGAGAACCTCGACGTTCAAGCAGAGTGACTGCATCTCTTTCACAAGCACCTTGAATGATTCTGGGATACCTGGCTCTGGGATGTTCTCGCCCTTGACGATCGCCTCGTAGACCTTGACGCGGCCCAAGACATCGTCGGACTTGATGGTGAGCAACTCTTGCAAGGTGTAAGCGGCGCCATATGCCTCGAGCGCCCAGACTTCCATCTCACCGAATCGCTGACCGCCGAACTGTGCCTTTCCACCGAGCGGCTGTTGGGTGATCATCGAGTATGGACCGGTCGAACGTGCGTGGATCTTGTCGTCGACCAAGTGGTGCAACTTCAAGATGTACATGTATCCGACTGAGATGCCATCGCGATATGGCTCACCGGTGCGACCGTCGAAGAGTTGTGCCTTACCTCGATTGTCGACGAGTTGCATGCCATCGGCGTTCGGCAAAGTGGATCCGAGGAGACCGAAGATCTCATCTTCCTTCGCGCCATCGAAGACAGGTGTCGCAACGCGAGTTCCTGGATCAGCCTCTGCAGCACCGATGGTGTGCATGCGCTGCTTCCAATCCTCATCGCTTCCGACGACCTTCCAACCGCTCTTCGCGACCCAACCGAGGTGGGTCTCAAGTACCTGACCCACATTCATACGACCAGGGACACCGAGAGGATTGAGAACGACATCGACCGGAGTTCCATCTTCGAGGAATGGCATGTCCTCGACTGGAAGGATCTTGGAGATGACGCCCTTGTTTCCATGGCGACCTGCAAGCTTGTCACCGTCTTGGATCTTTCGCTTCTGTGCGACATAGACGCGGACGACTTGATTGACACCAGCAGGAAGGTCGTAACCCTCATCGATGTCTTGGATCTTCACATCAATGACACGGCCACCTTCACCATGTGGCACCTTGAGTGAGGTGTCGCGAACTTCACGAGCCTTCTCACCAAAGATCGCACGGAGGAGTCGCTCTTCCGGAGTCAGTTCAGTCTCGCCCTTCGGCGTCACCTTTCCGACCAGGATGTCACCAGGGACGACCTCAGCACCGATGCGGATGATTCCGCGCTCATCGAGATCTGCGAGGACCTCTTCAGAGACATTCGGGATATCGCGAGTGATCTCCTCAGGTCCGAGCTTGGTGTCACGAGCATCGACTTCATACTCTTCAATATGAATAGAGGAGAGGACATCGTCTTGGACGAGGCGCTGCGACAAGATGATCGCATCCTCGAAGTTGTGACCTTCCCATGACATGAATGCGACCAAGAGGTTCTTACCCAAGGCCATCTCACCGAGTTGTGTGCTTGGGCCATCAGCGATGACCTGGCCGGTGACGACCTTCTCTCCTACCGAGACGACTGCACGCTGATTGCGTGAGGTGCCTTGGTTGGAGCGGATGAACTTCTCGAGGAAGTAGACATCCTGTCCGCCATCGTCGTTCTTGATGGTGATCTGATCTGCTTCGACCTCGGAGACGACGCCACCCTTCGTTGCGGTGACGACATCGCCAGCATCGACAGCAGCGCGGTATTCCATACCGGTTCCTACGTAAGGAGCTTCAGCACGGATCAATGGGACTGCTTGACGCATCATGTTCGAACCCATCAACGCGCGGTTCGCATCATCATGCTCGAGGAACGGGATCATCGCGGTCGAGACCGAGACCATCTGGCGCGGAGAGACGTCCATGTAATCGACTTCTTCAGCGTTGATGTACTCGACTTCGCCACCACGACGACGTACCAAGACCTTCGCCTCTGCGAAGTGATTGTCATCGGTCAATGGAGCGTTCGCCTGAGCGATGATGTGCTCATCCTCTTGATCAGCGGTCAAGTAATCGACCTGATCGGAGACCTTGCCCTTGACTACCTTGCGATATGGAGTCTCGACGAAACCGAATGGTGTGAGACGACCGTAGGTCGCGAGCGCACCGATGAGTCCAATGTTCGGACCTTCCGGCGTTTCGATCGGACACATACGTCCATAGTGAGATGGATGTACGTCACGGACTTCGAAGCCAGCGCGATCACGAGAGAGACCGCCAGGTCCGAGCGCCGAGAGACGTCGCTTATGTGTAAGACCAGAGAGTGGATTGGTTTGATCCATGAACTGCGAGAGCTGGGATGTTCCGAAGAACTCCTTGATCGATGCAGTCACTGGACGGATGTTGATCAAGGTCTGTGGCGTGATCGCCTCGACATCTTGTGTCGTCATACGTTCCTTGACCACACGCTCCATGCGAGAGAGACCGGTACGGACCTGGTTCTGGATCAACTCACCGACGCTACGAAGGCGGCGGTTTCCGAAGTGGTCGATATCGTCGACCTCAACGCGGACCTCACGGCCAGCCTCGTGCACCTCGCGGCCGTAGTCCATGAAGGCATCTCCACGGTGGAGTGCGGCGAGATATCGGATCGTCGCAACTATGTCCTCGATAGTGAGGAGATTCTGCGTCAATTCGTGCTTGATACCAAGCTTCTTGTTGATCTTGTAGCGACCGACCTTTGCGAGGTCATAACGCTTCGGATTGAAGTAGAGATTCTGGATGAGCTGGAGAGCGGCTTCCTTCGTTGGCGGCTCACCAGGACGCATCTTGCGATAGATATCGAGGAGTGCGTTGTCTTGATCGTGGACGGTGTCCTTCTCAAGAGTTCCCATGATGGATGGGAAGTCACCGAACTCACTGCGAACCTGATCATCACTCCAACCAAGCGCCTTCAAAAAGACGGTGACCGATTGCTTACGCTTACGATCGATACGGACGCCTGCGAAATCCTTCTTGTCGATCTCGAACTCGAGCCAAGCACCACGGCTTGGGATGATCTTGGAAGTCAATACATCCTTATCGGATGACTTCTCGATCGTTCGTTCGAAGTAGACACCAGGTGAACGGACAAGCTGTGAGACGACGACGCGCTCTGTTCCATTGATGATGAATGTGCCGCGAGGGGTCATCAACGGGAAGTCACCCATGAAGACGGTCTGTGACTTGATCTCACCGGTTACGTTGTTCATGAACTCAGCGGTGACGAAGAGTGGACGCGAATAGGTGAGGTCGCGTTCCTTGCACTCGATCATGGTGTTCTTCGGCTCTTCGAAGTAATGATCACGGAACGAGAGAGACATCGTTCCCTGTACATCTTCTATCGGGGAGATCTCTTCGAAGATCTCCTGAAGACCCGACTGCTTCGGGACGTCATCTCGTCCCGCCTTCTCGGCTTCCGCAAGACGCGCTTTCCACGACTCGTTGCCAAGCAACCAGTCGAAGCTCTCGATCTGGTGGGCTAGGAGGTTTGGTACTTCTTGTGGTTCACGGATCTTTGCGAAGGAAATTCTCTTTGGAGCATTTGTTTTCGATTTCGCGGCCAACGTGTGTTCCTTCCGAAGGTAAGGCGCACGCAACTAGAAGGTCCGAGCCGCTATATGCAGGACCCCCAGGGATTTTGTGCGAAGGAGGAGGGTATCGCCCCGGGGTCGGGCGTGTCTAATCCGTCCGCTGGGTACCGGCTGCGGTACAAGATGTTGCATTATTGCTACATAGTAATTATGCTACATCCGTGGGAAGAAAGCCTCGTGAAGAAGAAGGTCTCGTCAGCAATCAGGTCGAGGCTGTGCGGACCAAGGCGGGCCTTAGCCGCCAGGATCTCGCCGACGCGGTCGGCGTCCACTATCAAACCATCGGATACATCGAACGCGGCGAGTACTCGCCTTCTCTCGTTCTGGCGCTTCGCATTGCGGAGGCGCTGGAAGTAAACGTCGAAGAGCTCTTCTGGCTCGAAGGGAAATAGCAAATGTCTGAGATCTACATACTCATCGCATCACTAGTGACACTTGCGGTCGCATACCTCTTCATCTATCCGAAGTTCGCTCGAGATGATGTGAAGCGGTTGGCTTGGCTAGACGTCTCGGTAGGCCTGATCGCGCTAGCCGTCTTGGCTCCCTTCTATTGGGGATCACCCGCGGAGTTCACTTTCTTTACCTTTGATACGACGTGGTGGATCTTCGCAATCCTCGTCTATACGGCATTGGAGGTCCCTCTCTTCTTTCTCTATGTGAAGGCCCGTGGTCTTGGAGCGCAATATCGAGAGGCGTTCAAGAGCAACTTATCCTTCACACAGATGGCTAGTGTGAAGTCAGTCGAGAAGCAACTCTCAGATACGAAGTGGGACGGATTGCGCACACGTGAGGCCCTTCGATTCCTTGTAATTGGTGCTAATACTGTTACCGTCGCTGGAACGGCTTTCCTTTTCTGGGTAGGCGACAACGATCTTGCCTCTCTCTCTATCGTTTACATAGGGCTTCTCTTCATCTTCTGGTTCCTGCTACGCCAAGCAGTACGACTGATTCCTGAAGCACCTGACAGCGTCCTTGACGAGAGAATGATCCAAGAACGAAATAGCACTTACTTCCGTGCTTATCAGATTCTCTTCGGTATCTCCTCGGTACTCGCAGGAGCTCTCTTCGGATACGCAGTCGCAACAGACCTATTTGATGAGGGCGATGGTTTCAACTATCAAATCGACCTGACCTGGCCACAGATCAATGCGATCTTCTGGTTGATATTCGGATACGCAGTCATGTTGCCTTCAATGGTGATGGCTTGGCGTGAATCAAAGAGACTGGCTGTGAAGTCATGAACTTGGAGCAGTGGGGTCTCTTCGGAATCTTCCTTGCTGGAGCGATTCCTTGGATGGAGGCTATTGCCGTTGTGCCAAGCGGCATCGTCCTTGGATTGAACCCATACGCGACCGTGATTGCAGCGGTGGTCGGCAATGCAATCACAATCTTTCTCTTCGCCTATGCCGGATCATCCATCAGAGCAAGAATTAGTCGGCGACGTATTGCAAAGGGTAAATCGAGCGAGTCACCAAAGTTTGAGAAAGCTGCGAGGGCCTTTGATCGTTACGGTATCTATGGCATGGCAGCCCTTGGGCCAGTGATCATCGGTACGCAATTCGCGGCGGCAGCCTCTGTCGCTGCGGGAGTGAAACCTCTTCGAGTATCGCTCTTAGTGACTACAAGCATGATCCTCTGGTCTATCGCTATTGCAATCATCATGGTCGCCTTCGACATCAATCTTGAGGTCCTATGAACGCGACATCAGAGCGAGACCTTGCCCCCGATGCCCTTCGAGGGTTCGCGCTACTTGGGATCCTGATCGCCAACATCCCTTTCTTAGCGCTCCTCTCCGCTGAAGGCGCCCGAGGGATTTGGCTTGACGGGCCCGCGAATGGAACTGCAGCAGGCTTGATGATCGCACTTGTCGCGGGCAAGTTCTACATACTCTTCGCATTCCTCTTCGGCTACAGCGCCAACTACCTGATAAAAGGGGAACGATCGAATAGAGGGCGGTGGGTAAGGCGTTCACTCGCCCTCATGCTCTTCGGTGCAATCCATTTCACTTTCTTCTGGCACGGCGACATCCTCTTCCTCTACGGACTCCTCGGTCTACTTCTCATCCCGTTCCTATTCCGTACCGACAGAACGCTCAAGATCTGGACCAGGGTGATCTATTCGATCTTCACTGTGATCTTGGTCTTTGCCGCAGGTTCTGTCGTGATCTTCGAAAGACTTTTGCCCGAGGAAGTCGAGTTCGAGGTCAATAACGCGATGCCCCTTGATGACATCATGCGTGATGGCAGTTTCGCTGAGGCTATCGCTCCAAGGCTTGAGCTCTGGGTCCTCGGTATCGGTACAGGCATCCTGCTTCAGGGTGGATTCGTCTTCGCTGCATTCCTGTTCGGCTTACGAGCTGGAAGAGAGCGACTACTGTCGAAACCCTTGGAAGAGCTGAAATTAGGGCCAAAGATCAAGGTCGCTTTCCTGATCGGACTTCCATTGCAGGTCACTGGAGCGGTGATCGCTGTGCTCAATGAACAGTCCACAAAGACTTCAGAAGGTACATACCTTCTCGCGCTCGTACTTTGTTTCGTCACTGCTCCATTGCTGACGTTCGGTTATGTCGCTCTCTTCCTTCGATGGATACAGAGTGGATCCCGAGGAGTGAATTGGTTGCGGCAAGCAGGTCGGATGTCACTAACTGTCTATCTCTCACAATCAATAGTCGTCTCACTTATCTTCACACCATGGGGATTGGGCCTCTTCCAAGAGGTACCGCTCTGGGCAGTACTACTTATAGCTGTTGGTGTGTGGGCGGTCCTCGTACAACTCTCGAATTACTGGCTCAAGCGATTCGATCAAGGTCCACTCGAGCGCGTGATGCACTTACTAACGAAACGTAGATAAGAAATGCAAAAGGGCCCCGGTCTCCCGAGGCCCTCTTGTTCTAATTACTTGATTACTTGACGGTGACCTTCGCGCCAGCTGCCTCAAGTGCTGCCTTTGCCTTATCAGCGACATCCTTCTTGACGTTCTCAAGGAGGGTTGCTGGGGTCGCATCGACCAAGTCCTTGGCTTCCTTGAGGCCAAGTGCTGAGTTCAAGTTACGTACTTCCTTGATAACGGCGATCTTCTGTGCGCCTGCATCCTCAAGTACGACAGTGAACTCTTCCTGTGCAGCCGCTGCTTCACCACCGGCTGCGCCGCCTGCGGCGACGACAGCGACTGGTGCTGCTGCGGTGACATCGAATTCCTTCTCGAATGACTTCACGAACTCAGAGAGTTCTACCAAAGTCATCTCCTTGAACTGACCGAGTAGTTCATCGGTGCTGAGCTTTGCCATTTTCGTTTCCTTTTCCTTTGGTTATCTCTGTTATTCGGGTGTTGATTCGGTTGATTCAGTTGCTTCGGCAACAGGTCCCTCTGCAGGAGTCTCAGCCACTGCCTCTGTGGCAGGTGCTTCAGCTACTGCTTCAGTTGCTACCTCTGCTGGAACTTCAGCTGCAGGGGCAGCCTCAGCGCTAGCAGGCGCGCCGCTCTCCATCTTGATACGGAGTGCGTCGAATACTTGTGCGGCCTTTGCCATGGAAGCCTTCATCGCACCAGCCAACTTCGAGAGCAAGACTTCGCGAGACTCGAGGTCCGCAAGTTGCATGATCTCAGCAGCGGTGACGCGCTTTCCTTCGTAGATCCCGCCCTTGATGACAAGTGCTGGGTTCTCCTTCTGGAAGGTCTTCAATGACTTCGCGGCAGCGATTGGATCACCTTTGATGAAAGCGAGTGCAGATGGTCCTGCTAGGAGTGCGTCATCGATATCGACTCCGGCATCCTTCGCTGCGATCTTGGTGAGAGTGTTCTTCACGACCGAGTACTTGGTCTCTGAACCAAGCGAACGGCGTAGCTCCTTGAGCGAGGTCACGGTGAGACCGCGATACTCGGTAAGGAAAGTCGCTTGGGCCGACTTGAAGTCTTCGACCAATTCGGCGACTGCGGCTGTCTTCTCCGGGCGAGCCATCAGGCTTCCTTTCTTATCCAGCGCTTACGTGGGTGGTTACTTTTGCCTCGAACTTGCGGGCTAAATGAAAAAGACCCCGACGCATGGATGCGTACGGGGTAACCGTTGCAACCTATGCGGGCTGTCTTTCGACATTTACTTCGGCTTTCTCAATTTCTCAAGAAGTCCGAGACCAGCAGTCTCTGGCAAGGAGGCAGATACTAGGTGAGTACCTGCCTCCCGGTCAAAATCGGTATTTCAGGATCGGGAAGAACTATTGAATCGGAGCTGCACCCTCGCGAGCGAAGTTCGGATCGAGCGGCACTCCAGGTCCCATGGTCGTAGAGACCACAGCTTTGCGGATGAAGCGACCCTTCGATGACGAAGGCTTGGAGCGCATGATCTCGTCGATCGCAGCTGCGTAGTTGTCTGCGAGCGCTTCGGCGCTGAACGATGCCTTGCCAATGAGGAAGTGAAGATTGGAATTCTTATCGACTCGGAACTCGATCTTTCCGCCCTTGATATCGGTGACAGCTTTTGCGACATCGGTCGTGACGGTTCCGGTCTTTGGATTTGGCATAAGTCCACGTGGTCCAAGAACCTTACCGAGACGACCGACCTTGCCCATCAATTCTGGTGTGGAGACGACAGCGTCATAGTCGAGGCGACCCTTAGAGACCTCATCGATCAACTCATCGCCACCGACAATATCTGCGCCTGCTGCACGCGCTTCATCTGCACGCTCTGCGGTTGCAAAGACGAGGACTCGAGCGCTCTTACCGGTGCCATGTGGAAGGTTGACGGTGCTACGAACTGCTTGGTCTGCCTTCTTTGGATCGACGCCGAGGACGAGAGCGACCTCGACTGATGGATCGAACTTGACCGTGACGGTCTCTTTGACCACCTTCATCGCGGAGAGCGGCTGATACAACTGATCAGCGTTGATCTTCGCGGCGGCTGCCTTGTACTTCTTACTGCGCTTCATTTCTGCTCCATTCTTGTTCGCGGTTCTTCAGGCCGCGAATCGATTGAGTTGTGGTCAGCGGAGATGCGCTCTCCTCCCACACTTTCTACTTTCTATTCAATTGTTTTTCGGTTGCTACTTGCTGTAACTCTCGTACTTCCCTACTACCACTGCACCACAATTCCCATAGAACGTGCGGTACCGGCGATGATCTTGCTCGCTGCGTCGAGATCGTTCGCATTGAGGTCAGACATCTTGGTCTTCGCGATCTCCTCGACCTGCGCCTTGGTGATCGTCGCGACCTTGTTCTTGTGAGGAACTGCAGAACCCTTCTCGATTCCGGCAGCCTTCAAGATGAGACGTGATGCTGGTGGGGTCTTGGTGATGAAGGTGAAGGAGCGATCCTCGAAGACCGTGATCTCCACTGGGATGATCTGGCCCTTCTGGCTCTCAGTCGCGGCGTTGTATGCCTTGACGAAGTCCATGATGTTGACGCCATGCTGACCGAGCGCCGGACCTACCGGTGGCGCAGGGGTCGCAGCACCAGCCTGAATCTGCAGCTTGATGAGCGCCTGGATCTTCTTCTTCGGTGCCATTTTCTTTCCCCTTTTTCCTCTTCTTACTTAGATCTTCTGAACCTGGTTGAACGAGAGCTCGACCGGGGTCTCGCGACCGAAGATCGATACCAAGACCTTGAGTTTTGCCTGCTCCGGCATGATCTCGCTGATCGTCGCTGGAAGCGTCGCAAATGGACCATCCATGACGGTTACGGATTCACCGATGGAGAAGTCGACGAGCTTGATCTCTGGCTTGACGCTCTTCTTCAATTCCTTCGGCGCGATCATCTTCTCCACCTCATCGAGGGGAAGTGGACTTGGATGATGCGAGTTTCCGACGAAGCCTGTGACGCCCGGAGTATTTCGGACACATGACCATGATTCATCTGTGAGGTCCATACGGACCAAGACGTAACCTGGATAGATGTTGCGCTTGACCTGCTTGCGCTGGCCATTCTTGATCTCCATCACCTCTTCTTCAGGGACTTCGATCTGGAAGATGTACTCCTCCATGTTCATGGAAGCAATGCGATGTTGGAGATTGGTCTTCACGCGCTTCTCGAAACCGGCATAAGAATGGACCACGAACCAATCGCCTGGGGCGGAGTGAAGGACGCGACGGAACTCAACGAGCGCTGGATCGATCTCTTCCTCTACTGATTCGATCTCTTCGTCGATCACGTCGACAGCAACCGGAGTCTCGTCAGCGGTCAATTGCTCTTCAAAGTCACTCATGGGTCAGCCTCCGAAGATCCAGAAGATCACCTTGGTCAGACCAAGGTCGAAAATTGAGATGACGGCGATCATGAAGGTGACGAAGACCATGACCACGGTCGTATAGGTGGAAACCTGCTTGCGGGTAGGCCAGACGACGCGACGGAGCTCAGAGAGCACCTGGCGATAGAACTGAGGAATGCGCGCGAAGAAACCCTTCTCTTCGTTCTGCACTTCGTTTTCGCTCACGTCGTTCCTTTCTTTCTTCTCATTACTTCTTCCGCTTCACTTCTTTCTTACACTCAACAGCAGGGCAGGAGGGACTTGAACCCCCAACCGCCGGTTTTGGAGACCGGAACTCTGGCCAGTTGAGCTACTGCCCTTCGTGACTTCTGGATCAAGGCATGCAAAAGCATGACCCTTTTCAAAATCGTCTTGTTTCTCTCTTCGAGACTGTAGATCGACCCGCCAGACGTCAGGCGCGGAAGTCTAGGTCACGGGTGGGCCTTAGGTCTAACCCGCCCAGAGGCCCAGGAACCACGCCCAATTCGCCCCATCTTTCGCGCTTTGGCAGAGTTATCTCCATGACCCCGCCCAGCAAATCGAGAGTCTCCCAGCGCATCGCCGCCATCGCT
>Ga0129336_10002906_pt1 | contig 10566 bp, 16 predicted proteins | sample CPB6_02_DNA_FD_96878 | JGI IMG/M metagenome (GOLD analysis project Ga0129336, IMG submission 96878) | Freshwater to marine salinity gradient microbial communities from Chesapeake Bay, USA - CPBay_Sum_0.6_0.2_DNA | ecosystem: Environmental > Aquatic > Marine > Coastal | place: USA: Chesapeake...
CCGGAGACGCCGGAGGGCGAGTGGGAGCCGGTCCGCTTCACGATGGACCCGGCCGAGGGGTGCATCCCCGTGGCCGTCCTCATGGCTCACGATCTCGGCAAGGTCTACGCAGCGGCCATCGGCGCCGGGAGGCGGGCCGCCGACACGGCCCGGGCCTTTCGCCACGGGGCCGCTCGGGGACTGGAGCCCGGAGTTCCTGATGGTGTCGGCGATGGCCCGGCAGGCGAAGACCTCGCCGTCGGGCCTGCCGTGGCTGCGGGCTGACGGGGTGGAGGGCGCGTGGCGGCTGTTCTGCCTCGACCACATGCACCGCGTCGTGATGGAGGGGCAGGCCGCTGACTTCGTGCGGTCCGCCAAGGGCGGGGTTACCGTCACCATGCCAGCCCCCGGGACCTGACCATGGCCGCCGTCGAGTACGTCTTCCGCGTGACCGGGCTGCCGCAGGCCGAGCAGGGCCTCGACGCTGTGGCCGGCGCGGCGCGCGGCGGGGCTGCCGCTCTCGACGCTCTCGGCCAGTCGGCCACCCCGGCGGGCAACGCCATCGCGGGGTCGATGACGGAGGCGCAGAGGGCCACGGCGCAGGCTGAGGCGGCGCTGGAGCGACTGCTCTACGCGCAGGCGTCGGGCTCCCAGCGGGCCGTCATGGACCTGCAGAAGCAGGTTGCGGGCCTCGATGCGCTGGCAGCGGCCGGTGCTGACGCCGCCACGGTTGAGCGGGCGCGTGCCCTCGCGGCACAGCAGGGGGCGGCCCGCATCGCCAACGCGCTGGACATCGAGCGCGGCAAGGCGGGTCAGCTCGCGGTGGACCTCGACGGCCTCGACGTGGCCTCGCGGCGCTCATCGCAGGGCCTGTCCTCCATCGCCATGCAGATGCCCGACGTGATCGCAGGGCTGGCCTCGGGGCAGTCCGCGGTGACCGTCTTCATGCAGCAAGGGCTGCAGGTCTTTCAACAGAACCTGTCCAGCCTCCTGCCGCTGCTCGCGTCGGTCGGCCCCGCGCTGGCGGTCGTCGGCACGGCTGCGGCCGCTCTCGGCGGGGTGTACCTGTACCTCGCCGACTCGGTGGAGGAGGCCGAGGAGGCCATGGCCCGGTCGGCGGCCGCTGCCACGGCGATGCAGGACGCGCACGGCCAGCTGGGCGACGTGATGCTGTCGCTCTCCGACGAGGTGGGCCTGCTCACGGGCGCCATCGACCGCGAGGCCATCGCGCAGCGACGGCGCGACCAGACCATCCGCGAGGGCTTCGGCGTCGTCGAAGAGCAGCTGAGGCTCAAGGAAGAGTCGCTGGCGCTGGAGCTTGCCGGCGTCGAGGCGGCGCTGAAGTCCGGCGACGTGACCAAGGCCAACGTCATCGCGCAGCAGCGGCTCACCGAGCAGCTTGCGGCATACGCAAAGACCCGTGAGCAGATTGTGTCTCGTCGGGACACCGCGCTTGCGCAGTCCGAGCTCGTGACGCTGGGCCAGCGGTCGCTGCGTGAGGCTGGCGCGGCGGGTGCCGGCCGCACGGTCCGGGCCACGGCCGCGCCTGCCGCTGAGCCCCCGCCGGTGATCGTGGACATCGCCGCGCTGAGCCGCGAGATGCAGTCCTTCGCGGTCTTCAACGGCGGCGACCTTGGGCCCCTGTCGGATGCCCTTGCCGAGTCGGCCGAGGGCTTCGAGCGTGCCAGCCGGGCCCTCGCCCGGGCCCGGTCCCCGGAAGAGCTCGCGGCCGCTGTGGATCGCGCCTCCACCGCGTCGGCCGCAGTCGGCGTCGCGGGCTCCGCCCTGAGGGGCAACATCGGCGGCGCCGTGACGGGCCTTGGGGCCATGCTCGGGCCGTCTGCGGCTGCCCTCGGTCCCATCGGCGCCGCCATCGGCGTGGCGCAGGGCATTGGGGCGACGGCTGAGGCGCAGGGCGTCAGCGTGGCCGACGTGACGACGCAGGCCGTCGAGGGGGCCGTGGGCGCGCTCGTCGCGGTGGTGGAGGGTCTGCCGGACATCATCGCCGAGACCATCCCGGTGCTGGTGTCGGCGCTGCTTGTGGACCTGCCGGTGGCGCTCATCACGTCGCTGCCCGACATCCTCGCGGCGGCCTTCGAAGCGGCCCTGATCGGCATCCCGAAGGCCATCGGCGAGGCCATCGCCGAGGCGCTGGGCATCGGCGGGCGCGGCGGTGGGCGGCTGACGCAGGCGCAGCTTGAGCAGGTCTCGGCAATGAGGCCGGGCATCGGCGGTACGGGCGCGGCGCCTGGGCCTGCAGCCTTCGCGCTGGCGTCGCAGCAGGACCGGGCCAGGGCGACGACCTCCCGCAGCGCGACGACGGCCCGCCGGGCCGCCACCACGCGCCCGTCTCCGGCGGCGGCCCCGAACCCCTTCCGGGCCTTTGCCGACGCCTATGATGGGCAGTTCGCCGGGCCTTTCGGCGCCAGCCCGACCACGCCGCAGCTCCGGGGGACCTGATGGGCGTCACGACCATCTACTGGCAGCCGATGGGCACCGGGCCCGTGCAGACCGTCGCGGTGGACTTCCTGACCGGGCTGGAGGTCCAGATGGAGGCCGAGTCGGCCACCACGGTCACCCTCGGCGGCGCGGTGCAGCGCACCATCTCCGGCCAGCGGTGGACGGTCCGGGCGGAGCGGTCCAGCATTTCGGAGCTCGACACGGGCGCCGCCACCATGCTGCGCAAGCTGCGGGCTCTGGAGGCGCACCTGCAGGCCGGCCATAGCATCGCGCTGGCCCACGATGGCGGGGCGGCGGCCATCCACTTCGCCAGCAACCCCGGGCGGCAGGGCGCCACGTCCATCGCCCGGGGCGGCAACGCGGCCGCCTTCCTCGGCGGCTCCGGGTCGCTCGCCATCGGCAGCCGCGTGATCGTCGAGTCGCTGGCGCTGCCGCGCACCTGGGAGACGGGCACCCTCTCGGCGGCCACGCCGGCCTTCGTCTTGACGGACGCGATGCTCTACGCCCACGCGCTGCCTGTCGTCGTGAGGTCGCCGGACTTCTGGCCCGCCCTGAAGCTCCGGGAGGCCAGCCCCATCCTCGTCCCGTCGGGCCCCAACATCCTGGACCTGGAGCTTGAGCTCGTTGAGGACCTGCCCGAGGTGCTTGCCCTCGCCGGCGGCGGCATCCAGGCGGCCACGCAGGCGGCCGGCGGCGCGTCGCTGGGGGCCCGGGCGCACCTCGCGGCGGTGGCGGCCATCACGGCCCCGGACTGGCGCCCGTGACGTGGTCCCCGGCCTTCCTCGCGCACCTGAGCGGCGGCGCCCTCGCGCTGCGCTGGGCTCTGCGCGTGGCCCGCCACGTCGACGGCCGCACGCCCTACGTCGCCGGGGTCTACGACGAGCGGCGGGTCATCGGCGCGCCGGTCATCTCCGGGGCCGCTGTGACGCTCGGCTCGTGGCAGTCGACCGGGTCGACCCTCACGGTCGGGCTGGACCTGTCCGACATCCCGGGGGCCGCCCACTACCGCATCCCGCGGGGCACCATCATCGAGCTCGTGGCCCGATACCGGCCCTCGCCCGGTACGTTCTCGGCCGAGGAAGTGGTCTTCCGGGGCGTGGTCCACTCGCTGGACGTGCAGGGCCACGTCGCCACGCTGCAGGCGCGGGACCTGCTCGGGATGCTGAAGGCGCGGCCGTCGACTGGGGGCACGGACCTCTGGAACCTCTACGACGGCTACAACAACGTCTCCGAGCTGCTTTCGGCCTACAACCCGACCGACACCAGCCTCGACACGGTGACCAACGTCACGACCACCGGCAGCGGGGTCACCGGCTACGCCGTCGCCTACGTCGAGCCGGTCAGCGGCGCGCCGTTCTACTTGCGCCACACGACCGGGGGCTCGTCGGCCAACAGCCTCACCGACGGCGGCTCCCCTCTCGTCGCGGTGCTGGGATCGGTCGCCGTGACGGCGGCCGTCGGCTCCCGGGTGACGACCTTCCCGGCCTATCAGGACCACCCCATCAGCACGGTGCAGCGCATCCTCGCCACCGGCGGCGAGGGGTCCGCCGACCCTTACGACGCGGCGGGCCTCGACGACACCTGGGGCTGCGGGCTGCATCGGGCGTGGCGGGATGACCAGAGCTTCGACGACTGCCGCGACAAGATGGCCGTCACCGGCGTGACCTACCGCGGGACCCTGCTGCCCGCCGAGCAGCGGTACGCCCTGCAGTACCTCTCGGCGTCGCTGGCGCCGTGGGCCGGGTGGCTCGTCTCGGCGCAGGGCGTCGTCGGCGTCCGCCTCGCGCTGGACCCGTGGCGCAGGCGGCCCCCGGGGGCCTTCCGTCGCCTCTCGTCGCGCGAGGTGGTCGCTGTCCGCCCGGCGCAGGTCTACCCCACCGATGTGCCGGCGCAGGCCCGCTTCGCGCGCGTCTACACGGGCTGGCCCGCGACCTACGGCGACCGCGTGCGGTTCGCGTACCAGGACGGCTGGCCGAGCTACACCGGCGACGCCCGGACGGGCCCCGTGGTCGGCTACACGTCCACCGACCTGTCCGAGTGGCTGCAGCCCAACCGCGGCGACTCCGAGGCCGACGCCGAGGCCATCGCTGAGGAAGTCGCCACCCGCATCGCCGGGTGGACCGCGCGCGTCCCCGTGGTCTACGACGTGGTCTGCACGCTCGCGGCCGCCGGCCTCGCGCCGGGGGACTGGTGCCGGCTCGGGCCCGGGCTGCCACACTGGAGCCGCACCCGCCGCAACGCCGACGCGGTGACCGTCATGGTGCTCAGCGTGTCGGAGGACTGGGGCCGCGGACAGGTCGCGCTCCGTCTCGCCGAGCTCCCGCCGGACACCGCCGAGCGCCCGTGATACCCTCACCTCGACTGGAGGCCGCATGGCCCTGACCGTCTCATCGAGCAAGCGCGCCCCCGTCCCGGGCTCCACCGTCGTCGTCGCCGTCGTGACGGCCGCGGCCGACGCGGCATCCACCACCGTCAGCATCGGTGAAGACCTCATCTCCGCGGGCACCGCGTGGGAACTCTCGGCGGTCCGCGCCCATCGCAGCGACGGCGCCGCCACCGCGTGGCAGCCCCAGGTCGCCCTCGGGGACCTCCTGCTGTATCAGGCCACGTCGGCCAACCCGAGCACGGCCCCCGACATCGGCGACCAACCGCGCGCGCCCTACGTGCGCGCCTCTGGCGAGGCGCTGGCCTTCTCCTTCGGGTGGGGCAGCGGCTCCGACAACGACGCCACGGCGGAGCTCGTCTTCACGCCCGTCCTGGGGGCCTGATGCTCATCCCGTCCGCGTCCACGGTCATCCCCGCCGTCTCGGCAGGCGGCGGCTCCGAGTACGACCCCCTCGTCCCACCGTCGGCGCCCGCGGCGCAGGCCCTCGCGTCCGGGTCGACCTCCTCCTCGGCCATCTCCTGGGGCAGCCCCACCGGGGGCAGCGGCTCCACCACCACGGCCGACGTGCTCACGCAGGACGTGGGCACCGGGGCCTCCCTCTCGGCGGGGGCGGTCATCGGGCTGGAGGACGCGGACGTGGTGCGCGTGCGCCGGACGTGGACCGACTCGACGACGGGGCAGACCGTCTCGGCGACGACGACGGTGTCGGTCGCGGCGGCCGCGGGTGGCGCCTACGACTGGGTGACGAAGGCCGACCTCGACCTCTCGGCTGCGGACATCGCCGGGCCGTGGAGCTCGGGCACCAACAACATCACGACCGGCAGCGGCGCGACCACCATCGCCACGGTGACCGTGACTCGGTCCGGGTCCACCAGCGGCAACGTGCAGGTGACCGCCGACGGGCTCACGACCACGGGGGTTGCCGGCACCGGCAACGTCAACGCCGCGATCAACCTCGACACGCTGCTCTCGACGGATGACGCCTTCTTCGCCGCCGGCGACGTGCTTGTGCAGGTGGCCATCACGGGCTTCGCGGTCTCCACATCGGGCTACCTGCTGATTGGGGTGTCGCCGCTGACCATCCAGGGTGCCGGATTCGTCGGGCTTTTCGCCAACCACGCCAGCGCCGGCACGGCGGACCTCTCGTGGTACTACGATGCCACTTCAAGCGCGGTGTTTACCGCTGGCTCGTCGATGACCTCCTGCGTCGTGGACCTGCGCATCATGAACGGGCGGTTTGCCCGGGCCCGGGTGACCACTGGGACGACCACATTCGCCGACCCTGCCGACGTGACCAGCATGTCGCACCCGGGCTCGGCGCTCCAGTCAGCTGCGTCGTCGCAGGTGTTCGGGTCCAACTTCAACCTCCTGTGCAGCGTGAAGCACACCTGCACGGGCACCATCTCCCGCGTCCGCGTCTCTCGTCTGGAGGCCGTGTGAGTCCAACCCTCGACGCCACCCACCACGGCACCGGCGCGACCATTGACGGTCAGCAGGTCTACGTCGTGACCGTGCGGCTCACGCAGGCTGAAATGGACGCCATCGTGGACGCCTTCGACGAGTCGTCCCAGACCAGCCCGAGCGCAGCCGACTGCCGCGCCATCGCCCGGCCCATCGTCATCGCGTGCCGGGACGCGATGGGCGGCGGGCAGTGACCGCCCCCCGCTACGCCTGGGGCGCTCGGTCGCTGTCCCGGCTCCAGACCTGCCACCCGCTGCTCGTGACGCTGTTTGAGCGCGTCATCGCGCGGGCAGACCTCGCCCTCGACCTGTCGGTGCTCTGCGGGCACCGGACGAACGAAGAGCAGGCCGAGCTCTACGCGAAGGGCCGCACCGCGCCCGGCAAGGTCATCACCCACAAGCGCCCGGGCGAGTCGAAGCACAACCGGCAGCCCTCGCACGCGGTCGACGTGGCCCCCTACGTCGGCGGCGCCGTCTCCTGGGCGTGGCCGCACTACCACGCCGTGGCCCCCGTCATCCGGGCCGAGTGGGCGGCGATGCAGGCCGAGGGGCTGGTCCCGGCGGGCGTCTCTCTGGTCTGGGGCGGCGGCTGGCAGAACCTCCCCGATGGCCCCCACTGGGAGCTCTTCGGCGCCGACGATGCCACCGCAGCCCCGTCCCCCCTTGCCGCCGCTCGCGGAGCCCGCTGATGCCCCTCCCCGCTGCCCTGACCCGCGCCTCCCGCCTCATCGGCGAGGCCATCCTCGACACCGTGCTCGGGGCCCCGCCCTCGGCGGCAGACCTCGCCCGGCGGCTGGATGCGGCCGTGGACTGGCAGGCCGTGCCCGTGGGCGTGCGAGGCATCGTCGAGAAGCTCGACGGGCCGCTGTGGGAGCTTGTCGCCGAGGCCGTGATCGAGGGCGTCGAGTGGGTGCGCCCGGAGCTCATGCGGCGCATCGCGGTCGCGCAGGGGCAGGCCGCCCGTGCCTGACCCCGCCGCCCTGCCCCCGGCGCCCGACCCCGAGGCATGGGCCGACGCCTGGGCCGTCGTCGGCTACCTCGGCGCCGCGGGGGCTGCCCTCGGGGGGCTTGCGCGCGCGTGGGCGCCCGTCATCCGCCTTGCCCGGCACCTGCTGGGCGTCACGGCGCTGGAGGCCCGGACCAGGGCCGCCGAGCGCGCCCTCGCCGACATCCAGGCCGACCTCCGGGAGCTGACCCATGCTGACCCCCGCCCTTCCCTCGATGCCCTCGCCCGAGCCGTCGAGGCCGTCCGCGACGATCTCCGTGACCTGCCCCGGCCCCGCCGGTGACATCGACCACCGCGAGGCGCTGCGCTACGCGCTCGCCCGCATCGAGGCCGACCTGACCCGCCGCGCCGAGGTCTGCGCCCGCGTAGCCGCTCGGCTGCCCCCCGCGGCCTCGCCGGAGGTGTTCTGATGGGCATGGGAGGCGACACCAACACGGGCTGCCCTACGCTGCGCGCCCCGGGCCTCTACGAGCTCTCCTGGGGGCGCCAGCTGGCCCCCGGTGACCGCGGCTGGCACGTCGCCACCTCGGCGGCGCAGCACGTCACCTGGGCCGAGTGGCAGGCCATCGCCGCGGCCGCGTCGGTGTCCACCGTGGCGATGCTGGCCGCGCTGGCCGCGTCCCCCGCAGCCGCCGCGTGGGCCGACGCCGAGGCGATGGCAGCGGCGCACGGGCCCGGGGTCCCTGCGCTGCGGGGGCAGACCCGGGCGCGGTACGCGGGGTGGGATGGGGTGCAGCCGGGGCCGTGGACGGACTGAGGGTCAGGCCCCGGGCCATCCGCGGGCCCGGGGGTCAGGGTCAGGTCCGGTGCGTCGCGTGCACGCCGCGCGGGGAGACGAGTTTGGCTCGGTCGTAGCCGGGCACCGGAATTGCGATGTACCCGGCCCGCCGGAGGGCGCTGGCGTCGTCGGCGGGGTGAGGCGTCCACTGCCCGACCCACCAGCGCGCCGGCACGGGGCCGCGGGGGAGCGCCAGCGTGATGGACACGGGGCGCCCGTCGGCGTCCATGATGCGGCTGCCGTCGGCCCGGCGCAGGGTGCGCCGCGGAACCCAGGCGCCCGGGATAGCGCACAGGCTGGCGCCAAGGTCGTAGGCGGCCGCCAGGGCCTCCAGCGCCGCGCGCCACTTCGGGTGGCAAGGGGCGCCGGGCTCGTCGGCCTGCCGCAGTAGGTCGGCGGCCGCCTCCCGGGTCGGGATGTTCTCGATGTAGACGAGGCCGCGGGCGATGAGGGTCGGCCAGCAGGTGATGGGGTCGGTGTACATGCCGGCGAAGTACGAGGAGGTCATCGTGGGCTCCAGGGGTCAGGGTCGAAGCCCCGCCAGCGGCGCCGGCGGGGCGGGGCAGGGGGTCAGGGCAGGTAGACCGGGGCGCCCTCGCCGCAGCCCACCGGCGCCCCGAGCTGCCGGGCCAGCCGCCGCAGCGTGGCCGGGTCGTCGCAGGGTTCGGTCGCCGCGAGGAAGTCGGCGTACTGGTCGAAGTCGTAGTCATCGAGGTCGGTCAGGTCTGCCCGGGGGCACGCCCACCAGCCGGTCGCGTCGTTGATCAGCAGGTGCTCGCCGATGGCGCGAACGTCCATCCCCCAGGTGCGGGACAGGTCGGGGGCCAGCTTCGTGAGGTTGCGCATGGGATGCTCCGAAGGAAGGGGCCCGGCCCCGGGCATCGGCTGCCCGGGGCCGGGGAGAGGGTCAGACGTCCTTGCGGGGGGCGAAGTGGCTCATGCCCTGCCAGCCGAGGACGTTGTGCAGCTCCTGCGTGCTCGGCATCGCGCTGATGTGGCTGGTCTGCTCAGTCCGGCCGTAGCGGGTGGCCATGTACAGGTACTCCCACACGTCGATGTGGCCGAGCGGGGCGCCCGCGGCGGTCTGAATGTGCAGCTGCCACTCGCGCACCTGCCGGCGGCTGTCGCACTTCTGAACCTTCCAGTCGTCCTGCGCGACGAAGTAGACCCGCAGGCCCTTGCTGTTCACGAGGTTCACGAGGCCGGCGATGGCAGCCTTCGGGGTGCGGTCGATGAAGTCCACCTGCGCGTGGATGATGGTCTGGCCGTTCTTGCGGGTGACGAACGCGAACTCGTTGAAGTCGGAGGAGAGCTCGGTCATGGTCATCGGGGGCTCCAGGGCGCCGGTGTGAGGTCGGCGGCGCCCCCTCTTTCTACCGCCCGCCCTTCCGCCCGTCAATCACTTCCCGACCAGAAAGTTACGCGACCAGCAAGAAACCGCTACGACCCGCGCCCCGCCCATCTTCCCGCGGCCCACGCGACCCGCACGGCCGCGGCTGCGACGCGGGCCGCGGCTCGGGCCAGGGGCAGGCCCCCGACCGCGCCCTCGACGGCCAGAAGGGCCACGGCCAGCGACGCAACCGCGAGGTACACCCGGGCCGCGTCCCGGTCCTGGGGCCGCGCGGGCAGATGCCCCAGCTGCCGGAGCACCGCCACCGCGGCCGCGAGGTCTGCCCGTGCCTGCCCCATGCGCCCCCCACGGGCCCCCCGTCGGCCTCTTGACCTGTCACGCCTGCCCCTCGTGAGAGGTTGAGGCGGGGTGAGGTCAGGAGGCCGAGCAAGGGCCGTCGGTCGCCGCTCCGGGGGGCCGGCGACAGTCTACCGCGGGGGCCGGGGGCGGGCACTGGGGCAGGCCCTACCAGCCGAGGTCGGCCTCGTCGCAGTCGAGGTAGATGACCGGCGGCCGGTCCGCGGCCATGTGCTCGGCGGCGGTCAGCGCCCGCTCCCCGCGCACCGTCAGCGCGATGGTGTCGCCGTCGACGGTCACGAGGCCCGCGGCGGCGGCGGCCGTGATGGTGCCGCCGGCGGCCTGGGGGCCGCCCACATGCGGGGCGAGGTCGGCGGCCACGTCGCGCAGGTAGACCGCGCGGCCGGCGCGGTCGGCGCCCTGGGCCCCGTCGAGGTGGTCCTGAGCGGAGATGGTGAGCAGGAGGGCGGACTGGCAGCGGGTCGGGGGCATCGGGGCTCCAGAGGCGCCGGGGGAAAGCGGCGGCGCCCGGTGAAAGTAGCCGCCGCGCTTTCGGCCGTCAATCACTTTCCGGGAGGAAAGTTACGCTTGCCGCAAGAAACCGCTACGATGCCGATCAGACGGCCACCCCCACCGCCCGGGCCTGGCGCGCCAGCCCGAGCAGCAGGTCCGCGAAGGCGGGCGGGGTCTGCCGCCGGCGCGGGTCGCGGCTCGACAACAGCTCGATCCGCCCCGTGGCCCCGGAGGGCCCCCACAGCAGCGGCGGCGGTGGCCGCTCGCCCACGTAGTAAAGCCACGTGGCCTTGGGGC
>Ga0129336_10002908_pt1 | contig 10563 bp, 11 predicted proteins | sample CPB6_02_DNA_FD_96878 | JGI IMG/M metagenome (GOLD analysis project Ga0129336, IMG submission 96878) | Freshwater to marine salinity gradient microbial communities from Chesapeake Bay, USA - CPBay_Sum_0.6_0.2_DNA | ecosystem: Environmental > Aquatic > Marine > Coastal | place: USA: Chesapeake...
ATTATAATAATATTTGCTAGTTTTTTTATTTATTTTAATGTTCATTTATTAAACTTAGAAAGCTAAAAAAACAGAGCATAATATATTGTAGAGTAAAAATGAATTCGCCAAAAATCGGATGTTAATATAGTGACATAACTTATGGTATATATACACACCAATTGCAGCTAATGTAAAGTAGGTAACATAAATATAATTAGACAAAAAAAGTACATTCAGATATTGTTAAGAAATACAAACCAACTCAAAATAAAAATAAGTTCTAAGCCTAATAAATTTTCTTTTTTTGTAATTAGTTTTATAAAAAAAATCGCTATGAATGTCAGAAGCAGAAACACTAATAACGCGTAAAACTTTAAACTAGATAATATAATATTATCAGTTATCAAATGGCTTATTAAAATGAAAAATTGAGAGGCTAAGATTGTAAAAAGTAAAAACAAATATAAAAAAATTCTTTTAATATTATTTTTATCTAATATAAATTTGTTTAAATCGTAAATAAAAAATGAAACTAGACTACCAATCAAAGGAATAATTGCAAAATAAAATTTTACATTGCTTGATGGAGCAAATACAATTAGACATAAAATTATAAAGTTAATTGTTACCTCTTCATGAAATGATGATGTATGATATTTTTGAATCTGATATGTTTTTTCTGCATTTGACATTAAATAAAAAAATCCTGTAGTAATCGCTATACAAAATATACTAAAATTTATATTTAACCCTTCAAGATAGCTACTAAAAAAATATACAATAATAGTAAATAGAGAATACAGGATAGCAATTAGAGCTACCCACAAAAAAATTGTAGTTCTTTTATTAGTTTCAGCCTTTAAAATATTTACAAAATCAGGCATAAGAACAAACACAAGAAAAGACGTAAAAATTCCACCTAATGAGAGCGTTGAAATTATGGATGCCGCAGTCTGCACATCAAATGTCTTAAAAATCCTTAATCTATAAAAATAATTTACCAATGTAGGGATTAGAGTGGCTAAAACCAAAGTGATTGAGCCAAAAAAAGAAGTATAAAAAAATTTAAAGTTTAAATTATGAGTAATAGTTCTTATATTTTTAATATAAAAACTTTTAAAAATATAAAATGTAGAGATATTCCAAAATACTAAATATAAACCTGAAATTATTTTATTTTCAAAATTAACAAAAGGGAAATAAATTAGAAAGGCAAATTGTATGAAAAAGTAAGTAAGATTTTTTCTTTTATTCTTTTCGAAAGATTCAAAAATAAATATTTCTTCAATCCAATCAAAAATTTTTCTCATAATTAAAAAAAACAGGACAAGGGTATATTTTAAATCAGCCGTAAGTAAAAAAATTCCGGATACAAACAAAAAAATTATAGAAAAAAAAGTTCTTATATTCCCTATGCCTTTTACTGTTTTTGCTTCTGATAAAGCAAGAGATCGATAGTTACCAGACAATCCAATCGTAATTATATATATAGCACTTTGGATTAATCCTACTGAAATTGCCAATTGATGCTTCCCAAGAACGTTCAATGCAATCAAAATAAATGAAAGTGAACCAAATCCAAAACCGTATATGAGCGATTTATATAAATTAAATCTACCAAACAAAGTTAAATGATTAAATAAATTTTTTAATATCATTGAATTTTGTAATTTTTAAAAAAGAATTAAAGTCCTTAAGAATTAGATCATAGTATTTTAATTCTTTAATTTTTGGCAATATTTGATATAAAAAAATTACAGTATAACCAGCTAGGAAAGCATCGAATAGCGAAGAGCTGAAAGATCCAATTACTAAAGAAGGTTTAATTTTACCGATCGCTTGATTTGAGGTTAGTTTATTACTGATAATTTGAATATTTTCTTTCTTAAATGATCTGTAGAAAAAAAATAAATCAGTTTTCATTGCCGCGTCTTGTGGATGAATTTTTATATAAACTCGATCAAATGTATTTTTTAGGTAATTAATAGTTTTTTTTGCAAGTTTCATTTCCTCAAGCTTAAGTCCATAACAATCAAAATTTGATGCAAAGTATATAACTGACTTTACTTTTGATTTGCTTTTAGTTATTTTTACCTTTTTAATGCGATCATATTGAATTGTTTTTATCTTTCTTGTGGTCTTGATTTTGAGGCTAGAGTAAAAATTACTAATCAAGTAATCATAAATACTTACAAACATCCTCCCCTCTTGCCCCTTTTTTGCATAAATTGGAAGTAAAAATATTAGAAAAATTAAGTTATAAACAGCTAAAAATAACCTATCTATAATTGTTGTATTTTCCTTATGCATTTCATGGTTGTTTAAATAAAAACCTATTCCCTCGTCAAGTAAATAAATTCTTCCGCCATTTTTTTTCATCATTTTTGCAAGGTATGCATTATTTATTTGATATTCTGTGAGAATAACTAAAATATCGTTTGAGCCAAATTTAAACATTCTTTCAAGCATAAAATGTTGTTTAATAGCTTTAATATAAGTTGATACACTTTTAAATCCTGAGCCGGATGAAAAGGGATGGCCCGGTATTTCGTATACTGGGAATCCCAATTTGTAAATTGCTGAATTTCTAATTGATTTATTACTAATGAATGAGATATTTTTTATATCAAATTTAAAATTTTTAATATAATTTGTAGCTATTTCTGTATGAAAATCGTTATCAATAGATACATATATCATATGAAATTCTTACCAAACAGATCTACCGCCATCAATAATAATATTTTGTCCATTCATATATGAAGATGCGTCAGAACATAAAAATTGTATAGCGGAATTGTATTCGTCAACACGAGCCATTCTATTGAGCGGGATTAACTCTTGAACTTTATTCAAAAAATCTTGATTTTGATTATTAAAAATTCCACCGGGAGATAATGCATTACATCGAATATTCTTATCTGGCCAATATGTAGCTAAATATTTAGTTAAACCGACTAAACCTGCTTTGATAACAGAGTATGTCACTGGCTTTACTGGCTGTTCTTGCGGATGTTTTCCATTAATTTTATATATAGATTGATTTGGTGCAAGCACGGAGAGATCGGAAGCTATATTTAATATCACACCACCTTTTAAATCTTGTGTCATTTGAAATCCAAAGACTTTAGAGCACAAGAATGCGCCAGTAAGACCAACAGAAATCTCTTTATTCCATTGCAATAAATCAAAATATTCTAATCTTGAGCCCTGAATTGAAGATGAATTTGTAACTTTTGGATCTATTGCTGCGTTATTTATTAAAATATCAATTCTAATATTTTTTTTTATATAGAGATCCCTAATACTTTTAATACTCTCCTCATTTGAGACATCCATAATATTTATATAAATTTTTTGGTTTTTATTAAGATAAGGCGTGAGTCTGTCCTTTACCTTTATAAGCTTTTCTTCGTCAATGTCAGTAAGTATTAAAGAGGAGCCAACTTCAGATAGAGCGAAGGCATGCTGAAAACCTAGAAGGCCTGCCGCACCAGTAATTAATGCATATTTTCCAGTTAAGTTAAATTTTTCAAGCATATTTAGATTGAGCTTACTTGACCGCCATCTATAACATAATTACTACCAGTTACAAACTGAGCTTCGTCTGAAGCTAACCAAAAGACAAGATTAGAAACATCACTAGGAGTACCAAATTTTTGTAGGGGGACGGTTTTAATTATGAGATTTTTAATACTTGGATTTTTTAATATTTTTTTTTGCCAAAGAGATCCTTCAAAAAGAATATTTCCTGGAGATACACTATTTACCCGTATATTATACTTTCCGTAAATCTTAGAAATATACTTTACAAAATGATTCAAAGCTGCTTTTGAAGTCGCATAAGGTAATGGTGCTCCAGCAATATATTCAACACCACAAATTGAAGAAACACATATAACATTACCTTTAGTTAATTTTAAAGTTTCAAATGAAGACTGAATAATATTTATTGCACTTAAAAGATTAGCAGCTAAAAAATTGTACCAATCATTAAATGTTTCAAAACCAGGCTTACTCTCGGATGAGCTTAATCCAACATTACAAATTACTATATCTAATTGCCCATAATGCTTAATTGCATTTTTTATAATGCTTTTGGCTGCGTTTTGGTCAGATGCATCTCCAACAACACCATAAACATTTTTACTGTCACCAAAATTTTTAATAGCTAACTTTAAATTTTTTTCATTTCTTGAGTTCAAAATTACATTAAAATATCCAGACTCGTAGAATTTTTTTGCTATATACAGACCAATTCCCCTTGAAGAACCAGTTATTAGGACATTTTTTTTGTGAGTCATTTTTTTCATGTCAAATCAATTTTTTATAAATACTCTCAATTTGGTGAATATATGTTTGCATGATACCAATATGATTACCATCTTTAGCTCTAGCTGTTTGAAAAATACAGTTACCATTGTAGTAAATTTGATTTAAAAGCTTAAAAATCAGCACAAAATTTGCATCACCCTGTGTTAGAGGGACTGTTGATCCTAAATATACTCTATCTTTAATATGCACATTTAGAATGCGCGAGCCATACGCTGCAAATTCTTCAATCGGATTATGGCCTATTGATGCACTATTGCCAATGTCATAATTGATTCCGAAATCAGTATTATTGAATTGTAAAATAAACTTTTTTAATTGCTCTGGACCATAGTCAGATTCAAATAAGATTTTTACCTCAAGGTCTTGAAAAAATGGGGCTAAGGATTCTAAAAAGGTAATCAAGATATCGTTTTGTATCTCATCTTCTATCGCACCATTATCCACAAGGGGCACAATAATGAATTTAATTCCAATTTTACTAGATGCTTTTATAATATTAATAAAATCATTCTCTAATTTTTTTCTTTTTTCACCTTGAGCCTTCCAAAAAGGTTCTTGCATAAAGCAATCTCCCGTAAGGGACGGAATTTTCAAGTTATATTTCTTAGATAATCTTATAATTTCATTTTGGCCTTCTTCAGTAAGGAGAGGGTTTGAGTACAAATCATCCTGATCAAGAGTCCATTCCATTAAATGTAAATCAATTTGACTGGCAAAGAAAAACTCCTCCTGCCAATGTTTCCATGGAAAAGATTGTATCCTTCCATCATAAATGGGGGAGAGTCTTCCTTGCATAAATCCGAGATTAAGTGAAAACATTTTATTTTTTTTTGTATGCGGATGCTAGCAACATTATTTCTTTAGAGAATTTTACCCACTTAAACCTTTTTAAAAAATTTGGTAGCATAACTCGGGTTAATTCGGAAAATAAAATAATAAAATTGAATTTCCATATAATAGGAAGTTGTCTAAATTTTTTGACGTGGACTTTATTAAACCCATGTATTAAATGTATGTCTTTTAGAGATAATTCTGTAAATGGTGTTCGATGAGTATAATCTTCATAATAAATTTTATAATTATATTTCCAGTCAGGGCACATTGTGATTACTAAGCCGCCAGGTTTTAATACTCGATATATTTCTTTAATAATATTTTCTGGGTAATAAAAATGCTCAATGACTGACTTAGAAAAAACTACATCGAAAGAATTAGAGGGGTAAGGTAATTTATTTTTTTCTAAATCTGCAATCTTAATATTCGCATTAGGAAATTTAATGAGGGCATTAGGAAGCATATCCACACCGAAAGCACGCAAACCACAATTATTAAATCCATTTAAAAATTCTCCTCTACCGCAACCAACTTCAAGTAATTTCATATTTGCATTCATTCCATAAAATTCAAATAAATACTTTGTTAATTTATCTGGATAACTTGTATATGGCGCTAGTTTTTCATTGTAAATTACATCCAAATAATTTTTTTTAGCCTCTTTCTTCATAATTCTTCGACCAATTCTAACAAAATATCCTCCGGACCCTTGGCATAGATTAATTTAACCTTCCCATCTGGTGAATGTTGTACTGCCCCTAAAGGTTTAAAATCAAACCCTTTTAAGTTTTGTATTGTGGTATCTAAATCTTTAACAGTTAATGCCAAATGAGTTAAACCATTGCTGTATGGAGTGCCACCCCATTTCTGATCACATAAGTGAGATTCAAATTTCAATAGCTCTATAATATTATTAGAATCATCTTTAATTTTTACTGTTTGGAGTTGAACATTTTTCAGGTTAAATAAATTATCAATATATTCACCAGCCTCATCCATAATTTTGAAGGTTTTAAATCCAAGGCCATTGCACCAGAACTCTAATGCTTTATCAAGATTATAAACAACAATACCAACATGTCTGATGTAACAACTCATTTTGAACTTATCTCTTCAATTGATTCTTTTATAACTTCAATCCCCTCCTCCAAAGCTTCATCAGAAATAACTAATGGTGGGCCAATTTTTATTGACTCTCTTCCTGTATGAACAACAAGCAGTCCTTTTTGCATACATTTTTCAGCAATAGCAGTTGCAAATTCGTGATCAGGATTTTTAGTTATTGGATCTTGAAAAATTATTGAGCCTATAAGGCCTTTATTAAGGACATAAGCTATTCTGTCTGGAAAAATAGATTTTAAATTATTAAGGAGCAAAGTAAGGATATTTCCTTTTCTGCTTGTTTCATTAATTAAATTCTCGGATTCAATTACATCTAAAACTGAGAGGCCAGCAGCACATGCAAGTGGACCTGCGGAATGAGTGCTACTCATATTTCCAACTTCAGGTAAATCCATTACATCAGCTCTACCTAAAACGCCTGAAATTGGAAAACCTCCACCCATTCCTTTTCCACAACATATTAAATCAGGGATTACATCATAATGCATATAACCGAAAGCTTTTCCTGTTCTTGCAAAACCAGATTGCATTTCATCAAAAGTCAAAAGTATTTTATTTTTTTTACATAGCTCATAAATTGCCCTTACAAAAGCTTTTGGGTAAAAGATTGCACCCCACCCCTGAAAAGTTTCAAGCATAAAACCACAAATATCAGTTGAAAAATTTATTCTATTATCTTGCAATTTTTTCATTGCTTTATAAAAAAAATCTGACGCAGAATCTTCATTTACAATCCAAGGGTATGGAAATGGTATGTGGTGAATATCTTTATCTTGAAAACCTATCCATTCTTTTTGTTTTTTATTGCTACTGAGCATTTGAGCGCCCATAGTTCTTCCATGCCAGTTACCTTCAATACAGACAATACCAAGCCTTTTTTTTCCAATTTTTTGCCCATTCATGCGCATTAACTTGAAAGCTGCTTCAGTCGCTTCAGTTCCGGCTGATAACAAAAAGGCCTTATCAAAATCATTGCCAGAGAATTTAATAAGTCTCTCTAGATATTCTGCTCTTATTTCATTTGAAAAAGAGTATGAGCTAATAAGAGGCTTTTCTAGAGATGCTTTTAAGTTACTTATAAGCTTTTTATTTGAGTGTCCTATGTTTGCAACAAAAATAGTTGAAGTAAAATCAATCCATTTATTTCCCATGTGATCATAAACATAAAATCCCTCTGCTTTATCCCATACAACGGGCAATTGACCATGCATTGAACGAGACTCAACGCAATCCAATCTTTGTAAAATTTCTTCAGTGCCTGGCGCCGGAATAAAAGAATTAATTATTCTATTTTTAGTTTTAATAATAGGAACAGCTTTTGGTTTGATTGAGAAATTATGATTGGCCATATTTGAAAATATCAATAAGATTTGGTTGTTTTGTAAGTTGAAACTCTAGTAAATTAAAATCGAAAATCGTATCTATTTCTATTATAGGCTCAGTTTTATAAGCGAAAACCTTATCGCCATGAATTAAATTATTTTTAATAATATAATTGACTTTTAATATATCAACATATCCATTTGCAGAAAAAGTTTTTGGATACATCTGCCTTGAATTATTTGAGTTATCTAAATTTTTATTATGGCTAAAAGCTTGAATTAGAACCCCAGCACTATCAATTTCAAAGGATTTATATGCAGTTTCAGACATTTCATGAATAGATCTAAGTGAAGTTATAGAGTCATGATTTTTATTAAAAAAATTAATCGCGTCATCAATAATTAAAGGATCTCTAAATGGAGTAGTAGGTCTTATATGTACTATTAGATCGATTATTTCCCCTTTTGATCTAAACCACTCAATAAAGTGTCTTATAACATCTAAATCTGTTGAATTGTCTCCAGCTAAATTCGCTGGTCTTAAAAATGGTATTTTTGCACCGTAACTTTCTGCTATTTCTGCATATTCTTTTGAATCAGTAGAAACATATATTTCATTTATATATTTAGATCTTTTACAGGCCTGAATACTCCAAGCTATTAGTGGATGACCACCTAACTTTAAAATATTTTTATTTGGTACGCCTTTTGACCCAGATCTCGCTGGGATTAGCGCAATGACTTTAGCCATTAACGTTTACTCGTAATTTTTCACGAATTTTTAACTCATTTGGCTTTAATTCTTTTACTCCAGAACCCAAAATTAATGGTACTTTACGAACAGCCTCAACAAAGCTTTTAAGACTTGCTGCTTCAATAGACGCAGATTGATCCGAGCCATACATCGCTCTGTCAAGGGTAATATGTCTTTCAATTGAAGTGGCACCGAGCGCAACAGCAGTAACACAAACCTTAATTAAAGAGCTTTCATGTCCAGAGTATCCTACATTACATTTATATCTGTCTCTTAACATTGGTATACAAAGTAAATTTGCATCCTCTTCATTCATTGGATAGGTGCTAACACAATGCATAAGCTCGAAAGGACAATTTGATTTTACAAAAAGATCCACAATTTTATCCAACTCTTCGATTGAAGACATACCAGTTGAAATGTAAGTTTTTTTACCTTCTGAAGCTATTAATTTTAAAAGTGGAAAATGACCAAGCATCGGGGAGGCTATTTTATTAAAAGGGAGATTAAAATCCTGGAGAAAGATTTGGGAATCAATATCCCAAGCAGATGCGCTCCATTCAATTTTTTTCTCTGCACAGTACTTTTGAATTTGCTTATAAGTATCAAAATCAAACTCAAGTCCATTTTTCTGATCCCTTTGAGTGTTTCCCCAAGGGCTTTCTCTTGGGCTATCTAAAAATTCGTTAGTGTAGACACTATCTATGGTTCTTTTTTGGAACTTAACTGCATTAAAGCCTGCATCAGAAGCATAATCTATAAGTTTTTTTGCAATATTAAAATCTCCATTATGATTAATGCCAATTTCAGCTATAAGATATAAGCTCATAAAGCCCCCTTTTTGATAGTTTGTTTAGCTTAATTGAAAATTCAACAAAGTCACGAATAAATCCATCTCCGCCATTTTTTTTTGATATCCTGTGTGCTACCTGTTTAATTAATTCATGAGAATCATTTGGACACATAGAAAAACCAGCCTCACTCATAACAGGCAAATCATTTAAATCATTGCCCAAGTAAATAAGACCCTCGAAAGGATTAGCAATAGTAATTTTTTTGTTTCTAAAGAGGGTATCTAAAAAAGTTTTTTTGTTGCTGATTCCATGATAGCAGTTAATATTTAGTTTTTTTGCTCTTGCCAGCACAACAGAACTTTTTTCTCTGGATAAAATTATCAAATCAATCTTAAATTTATTTCTAGATATATATTCTCTAAGCATATTTAATCCGAAACTATCCGATCTATCACACCTAACAAATTCGTCTCCTGAGGATGTCACATAAACTTTATTGTTTGTAAATACGCCATCAAAATCTAGCGCGATAGTATGAAAGTTTTTTAGAGTAAAAATTTTTCTCATATTAAATATAAATGCTCTTTTGTAATAGGGTTCCGTTTTTTAAATTCAATAGAAATTCAAAGTGTTTTAGTGAATTAGTTTGATGTGTAATCATTATAACTGTAATGTCTTTACCTAATTTTGAAATTACATCAATAACCTCAAATTGCGATTTAGTGTCTAATGAACTTGTGGGCTCATCAAAAACTATGAGTGAAGCATTCTTGTACAAGGCTCTGGCGATAGCAATTTTTTGTTTTTGCCCCCCTGAGAGATTAATTCCTCTCTCGCCAATATTACTAAAAACCCCTTTTTCTAAGCTTTGAATCAAAACTTGCAACTTAATTTGCTTGATAATTTTATTAATTTTTTTATAATTTATCTTATCTGCAGATATTCCAAATGCAATATTTTCGGCTATAGAAGCATCAAGCAAATAAATATCCTGAGGAACATGAGCAATTTTTTTTCTCCAATTGGAAATATTTGAAACACATAGCAACTTATTATCAATCCAAATTTCACCCGAAACAGGCACCAATAAGCCCATTAAAATATTTATAAAAGTACTTTTACCAGATCCAGAAGGTCCAATTAATGCAATTTTTGTGCCTTTATGTATTTTTAAATTTACATTTTTAAGCACTTTTTTAGTTGAATTATCATAAGAAAAACAAATATTTTTAAATTCAATTAAATGATTAAAAGATATTGTTTTTTCGGATTTATTTGAGTTGTCTTTTTTTGATGGAGCACTATCCTTTAAAAGATCTATTATATTATTTAAGGTGGATTGCTCGCCCCTGATATTTGACCATGCATTATAAAAAGAATGTACAGAGGGAAGGACTTTCTGGGTTGCAAAAATAATTAA
>Ga0129336_10002910_pt1 | contig 10561 bp, 9 predicted proteins | sample CPB6_02_DNA_FD_96878 | JGI IMG/M metagenome (GOLD analysis project Ga0129336, IMG submission 96878) | Freshwater to marine salinity gradient microbial communities from Chesapeake Bay, USA - CPBay_Sum_0.6_0.2_DNA | ecosystem: Environmental > Aquatic > Marine > Coastal | place: USA: Chesapeake Bay...
ACACGTTCTTCCATACCGATTTTTTTATACTTAGTTCCTCTGTCTTTAATAATGTTAAAAATCAATGCATATGGGCTTTCATGTTCTTCCCAACATCTTATTGCGTCTCCAAATACTGGATTCAATAATTCCATTGCCCTATCTTCTTCGAACTTTGGACAGACATAAGCAATGGGTCCTTTTGCTGGAATGACTACACCAAATGTTCTTTCACTCTGTCCCATCGCATGCCAGTAAAATAAAAACATGAAACAGTACCTTCTAAAAAGATAGCATCTATTTTTTCTTTTTCCATAATGGATTGCGCCTTAGCAATTCTTTGCTTACGCTCTTCTACTGTAATCGGCACAACACCTTCTTTCATTGGTGATAAGTCCTCAATTGATTTAGGCAAACTGATATCATACTTATCAGCATCGTTTGCTAAAACTTTACCACCCAATCCTAATGCGCCTGCTGTTAAAAATGCAGTACTTAAAAAATTCCTTCTATTCTGACTCATTATATTTTATTTTTTCGATTAACATTTTTGTATCCTACCATGCAATACCATAATCTTCTCCATGATTAGAGCTACCACCCCACATAGATCCATGTTTCCAATCAAATAAAATGGCATTGATTGGACCACTGGTGCGATCATCGAAAGTTAAATTATAACCTCTAGCTCTTAAATCTTTTCGAACCCACTCAGAAACATTATCATGTAATAAAATGCTTCCTGGTCTTGGCTTTCTGTCCGCAATCTTAGTACCTCCTAAGGAAAGCCAAAGTTGATTTGAATTGATATTCGCAGCTTCAGTTGCTTCTTGAACTGTCATTCCAAATTCTACCATATTTAAAAAGAATTGTAATAAGTTTTGATCCTGCGTGTCGCCACCTTGCACACCAAATGCCATATAAGGCTTACCATCTTTGATGGCCAAGCTCGGCGTTAAAGTCACTCTTGGTCTTTTACCTGGTGCAACTACATTAAAAGGACTCTGTGCAGAATCCAATACAAAGCTTTGCATACGTTGACTCATACCAACACCTGTGTTACCGGCAATGGTTGCTGGTAACCATCCACCACTTGGCGTGATTGAAACAATCCATCCTTCTTTATCTGCTGCTTCCACAGTAGTGGTACCTCTCCATAAACGATCCATATAGTCTGCATCAATCGGTAATTTTTCATTCGCATTTAAAGACGCAACTGTTCTTAAATCATGTGCTGGTGCAAATCCAGTTTTACTTTTTGCAGTATCTGTTGAAGGTTGAAATCCTTTTGCTTTTATTAAATCCATATAAGGATTTATTTTTCCTTCAAAAGGATAAGGATCTCCAGGACCTGCATTGGCATTGTTCATGGACATTTTTATTTCACCTGCTCTTTGTTTTGCATAGGCTTTACTTAACAAACCAGCCATTGGTTGGTTGGTCGCAAATTTTGGATCGCCATAATAAAAATCACGATCTGCAAAACTTAAATTCATTGCTTGATAAATAGTGTGCATATAATCCGCAGAATTATAGCCCATTTTTTTCAAGTCAAAATTTTCTACAATATTTAAAGCTTGTAATAATGAAGGTCCTTGTGTCCACGCTTGAAGCTTATAAACATCAATGCCTTTATAGTTCACCATCGATGGTGCTTCTTCTGTAGGTCTCCAATTTTTTAAATCTTCTTTAGTAATCAATCCGCCTTGCTCTTGAACACCTCTTACAAATTCATCTGCAATATCACCTTTATAAAAACGATCATATGCAGCCCAGATAGCCTCTTTACGAGACTTGCCTTGTTTCAATGCATCTTGCTCGGCGTCTACCATTTTTTGTAAAGTGTTCAATAAATCTTTTTGAACAAATATTTCACCAGCTGCTGGCGCTTCTCTTTTTTCTCCTAAATGTGGTAACAATACTTTCTTACTATACGGCCAGGTTTTGATCAAGGCTTTACCACGCTCAATGCTATTTGCAGTTTGTGCATCAATTGGATATCCTGCAGCTAAATCCATCGCAGGTGCCAATACTTCTTTTAAACTCATAGAGCCATAATTTGCCAACATCAAACAAATACCACCTGGTGTGCCTGGCGTAGTTGCTGCTAATGGACCGTATTCTGGAGGATAATTAAAACCCTTTCCTTTAAAAAATTCCGGCGTAGCGCCTGTTGGTGCAAATCCCATTGCACTAATTGCGATTACTTTTTTTGTTTTAGGATTATAAATCAACGCCTGTGTTTCACCGCCCCAACTTAACACATCCCACATGGTACATGTTGCTGCAAGCATTGCACATGCAGCGTCTACTGCGTTTCCACCTTTTTGAAAAACCATTGAGCCTGCAGTTGCCGCCAAGGGTTTACCAGTAATAGCTACCCAATCTTTACCATGTAAAGGCGGTTTTTGAGTTTGTTGTGCTTTCAAATTTGTTGCACAAGCCAATGTGACAACAAAGCATAAAATATACTTTTTCATAGGTTCATAATTGATCCAATGAAAATACATTTTTTAGGTTGAATAAATAAAAATGAATGACAAATGGAGTAAGATTTAGTAAATTGAGTAGACAAAATAGTTTTATGAAAAATATCCTTTTAGTGATTGCCTTTGTTTTTACAATGCTTGAAGCAAATGCGCAAACTGCAGATTTTATTATCCGTAATGGAAAACTTATTGACGGTACAGGAAATCAATGGCAATATAAAGATGTGGCCATTAAAGGCAATCAAATAATTGCAATTGGTAATTTAAGCAATTGGAAAGCAACAAGAGAGATCGATGCAAAAGGCTTGATTGTAGCGCCTGGTTTTATAGATGTCCACGGACATTTGGAAGGTGGTGAAACCAGAAACCCATTGGCAAGTAATTTCTTGTATGACGGGGTGACTACAGTGGTGACAGGGAATTGCGGTGGATCAGCTGAAAATTTAAATACTTACTTTAACACACTGGACTCAATTGGGATGTCTATCAATATTGCATCCTTGATTGGACACAATACCATTCGCAAGCAAGTGATGGGCACGGCAAATAGACATGCAACAGAAGCCGAAATGCAGGCAATGGAAAAAATTGCAGCAGAAGCCATGCAAGATGGTGCGGTGGGTATGTCCACTGGTTTAATTTATATCCCTGGCACTTATGCGCCTACAGAAGAAATTGTTAGGCTTGCAAAAGTCGTTGCATCAAAAGGTGGCGTCTATGCATCACATATTCGTAACGAAGAAAATCAGGTAGTGGAAGCCGTGAACGAAGCCATTCAAATAGGAAGAGCTGCTAACATACCTGTTGAGATTTCACACTTTAAAATTAGTGGTCAAAACAATTGGGGCCGAAGCAAGGAAACAATTCCATTGGTAGTGAATGCAAGAAAAGAGGGCATTGATGTAACGATAGACCAATACCCTTATACAGCAAGTAGTACACAGCTTAGTGTTTTATTACCAGACTGGGTTTTATCAGATGGGCAGGACTCCATTTTTGCAAGATTAAAAAATCCAACCATTCGAAAAAAAGTAGCCAATGAAATCATTGGTATATTAAAAGAAAGAGGCATCAAACATTTTACCTATGCCGTAGTGGCCAATTATAGAGCAGACAGTAGTTATAATGGAAAAGATATCGAAGCGATCAATCTATTAAGAGGCAATAAACATACTGCATTAGATGAAGCAGAAACAATCATTCAAATGATGGAACAAGGGGGCGCGCAAATGATTTACCATGGAATGACCGAGTCGGATGTCAAAGCAATTATGCAATATCCTTTTAATATGTTCGCAAGTGATGCAGGCATCGCAATGAAAGGTTATGGTAAACCACACCCAAGAGCTTATGGCACCAATTCGCGTGTTTTGGGAAGATATGTAAGAACAATGGGCGTATTGAGTTTAGAAGAAGCAATCAGAAGGATGACATCCTTACCTGCGAAAAAATTCAATATTGCAAAGCGAGGGATTATACAAGAAGGCTATTATGCAGACATTGTAGTATTTGATGCAGATGAGGTTTCAGACATGGCCACCTTCGAAGATTCCCATCAATATGCAAAAGGATTCAAATACATCTGGGTAAATGGAGAATTAAGCATGGACCAGGCGGTTCAAGTACCCATAAAAAGGGGCAAATCCATTAGAAAATCATTATAAAATGTGAAAATGTGAAAAAATTATTTAAGTAAATGATTTTCAATAAAATAGATAATCAAAAAAATGTTTTTAAAATCTCATAAAAAAACCAAAAAATTGTATAACCTATTGATTATGAGTTTTTTTTAAGAGTAATCAATGATGCAACATTGAAAATAACCTCTGGTTTTGTTTAAATTTTTTTTTAAAATTTCAAACAATTTATTTAAATTCATGTTCTAACTAACGGCAGTTACAAACACGTTCACCAAATCTCCACAATATGGATTCTTTATTTTTATTAGATGCAACTACAGCGATCGCTAAAACGGACTACGTTTCGTTTACTTTCTTTGTAGGCACAATGGCTATGATGGCCGCTTCGGTTTTTTTCTTTTTTGAGTTGAACAACACAAGTCAAGAGTGGCGCACTTCGGTATTAGTATCGGGTTTGATCACTTTTATTGCTGCAGTTCACTACTACTACATGCGTAGCTATTATGCTGAAACGCATGATTCTCCAACCTTCTTCCGTTACGTAGATTGGTTGTTAACTGTGCCTTTGATGTGTGTTGAGTTCTACTTGATCACAAAAAAAGCTGGTGGTACAACAAGTTTATTATGGAAAATGATCTTGGCTTCTGTTGTAATGTTGGTAACAGGTTACATGGGCGAAGCTGGATTAGGCAATGCTACAGTTTGGGGTACAGTAAGTGCGCTTGCTTACTTCTACATCGTGTATGAAGTATGGTTAGGCGATGTTAAGAAATTAGCTACAAGTGCTGGTTCAGCTGTTGCTTCTGCAAACAAAGCATTAGGTTGGTTCATTTTAGTTGGTTGGGCTATCTATCCTTTAGGATATTTAATCGGAACAGCTGAAGGACAATGGTATGCAGGATTTGCAAATATCGGCTTGGATATGGATATTGTTTACAACATCGGTGATGCTGTAAATAAAATCGGATTCGGTCTTGTTATATATGCATTGAGCAGAAAAGCTGCTTAATTCATCCTATCTTTAAGGGGCGAGTGCATAACTCGCCCCTTTTTTTATGCCTACTATATGCAAATAAAGCTCAGACAACTACTTTTGGTCATCGGATTCGGTTTAGCCTTATTACATGCCTATTTTCCATTATCAACGAATCAGCAATTAGGGGTTTTATTTGTTACCTTATTTACATTGGGTATTCCCCATGGGGCCTTAGATTTTTATATTGACCAAAGAATTAACGTTGGGGCCGACAAAAAACACGGCTATCTCTTTTTATTCAAATACCTAATGAATATGTTGGTCTATGGTTTGGTTTGGTATTTTTTGCCAACCATTGCCATCCTCATATTTATTGGTTTAACAGCATTCCATTTTGGGGAAATAGATTGGCTGGGGAAGAGCTATAACGGGATTCATAAATTATGTTATAGTATTCTAGGCCTAAGCTGGATTTTATTTCTACTCAGTAAAAACATTCACACAGCAATCGATGTATTTGTATTGCTAGGTCAATCCAAAATGCAGGCAAACGAGTATATCTATTATGCAAATATCGTATTGCCCATTTCTCAGGCTACACTTGTAGGGATTCACATCATTTTGTTCTTTGCCCATAAATATTTTTTTTCAGACACCAAGCAATTGTTTTTCGCAGTCATGCAAATTGGCTGCTTAACAATTTTAAATATGCTCTTGCCACTTTGGTTATGCTTTAGTTTTTATTTTGGATTATGGCATTCTGTTTTGTCTTTTGATAAAATAAGACAAGAATTTGAAATGGAAAACAGCTTCCTTGGATGGAAAAAATTACTCACCAAGGCCATACCTTATGCTGCAGTGGCATGGACTGGCATTATTGTATTTATTTATTTTTCGTTAGAAGCATGGAGTATCAAAGAAGTTATGCCGCTTTTATTTATAGGCATTGCAGTGCTTGCCCTACCTCACTTACAGGTGTTTACTAAGATTAAATTAGATAAGTCTAAATAGTTCGATCTAAGATTTTAATCAACTATTTTGGCAATTTCAACAAAGGCGCAAACAGCTTTTGCCAAATCAAATAGCCTTTGGGATTCATGTGTAGTTTGTCTGCAATAAAAATATCTTGAAGTACCACTTTATTTTCATCCAACATAGCAGTGTGTACGTCCAAGTACTGAATGTTTTTTTGTGTTGCTATATACCCTTCAATTAATTTATTGGCTTCAATAAATTTAGATTCTAAATGCCATCTGGCAACACTAGGTTTAATAGAAACGAAAACTATCTTGGTAGACCTTGGTAATTTTTTTAGTAAAATACTATGTAGCGTTTTAAATCTATCTAATACAGTTGCAGGGCTTACCGTATCAACATCGGCCATATCATTTTCGCCGCAATAAATAAGTACCTGACTTGGTTGATATTGAATAATAGCCTCGTCAACAAAATAAATTAAATCAACTAAGGTCGCTCCACCGAAACCTCTATTGATAATGGGATAGCCTGGAAAATACATCGCCACATCTTTCCATCTGGTAAAAGAAGAGCTTCCAGCAAATACAATCTGCCCTTTGGGCGGCATAACAATACTATCCGATTTTTGAAACTGAAGGATTTCTTGTTTAAAAGGTTGAGCTTGAATTTTTGAATTAGGGAAGCCTACAGCAAAGGCAAAGCATAAAACACATAGAATTTTAATATCGCTTTTATACTTTAGATGCATCCCTTTCATTTTATTGGTAATCCGATTCGTTGTAATCATCCTCTTCGCCAAAACTACCCAGATTCATCATACTGCTCATTAAATCATTGAATTCAATCTTGCCGTCAATCATTTTTTTATTGATCAATGAGAATGCAGCTAAACCGTGCAATACAAATTCCATCAATAAAGCTGATTCTTTTTCATTGGCATGAGGATAGTATTTTTTTACCAAACCAAATAAGCCATCCACTTTATATAAAGCAACCACTTTGTCAGCATCTTTCATATCCAACAATAGGTTCAGGTGATTGCCTCCGTCAAACCAAGTCGTAATGGACTTATAAGGATTGTCAAGTGCTTTTTCTTCTCCCTTTTTATTGACCATTTTCTTTTTCTTCAATAATTCAGGGTTCGGAAAGTATTCGATAAACTGCGTACGAATGGATTTGTTCAATAAATTTAATGCAACTTCATAAGGACCTTCTTGCTCGCCTTCGTAAACCAATTCAATCTTTCCGGTGATGGAAGGAATGATGCCCATTAAGTCACTGATCCAAACATAAGTATGTTTTTCGTTGTGAATAATTGCACGACGCTCGGCAGAACTTATGGCGTTTTCAAATGCTGCAATAGTTAAACGTGCACTCACCCCGCTTTTCTTATCTACAAATTCATTCGATCTTGCTTCAAAAGACACTTGCTCTATCAAACGCTTGATTAAATCACTAATGTCTACTCTTTGTTTTTGCGCTTCTAAAATGTCTGCCTCTTGTTCGGTTATCGCTAAAGAAGTTTCTAAGGTTTTTGGATAGTGCGTTAATATTTGACTTTCAATTCTGTCTTTTAATGGCGTAACAATACTTCCTCTATTGGTATAATCTTCTGGGTTCGCAGTAAAAACAAATAAAATATCCAAAGGCATACGCAATTTAAAACCACGTATTTGAATATCGCCTTCTTGTAAAATATTAAATAAAGACACTTGGATTCTTGCTTGTAAGTCTGGTAATTCATTGATTACAAAAATGCAACGATTGCTTCTTGGAATAATGCCATAGTGAATTACTTTTTCATCAGAAAAACTCAATTTTAAATTCGCCGCTTTGATTGGATCAATGTCGCCAATTAAATCTGCTACACTTACATCGGGTGTAGCTAGTTTTTCTCCATAACGTTCGGATCGGTGTAGCCAATGAATTGGCGTGTCGTCTCCATGTTCTGCAATCAAGTCCTTTGCAAACTTACTCAAAGGCTTTAATGGATCATCATTTACCTCACTGCCCATAATCACAGGAATGTATTCGTCTAACAAGTCGGTCATCTGACGTGCCATTCTTGTTTTAGCTTGTCCACGTAGACCTAAAAATAGAATATTATGTCTGCTCAAAAGCGCGCGCTCTGTGTCTGGTATCACTGTGTCTTCGTATCCTAAAATACCTGTGAAAGGATTTTCTTTGTTTTGTAAACAGCCAATCAAATTATCACGTACCTCATCTTTAATAGACTTAGATTGATAACCAGACTTGATTAATTGCCCAAGGGTGTTGATTTTTTCAATGCCCGCTAATTTCTTACTGTCTGTTGCTTTTTTATTCGCCACTTCTTTTTTCATTTTAGTATACTGGTTTTCTCTTTCCGCTTTCAAAATCATTAAATATAAAACTACCTAGTTTATCTAAAGATGCGAAGAATGCTTTACCGTGATTCATCTCAGTAAACTCCTCCACAAATTTTTGTAAATAAGGATCGGATGCAATCATGAAAGTTGTTACTGGAATTTTTAACTTCTTACACTGCGCCGCCAAATTTAAACAACGATTCACGACTTTTCGGTCCAATCCAAAACTATTCTTGTAGTATTTAGAACCAATTTTTAAACATGTTGGCTTACCATCGGTAATCATAAAAATTTGCTTATTTGGATTTTTACGACGACGCAATAAATCCATTGCCAATTCTAATCCTGCAACCGTATTGGTATGATAAGGCCCAACTTGCAAATAAGGAAGGTCTTTAATTTCAATACTCCATGCATCGTTACCAAAAACAACAATATCAATGGTGTCTTTAGGATATTTTGTAGTGATTAATTCACACAAAGCCATCGCTACTTTTTTTGCTGGGGTGATACGATCTTCGCCATATAAAATCATTGAATGCGAAATATCTATCATTAACACGGTAGAAGTCTGTGTTTTAAAATCACTTTCACGAATGAGTAAATCGTTTTCTTCCATCGTGAAATTATCTAGTCCGTGGTTGATTTGTGCGTTACGGATGCTCTCTGTAAAGTCTACCTGGTCAATATTGTCCCCAAATTGATAGGCCCTGGTATCAGGACTAAGTTCTGCACTTGGTCCGGTCTTATTGGTTTGGTGATTGCCCTTGCTGCCTTTTTTAAGCTTGCCAAAAATGTCTTCTAGGCTCTTTTTACGGATGGTCTGCTCTGTTTTGGATGTAATTTTAAATGTCCCGTCCGGTCCATTCTCCTTTAAGTAGCCATTTTCCTTTAGGTCTTCGATAAAATCACCCATGCCATAGTCGTCATTGGTAAATTTATGCTTTCGGTCCAATTGATTGAGCCAGTCTAAGGCCTCAGTAGCATCCCCGTTGGTATAGTTCAATAGTTCGGTAAACAAGTCGAGCATTTGCTCAAACATGGTTTTACTATTTTCGCCAGCCTTAAATGGGGTAAATTGGAATCCGATCATAACGAGTACAAAATAGCGAATAAGCAATAAAATTGATTACGATTTGAGTTAATTTTTTAAGTAATCGCTTTACTGCAATTGAGCGTTTAGCAAATTATAAGTTAAAATCTTCTGGAAACAACTTCAACAAATTTTGAAAGCTATAAAGTAGACCTTTAGGAGAACAATATTGATGTTTAAATTTCTTTTTCACTTGAGTATGTAACCAAGTTGCAAGGGTATTACCTAAATCAGAGCTTGGATCTATTTTACCAAATTCAACCAGTTCCCCTTTTGTTTTTAATATAGCCAATGCTTCCTGATACAATGCCAGTAATGCTTGTGGCTTTAAGCGAAATAAATTGTATAAATGAAAGATGTCAAATACTAAAAAATAGATTTGTTGTTGTGCTACCTTACTCAAGCCGCCATTGCTTTGTAAAAATGTACTTACACTTCCTGGCTCAATTCCTACTGCAGCCACCATACCTTTAAATGGTTGTATGGTTTTTAATTTAATTAAATTAGGCGTGGCTATAAAGCTTCCCTCGAATTGTTCATTTAAATAAGTCAATTGCAATTTACCTTTTGCTTTCAAGGGAGTGCTTGATTCAATAAACAATTGCAAATCATTAGAAGCGCCAGTATTGGCTTTGCTACTATTGACTTTACTAGGCTTGTTCAGTTCTTTTTCTATATTTTGCTTTGACGCAGACATGGCTTGATTGATTATAAATTCATTCAATGAATCAGACCAAGAAAAATGATAAAGGAGATTACGTTTTAGGTTTGACAGTAAGTCCTCATCGATTTTACCACCGCGGAGTTCGACTCTCTCGGTTGGCAGCCATTAAAGGCTTCTTGATGATGGCACAAAGATACAAAATAAATAAAAACGAACCGAATAAATTCGGTTCGTTTTTGCATTCAGCCTTAAAAATAGTCACCTACCACTTCAATTGACTGATGACATGGCGCATGCCCCAGATGTAAAGGAAAGGAGCACTGGAAAGAATTAAAATAATAAAATAAAATGAATATTTCAATAAGTAAATTGGGCTTCTAGGTTGTACTTCTAG
>Ga0129336_10002911_pt1 | contig 10560 bp, 13 predicted proteins | sample CPB6_02_DNA_FD_96878 | JGI IMG/M metagenome (GOLD analysis project Ga0129336, IMG submission 96878) | Freshwater to marine salinity gradient microbial communities from Chesapeake Bay, USA - CPBay_Sum_0.6_0.2_DNA | ecosystem: Environmental > Aquatic > Marine > Coastal | place: USA: Chesapeake...
CCTACTTTTCTCTCCCTAGTGGTTCTGGGAGGTATTGCGGGGCGGGATGTGTGGGCATGTCGGTCTCGTCGCTGGGCCAGAGCGGCACGTCGAACAGTTCGCCGTGGAGCCAAACCGCTGGGATGTATTGGGCGACGCGGCGCATTTGCATCTGCTGGTATTCGTCGGTTTCGGCGAACTCCTCAAAGTCGTCAAAGCTCATGGCGCTGATGCGGGCCATGTCGTCGGGCTGGTAACTCCAGGTGATCCATGAGAGCCGGTCCCAATCGAAGCCGTTGGGCCAGTTGACGATGACGCGCAGGTTCAGTTCCTCGTATGTGTGGCTGGATTTGTACCGATTGCAGCGCCCGCATAGGGGTTGCAGGTTTTTGATGTTGTCCACTTCTAGGTCTGGGGCTTTGCCCCATGCGGTGATGTGGTCGAGTTCGATGCGCCGCCATACGTCGGTGCGTCCGTAGGGCTGGCCGCAGTTGACGCAGCCTTGTTCGCGGAGCGCCTGTTTGCGCTCTTTGTTGGTTAGTTTGCCCATGCCATCCCCCTTGTCTCCCAATGTACCCCTGCCCATTGGAGAACCCTGTGAAGCGCCTTGCCCTGCTGCTTGTCCCTGTCCTGCTCATCGGTTTGGCTGCCCCGGTTGAGGCGGCGGTGAAGCCACGGCCGAAGCCGAAGCCCGAGGTATCAGCAGCGCCCGCAATTCAAGGTGAGCCGGGTGAGCGCGGCCCAGCCGGCCCGCCCGGTCGTGACGGTCGTGACGGCCAGCCGGGGGCTCAGGGTCCGAAGGGCGAGAAGGGCGAGCCCGGCCTTACGGGTCCGGTAGGGGCTCGTGGCGCAGCCGGGGCGGATGGCGCACCTGGGGCCGATGGCGCTCGCGGGGCTGATGGCACCTCGGGCACGGTGATTACCGGCGGCATCATTTTTTATGTCGCTGGTCGTTGTCCTGACGGCTGGACTCAATTTCCCGGCGATTGGGTGATCTACACCCGGTCCGGCTCGGGTTCTATTTCTGTCTATGCCTGTACGACGCCTTAGGAGCGTGATGTCTGCTCGACGGGATGAGGACGCAGGCAAGTCGTTGCCGGATGTCGTCCGCGAGGGTGATCACCGGGCGTCCTTGATCGCGCTGCGCGATCACTTGGCCGAGCGTCTGCTGACCGCCGACAAAGACGCCGCTCCCCTTGCTCGCCAATTGCAGCAGGTTCTCTCGCAACTGGCTGCCCTCCCTGCGCCCGAATCGGAATCGAAACTTGATGAAATCGCCGCCCGCCGAGCTGCTCGGCGTGCAAAGGCCACGGGTTCATAGCCTCCCGCGCTATACGTCCACGTCCGCCGGAATTGAGGCCGCAGAGTTGGCGGCGTCCGTTGGGCTCGTGCTGGACGACTGGCAGCGGTATGCGTTGGAGTGCATCCTCTCCGAACGGACGGATGGCAAGTGGGCAGCCTTTGAGGCCGCGCTTGTAGTCCCTCGCCAATGTGGCAAGGGCGCGGTCCTAGAAGCGATTGAACTTGCGGGGCTGTTCCTGTTCGGCGAGCGCCTCATTCTTCATTCCAGTCACGAGTTCAAGACAACTTCTGAGGCCGCCTTGCGCGTGCTGGCGCTCATTGACGGATCGGATGATCTGCGCAAGCGAGTCGCACGGGTGCGCACATCGCACGGCGAGGAGGGGATTGAGCTTCTCACCGGGGAGCGGCTGCGCTTTGTGGCTCGGTCTACCGGGTCGGGTCGTGGGTTCACGGGTGACCGGATCATCTTGGATGAGGCATACAAACTGCCCGAGGCTGCGCTCGGTGCGCTCATGCCGGTCCTGTCCAGCCGCCCAAATCCGCAAATCGTCTACACCTCGTCGGCGGGTCATTCGGATTCAACGGTGCTGCGGTCAATACGTGACCGCGCCGTCAAGGGTGGCGACCCGAACCTTTGCTATTTGGAGTGGTCGGCGGACCCGCAACTCGCGTCCGATGACCGCATCGGATGGGCGCAGGCAAACCCAGCGCTCGGCATCCGCATCTCGTTGGAGCATGTGGAGCGCGAGTTCAACGCGATGCCCGAGCAGGAGTTCGCTCGGGAGCGCCTCGGTATCTGGGATGAGGCGGCGGGCGCGGATTCCGCGATGAACCTTGACCTGTGGATGCATTGCTTTGACGGCACCTCCAAGTCCCTTGATCCGGTGGCGATGGCCGTGGACGTGTCCCCCGATGGGAACGGTTCGGTCGCGGCGGCGGGGTCCAGGCCGGACGGGCTGACGCACGTTGAGGTGATTGACGCCCGACCGGGCACGCAATGGATCGCGGCCCGGGTCGCGGAACTCGTGAACCGCTGGTCGCCGTCGTGCGTGGTACTGGATGCGGGATCACCTGCGGGCGCGCTGCTGCCGGAACTGGATCGGCTCGGGGTGCGGGTGGACAAGGTGGCGGGCCGGGAGGTTGCTCAGGCCGCTGTCGCGTTCTCTGCGGCGGTGAATCAGGAGCAGGTCCGGCACATTGATCAGCCGAATCTGAACGCCGCTGTGGCTGCCGCGAAGCGCCGCATGGTGGGCGACCTGTGGGCGTTCGGTCGCCGGGGTTCGTTCGTTGACATTTCGCCGCTCGTCGCGTGCGCCTTGGCTCATTGGGGTCATGCGCAGCACGTCGGGCGGGCACCTCAAATCATTGACCCTTGGGAGGACGACGAGTGAAGCGGTTCCTCCCTTATCGGGATCTCCTGACGACGGTCGCTGAGATCGCGGGCGGTGCCTGCGTCGTCGGTGGCGCGTTCGTTCTCTTTGGGCTTGGAGTCTCCATGATCGTTCTCGGTGTGGCGCTGATCGCGCTCGGCTACCTGGCGGGTGGCGAATGAGCCTCATACGCCGGAACGTTGAGGCTCGAGCCGGGTACTACGGCAGCACCTACAACCCGCTGAACCTGCTGTACGGCCAGACCGCGATTTGGTCGAGCGCGGGTGAGCGGGTCGATGAGGTGACCTCGCTTGGCATCGCGTCGGTGATGTCGGCGGTGTCGCTGCTCGCTGACTCGGTTGCCACGATGCCGATGGTCTGCACGGTGACGCAGGATGACGGGGCCCTGACTCGGGTGCCGACGCCGGACTTCATTGAGAACCCGGACCCGGCGAATACGAACCGCTACGAGTTCATCCACTCGACGATGATCTCCCTCGCGCTGCACGGGAATGCGTACATCAAGCTGGACCGTGGGGCTCGTGGCGAGGTCGTCGGGATGCTGCCGCTGCACCCGTATCAGATGAACGTGCTGGCCGATAAGGGGATGAACGGTCGGGAGTATGTGTGGCTGGGGACGCGCATCCCGAACGAGAACATGCTGCACATCCGCTGGCTCACTCCCCCGCAGTCGCTCGTCGGTGTGTCCCCGCTTCTCCAGCAGCGCACTCTCATGGGTCTTGCGCTTGCGATGGACCGCTACCTCGCGTCGTGGTACGCGAACGGTGCCACCCCGTCGTCGGTGCTGGAGACTGACAAGACCCTGACCACGGAGTCGGCGAAGGTTCTGCGTGAGTCGTGGGAGGCGTCGCAGCGGAAGAACCGCCGCCCCGCGATCCTGTCCGACGGGCTGAAATGGCGAAACGTACAAACCAGCGCCGTCGATATGGAGTTCAATCTCACGCGGGATGCCGTGCTGCAAGAGGTGGCTCGGGTGTTCCGTATCCCGCCCGCGCTGATGAACGTCAAGAGCGCCGCGCAGGACTACGCCTCGGTGGAGATGAGTTCCCTCAACTTCCTGACCTACACCCTCCAGCCGTGGATCACCCGTCTGGAGGTCGCGTTCTCCACCCTCCTGCCGCCCGGTGTGGATCTGAAGTTTGACCCGCGTTCCGTGCTGCGCCTTGACGCCTCCACGAAGGCGAAGGTTGAGCTGATGGAGATTCAGTCCGGCAAGAAGTCGCCGAACGAACTGCGACTCGCTGACGGGCTGGAGCCCTACGACGGCGGGGACAAGTTCTTCATGGCGCTGCCAGGTGCCCCGATGGGTGCGGAGTCCGCGCCTGCCGTGGGTGAGGAGCAGGCCCGCGAGGCGCAGGCGATCACCGTGAACGTGGACAACAGCCTTGACGGACTGACTCGTGCGCTGCGGGAGACCCCCGCGCCGGTCGTGCCGGTCGAGGTGCGCGTCGATGCGCCCGTCGTCAACGTCAAAGCCCCGGCCCCCCTGGAGGCACCGAGGGCCCGGTCCCGTCGCGTGGAGCGTGACGAGAACGGCAACATCACCCGAATCGTTGAGGAGTCCTGATGGCCGGTCTGGTCGCAGCGGGCAAGAACCTGATGCTGTCAGGGTTCACGGGCACCGCGACCTATGTCTCCCTGCACACCGATGACCCGTCCACGGGCGGCACGAATGAGGTCGCGGGTGGCTCGTATGCGCGGGTCTCGGCTGCGTGGGGCAGCCCGTCAAATGGCGCGGTGACAAACGGCTCCAACATCGCGTTCAACGTGCCGGCCTCTACGACCATCAAGTTCATCGGCTACTGGTCGGCGTCTACGTCGGGCACGTTCTACGGGTCTCGGGCGCTTGACACGAATCAGACGTTCGCCACGGCTGGCACCTACACGATCAGCGCCGGCAACCTGTCGGAGTCCGTGGCCTAGTTATGGCGGTCAAGGGGTTCTTCACCCTTGACACGAGTCAGCTTGACTCGGGGGTGCTCGGCGGGGATGGCACCGGGTATGTGGACGCGACCTCCACGGTCTCGGGCACAGCGACTGGCACGAAGGGTGCGGTTGGGTCAGTAACCGGCAGCGTGACTGTCACGGGGTCCGCGACGGGCGTCAAGGCCGTCAGCGGGTCCGCAACCGGCACCACTACATCCTCAGGGATGGTGGCGGGTTCCCCTCAGATCACCGGCACGGCCAGCGGCAGCACCACCATCTCAGCCACAGCGGCCGGCTCCCCCGATTTGGCGGGCACCACAACGGGATCTGCCAGCGACTCGGGCACCGTCACCGGCACCGTCGGATACGTGGGCTCCGCGTCCGGCACGACGACCAGCACGGGCTCGGCAACGGGCACCGAGGGCGATCAGGGCGTCATCGCCGGGGTCACGACCTCAACGGGTACGGCTACAGGTTCACCGGATCTCGCCGGCCAGGTATTGGGCTCAACGGTCAGCACGGGAACCGCCGCCGGCACAGGGGGCGACACCCCTACGCCGACACCGATCTACATCAGCAGCGGCGGCGGCAGAGTCACCACGCCCCGCCCGATCCTGCTGCCACAGGTCGCCCGGAACGGCCGGATGCCGCCCCGCACCTACACCCGAGAAAAAGCCTCGGGGCGCTGCGGATACACCGGCAACATCACCGGCTCGTGCGTCACAGGTAACACCTCAACGGGCACCCGCTGGCCGTCCGACCAACTCCTCACCCAATGGGCCGAGGGTGACGAACTACTCACGTTAGGGCTACTGGATGGCTGATACCTACCGCCCGCCAAAGGGCGTGCAGGAGGAAGCCGAGCGTGCCCTGAAGTGGATCGCGGACGGCAAGGCCGGGTCGGGCTTCACCGACACGGGCCGGGCACGGGCCGCACAACTGGCACGCGGCGATGCCGTCAGCGCCGACACGATCCTGCGCATGTATTCCTACCTTTCCCGGCACGAGGTCGATAAGCAGGGCAAAGGTTTCAGTCCCGGCGAGGACGGCTACCCGTCCGCCGGTCGCGTCGCTTGGGCGGCGTGGGGAGGCGACCCCGGTCTGGAGTGGTCGTCAAAGATCCGCGATCAGCTCGCTGCGCGTTCAGCGATCATGGAGGAAACGATGAGCCTTGCCGAACTGCGCGCAGAGGGGGCGGATGTTCCGCTTTCGGATGCGCTGACGATGCTCCTCGGGGAGGTGTTCGAGTTCTACGCCCGCGCCCACGAAGCGCATTGGAACGTCACCGGCCCCGACTTCAGCGAGTACCACAAACTGTTCGGCAAGATTTACGAGGACGCGCACGACAGCGTGGACGCGATTGCCGAGAACCTGCGCAAGATCGGCAGCCTGACCCCGGCGCTCGCGCTCGCCCCGTGCGAGTACCGCTACACCGACCCGATTGCGCTCGCCAGCGAACTACTGGAGGAGACCACCGAACTGTGCGACTCTTACCGGGTCGCGTTCGACATCGCTACGGGTGCCGGCCAGCAGGGCATCGCCAACTTCCTTGCCGAGCGCCAAGACGCTCATGCGATGTGGGCGTGGCAGCTGCGGTCGTCGCTTGGCATTGCGGAGATCGGCGAGTCCCCTGCCCTTGACGCCATCGTGGCGGACGAGGCTGAGGAGGACGTGACCGAGGAGGAGCCCGTGGAGACCAATAGCGCAGATCCCGAGGTGGAGGCTCGCCGGTCGCTGATCGCCGAGGCCGAGAAGCGCACCATTGAGACTGAGGTTCGCGCCACGGTGGGCGAGGACGGCCTGATCCGCATGGCGGGCTACGCCGCGACGTTCAATCGTGAAGCCGATGGCCTCCCATTCCGCGAGGTTATTATTCCGGGGGCGTTCAAGCGCAGCCTTGACTCAGGGCAGGACGTGTTCCTCCTCGTGAACCACGACACGGATCAACTGCCGCTCGCTCGTCGCAGCGCCGGGACGCTCGCCCTGTCGGAGGATGAACGGGGCCTGCTGATCGAGGCGACCCTTGACCCGAAGAATCCCCGCGCTGCGGAACTCGCGTCGGCGCTGGAGCGCGGCGACGTGGACAAGATGCGCTTTGCGTTCACGGTCGCGCCGGACGGGTCCACTCGCACGAAGGACGGCCTGCGCGAACTGCGCGACCTCAACCTGTTTGAGGTGTCCGTGGTCACCTGGCCGGCCTACTCGGACACGACCGTCGGCCTGCGCACGGCTGACGACGACCTCGCTGCCCGTTGGCTGGCGAAGAAGTGGGACATCAAGCGGCGTCAGCACGCCCGCTAGTCCCTCCACATTCCACCCGCATCTGCGGGCCTACCCCCGGCGCGTTCGCCCCGGCGGTCTTTACCCCTAACCGAAAGGAGATCGGGCATGTCCATGCTCGACACCTACCGCGAGCAGCGCACCGCTGCCGCTGCGGCGCTTTCGGACCTCATCGCGGGCGAGGCTTCTGAGGAGTCGTTCGCCGCTGTTGAGGCCCGCGAGGCCGAGATCGCTGACCTGGATTCCAAGATCAGCACGCTGGAGTCCGCTGAGGCTCGTAAGGCTGTCATCGCTGAGGTTCGCGCTGAGGACAAGGTTCCGACCTTCGGGTCCGCCAAGGTCGTCAGCCAGCCCCTCACCTATGCCGAGGGCGGCGAGCGTTCGTTCGTCCGCGACATGATGAACGCACAGGTCCGTAACGACCGCAATGCGTGGGACGCCCTTTACCGTCACATGGATGAGGTCCGCGTTGAGTCGCGCGACATCAGCCGTACCGACGGTGCGGGTGGCGAGTTCGTTCCGCCGCTGTGGCTGACCGACCTGTACGCCAAGACCCTTCGTCCTGGCCGCACCACCGCTGACCGTCTGACGAAGCTCGCGCTCCCGGCTGGCACCGACAGCATCAACATCCCGCGGATCACCACGGGTACGGATGTTGCCGTGCAGTCTGCCGACAACGCGGCGACCCAGACAACCGACATGGTGACCACCTCGGTCTCCGCGCCGGTTCGCACGATCTCGGGCTACGAGAACGTGTCCATCCAGCTCGTCGAGCAGTCCCCGCTCGCGGGTGGCCTTGACCGGATGATCTTCTCGGATCTCATGGCCGCTTACGACTACCGCCTGAACGCGGCTGTCATCAACGGCGTGGGCACCGCTGGCGATCTGCTCGGTCTGCTCAACACCGTCGGCATCGGGACCGTCACCTACACGGCCGGCACCCCGACCGCTGCTGGCTTCCAGACGGCGTTCTCGCAGGCGCTCAGCACGATTGCGAAGGCCCGCTACGACGGTGCTGAGGCGTTCGTGCTGCACCCGTCGATCTGGTACGGCCTCGTGGGTCTCAGCGACACCGCTGGCCGCCCCATCGTCGTCCCGTCGGCCAATGGCCCGTTCAACGCTGTGGGCGTCAATGGCGCTCCCGGCGCTGCGGAGGGCCCGGTCGGCACCATCCTCGGCGTTCCGGCGTACCTTGATGCGGCGATCCCGCTCGTGTCGTCTGCGTACCCGGTCATCGCCAGCAAGTTCAGCGACACGATCCTCATGGAGTCGGGTATGCGTACCCGAGTCCTCCCGGACGTGCTCAGTTCCACCCTCACCGTGCGCTTCCAGGTGTACGGCTACTGCGCCATCGCGGCCCGCTACCCCGCTTCCATTGCGAAGCTGGTTGGCACGGGCTTCAACCCGCAGTCCGGCTACTAGCCGAACGGAGTGGGGGCGGGCAACCGCCCCCACTTTCGGGAGATCCACATGAATGACCCCTACCTCACATCCCTGTATGCGGCTTTGGCCGCTGAGACCGACCGCTCGCGCTTTGAGCATCTGCTCACCGAACTGGATCGGTACATAGACGCACAAGTGAAGCGTGCCCGCTCAGTCCCGGTGATGGAGCGCCGCTAACCCCCTAGTCGCGGGCGGCCTGTCGGAGCAGGGCCGCAGGTCGCCCGCTCCCCTGCGAAAGGTAACCCTGTGAAAATCGCTGCGCCCTGGCATAGCAACTCAGCGCACACCCCGACCGGCTACGGCACACAGACAAAGCAGGTCGTGTCCCGCATGAACGCGGACGGGCACCGCATCATGGTCGCCGCGAACTACGGGGTCGAGGCGACGATCACCGAGTTTGAGGGCATCGTCACCTACCCGCGAGGGTTTGACGCCTGGAATAACGATGTCGTCGGGCCGTACTTTGATGACTGGTCCGCCCAGCATCCCGACCACCGGCACATGCAGTTCACGCTGTTTGACGTGTGGGTTTACAACAGCCCGCGCTTTGACGACATCCCGACGGTTTCGTGGGTGCCGGTTGATCACTTCCCGGTGCCGAGCCCGGTGGCTGACTTCCTGCGCAAGCCAACCGTGACCCCCATTGCCATGAGCCAGTTCGGGCGTAAGGCGCTGGAGGCCGTGGACATCAAGTGCCACTACATCCCGCACGCGCTGGAGCCGGTCTACCGTCCGACTGGTCGGGTGAAGATCGGTGACCGGATGCTGACCGGGCGCGAGATCATGGGGATCTCGGATGATCGCTGGGTCGTGGGGATCGCGCAGGCAAACAAGGCCGGCGGTGGGATTCACCGCAAGGCCTGGGCTGAGAACATTCTCGCCTTTTCCATCTTCGCCCGTGACCACGACGACGCGGTGCTGTACCTGCACACCGAACGGTTCGGCGCAATGGGCGGCTGGAAGTTGGATGAACTGATCAAGGCCGTCGGGCTCAAAGAGCATCAGGTCAAGTTCTGCAATCAGTACGCCTTCCGCATGGGTATCCCTGCTGAGGCGGTCGCCGCGATCTACACGGGCATGGATGTCGGCCTTGCGGCCACCTATGGCGAGGGCTTCGGCCTGACGCCGCTGGAGATGCAGGCGTGCGGGACAAAGGTCATCGTCAATAACTTCAGCGCCCAGCCCGAGCTGCTCGGCGACGGGTGGCTGACCGAGGGCCAGCCATTCTGGGATGACGCCCATAAGGCTTGGTTCAACATTCCGAACATTGGCAGCATCGTGGACGCGCTGGAGAGTGCCTATCAGGCGGGCCGTGGACGGTCACAGAAGGCCGAGAAGTTCGTCCGTGACAACTATGACGCGGACAAGGTGTACGACACGATGTGGCGGCCCCTGTTGGACCGGCTGTGATCCCCGTCCTGATCGTCCCGATCCTCGCCCGCGAAACGCTGCTGTATCGACTGATTGACAGCATCGACCACAAGGTTGAGCACCTCATCGTCATTGACAACGGCAACTGCGTCACGAAGTGGGACTGCTGCACGAATGACCATGTGCAGCGGGTGTCGGTCATCCACATGCCCGCGAATCTCGGGGTGGCGGGGTCGTGGAATCTCGGCATCAAGGCCGCGCCGTTTGCCCCGTGGTGGCTGATCGCCAACTTTGACATCGTGTGGGAGCTCGGCTCGCTCGCCATGTTTGAGCGTGAGGCATCCACGGATGCGCTGGTCCTGTCGCACGCCTCGCCTCCGTGGGCGGCGTTCGCGCTCGGAGAGCAGGTCGTCAAGGCCGTCGGCCTGTTTGATGAAGCCCTTCATCCTGCCTACTTTGAGGACGACGATTACCGGCGACGGGTGGAGGCAGCGGGCCTGCCGATCCGTCAGCCAGGCATCCCCGTCCGGCACGACAACTCCAGCACTCTGCAAGTGCAGCGGTTCGCGGAGCGCAACGTGCAGACGTTCAACGCGAACTCCGACTATTACGCCGCCAAGGCATACCGGGGCGACCTGAGCGAAGGCCGCTGGAGCCTGCGCAGGCGTCGGGAACTGTCGTGGGACTGACACTCCCCCGCGACCGGCACGACTTCAAGGATGCCCTTCGGGGTGAGACCGTGTGGGTGCTGGGCTCGGGCGCGTCCCTCGACTACATCCCGCGGGGATTCTGGGCCGGGAAACACACGGTCTGCGTGAACTACGTCGGCCTGCGCCTCGGGCTGGAGCGGTACTACACCGTGACCCAC
>Ga0129336_10002912_pt1 | contig 10559 bp, 9 predicted proteins | sample CPB6_02_DNA_FD_96878 | JGI IMG/M metagenome (GOLD analysis project Ga0129336, IMG submission 96878) | Freshwater to marine salinity gradient microbial communities from Chesapeake Bay, USA - CPBay_Sum_0.6_0.2_DNA | ecosystem: Environmental > Aquatic > Marine > Coastal | place: USA: Chesapeake Bay...
ACGCCCACCTGATCATGGCCTGTCTGGCGCTGGACCCCAAGACAAAAAAACACCCGGCAGACCGCCACGCGCAGATCGCCGATGCCATGCAGGACGTGGTATTCTCGGACATCTACCCCGCCTGTCTTTTTTTTTGTCAACTCTTCGCGGCTTCCATGACGGGTTTGGAGAGTTATTTGGCCCGGCAGCTGATGGCGAGGGGGATGAGTCCAACGATGGCCCGCCAACAAATTCGGACTTTAATGGAAGGTTTGGCTGGATCTATAATGCCAAACGGGTCGCCGACTTTGAAAACATCACACTTGAGCAATGCTACGAGCGTGACACCATGAGTTTTTTAAACTACCTGGTGTATTTGAAAGCATACGATGAACATCAAATAAAGTTGAACAATGGGAAAAATGCCGAGCGGTAACAGGCAGCTTAAAATGGCCGGACTTGACAACCTTGGAAGCAATGACAAGGGTGACCAGGTCACTTTTGCCGCCACGGCCCAGAAGCTGGTGGATATGGCTGAGTACCTGATCACCGAGGCCCAGCAGAACCTTCAAAAGTCAGGGGCCGTGGCCAGCGGCGAACTGGAAAGCAGCATATCAGCCCGCGACATCGTGGTGGACGGCACCAAACTATCCATCGACATCGAACTACTGGACCGATATGTATTCACGGACGAGGGGGTCAACGGTCTGGAGCGCAACGTGGGGTCCCGGTTCAGCTTCAAAACCAAGCGGCCCGGGTATGCCATGCAGAAGGCCATCAAGGCGTGGATGCGCCTGCGGGGCCGCAGGGCGGTGAAATACACGGCCATCAGCAAGGTGGAGAAAAAGGACAAGCGCATCAAAAAGATGAAGGACGATGCCAAAAGCCAGAACAGCCTCGCCTTTGCCGTGGCCACCAATATCAAAAAAAGGGGCATCAAGCCGACTAAATTCTTTAGCAAAGCGGTGAAGGCCACCCGGACAAAGTTTGAAAAGGAGATCGCCGCCGGCTACCGCATCGACATCATCAACAGCCTAAATAATTTGAATAATGGCGTATAGTTTAAAATCATACCCGGATAACACGGCATCGCTGAACAACGAGATGCTGTTCGTGGTCCATGAAAGCACCAAGGCCAACGACCCGGTCAATTACCCGGATTACTCCTATGTGGCCGATGTGTACGTGAACAGCGTGCTGGTGGAGCGCATGATCGCCCGCCCTGACCCTACCTACCAGATGGGTATTTTCGATGTCAGCCGCGCCCTCCAGCCGTATGTGACCTATGGCTTCAATGCCGGCAATAACAAGGTGAGCCACTCCCCGAAACTGGATTACCAGGTCAAGTTCGGGGAGCAGTACAACGGCACCCTGTACACCAACATACTGACCGACTCGGCCCGGTCATGCCTAAAGACATACGCCACCCGCCCGTTTACCAGTTCTACGGTCCTGACAGACGGCAAGGCCAGCAATGCCCCGGCAACCGTGCGGATCCACCGCAGCGAGTGGCTGCTGTTCAATTATTACCGTGCAACAACGCAAAAAAATTACGAAATAGTTTATAGTGATGGAATAACGGATATAGGTAGCGGGACGCTTGGTGTAAATGTTTCGGGAGAAATAACACAATATAATTTCGGGTTAGATTTTCAAGCTATACCAGCGGCGGCGGTCTCGGCATTGATACGAGACCAAGATGCTAATGTCGTTCAAGATATTGAGTTCCTGTGCAGTAAGCACCCCATATACACGCTGGTATGGCTGAACCCATACGGGGCGTATGACTCGCAGACCTTCGCTATGACCAGCAAAAAGGTCATTGAACTGGAGCGGCGAGATTACACACCGCTGAACTATCGATTGGACGCATCTGGCGTGATCAGTTACGGGAATAACATGGTATTTTATGGGGGCAAAAAAGGATACGCCACAACGGTCAAGGTCAAGCTGCAACTGACCAGCCACCTGTTAAATGATGGGGAGTACACCTGGCTGGCCGACCTGTTCGCCTCGCCGGAGGTGTACATCTACAACGATAACACCGGGCTGGGGCAGGCTAACTACTTTTTGCCCATCACCATCGGGGCGAACAATTACGAATACAGGACCTACAAAAACAGCCGCCTTACCCCGCTCCAGTTCGAGGTGGAATTTGCTGACCAATACAATGCGCAGTACTTATGATCGAGATATTCATAGAAGGAAAACGGCTGGATGTGAGCAAGGACGAGCCGTCCCTGCTGACCTACCAGGTGGATGACATCAAGGACTTCACCCATCGCAACAGCACGTTTTCCAAAACCATCGTACTGCCCGGCACGGCCAACAACAACAAGTTATTCGGCTCCATCTTCGATGTGCGGGTCTCCAACCCGTTCAACGCCTCCGGCGACAACGTGGAGACCAATTTCAACCCGTCCATCGGTGCCGACTGCCTGATATTTCAGAACAGGCTACAAGTTTTTAAGGGTACGCTGCGGGTGCTGGAAATCGTGGTGGTGAACGGCATGATCGAGTACGAGGTGAGTGTGTTCGGCGAACTGGGTGGGCTGGTGAGCGCCATCGGAACGGACAAACTGGAAGACCTTGACTTTTCGGCATACGACCAGGTGTGGAACGTGCCAAATGTCACCGGGTCATGGGAAAGCTTGAACGGCAGCGGTGTGCTGTACCCGCTTATCGACTACGGTCAGGTGAGTACGGATAAGATAAACTACGACATCCGGGCCTTCCGGCCTGCGCTGTATGTGCGGGAGTACGTGGACAAGATCATCACCGGGGCGGGTTACACCTGGTCCAGCGACCTGTTCAATACGGCCCGTTTTAAGTCGCTGATCATACCCAATAACCAGCAGCGCCTGTCATCTTACTCCACCAAAGCCTTTAGCGCGGTGGCCGATGTGTGCGAAAGTCCGTGTACTTATGATGGTGACGATGTCACCCCGGTGAACCTTGGATATGGCACTGTGAACTATGCCGGTGACTTTACGGCCTCGCTTTTCAATACCCGTTTTACCTATGGCGGTGCGGCGCAGTTAAACGCCTCCGTCACCGTTACCCTTACCGGGTATTTGATAACGACAGGATGGATATATTTCAACCTTTATAAAAATGGCACCTATGTTGGCGAGTTTGGATATGTCGAAGATCCGGGAGACTTCGTGATCAATGGGACGGTGTCTGGCGTTTCGTTTTCCAATACGGATTATTTTGAAATAAAAGCCGAAACGCAGGCGGGGTCTGCCCCTTTTTCCTTTGAAATTTCCAGCGGAACGCTGGTGGTCAATACCGATGTGGCCACGCCTGTGCCGCTGAACTACGGGGAGACCATCGACATCAACGCCACCACCCCGCGCGGCATCCTCCAGCGCGACTTCCTGTCCTCCATCATCCGGCTGTTCAACTTATACATTTACGAAGATAACCTGTACCCGAAAAAGCTGATGATCGCGCCATATGTGGACTTTTACGACCTGAACCCATCCGGCGTGGTGGACTGGGACTATAAGCTGGACAGGGGCCGGGAGATGCGCATCAGGCCGATGAGTGAACTGAATAGCCGGTATTATAATTTCCGGCTCAAGCAGGACAACGACTATTACAACGAATTATACCGCAAAACATACAACAAAGGGTACGGTGACTACATTTACGACAGCGCCTACGAGTTCGCCGATGACAGTACCGACATGGAAGTGATATTTAGCGGGACTCCAATGGTTGGGTATTCCGGAAAGGATAAGATCGTCAGCACCATGTTCAAAAAGACCAGCGCGGTGGAGGAAAACTATGCCACCAATATCCGCATCCTTCAGGCTAAAAAGATAACAGGGGTGACGGCGTGGAATATTACCGACAACAGCGGGGCGACCACGCTGGCCAGCAGCCTGACCGACTACGGATATGCCGGGCATTACGATGACCCGGATGCGCCGGCAAATGATATTCAGTTCGGTGTGCCTTCCGAGTTATTTTTCACGCTGGTAAGCGGGGCTATCAACGTGACGCAGTTCAATGTGTACTGGTCGCCCTATATGACCGAGATCACGGATAAGGATAGCAGGCTGCTGACCTGCTGGGCTAAACTGAATAATGCGGATATTTTCAGCCTGAATTTTTCCAAACTGATATACGCGGACGGGGTGTACTGGAGGCTCAACAAGGTGGAGGACTGGAACGCGGCCCAGCCCGATGTCTGCAAAGTTGAATTATTAAAAGTCATTAACCTGATATACTGATGGCAACGCGCAAACCATTATACCTGTCCTTTTTCACCGGTGAGATACTGGAGTTCGCCGATGGCGATGTGGTGGCAGGCAGCAACGTGGTGGCCTACCAGACCCAGTCGCCCGGCTACACGCTGACCGCCGATGATATGCTGGTGCAGGTGACGGGGACGGGGACTATTAACCTGCCAAGCGTGGACACGGTGGCGGGGTATATGTTCCACATCAAAAACAGCGGCACCGGCACGGTGACCGTGGACGGATATACAACGGACTTAATTGATAACGAACTGACGGTCATCCTATCGCCGAAGGATAGCCTGTCCATTATTTCAGACGGCGGTAAATGGGTAATCGTATGAGTTATTTCAGCAACATAGGGATCAAGGATGGGGCGTGGCTCGATGCGTTCAGCCGCCTGCGCGTATCATCACCTACCTCGCTTTTTTCGGTGCAATGCCAGTACAATAATGCACCGCTGGCAATGGAAAGCGGCAACACTGGTACCGGCGTGGCTCCCGCTCACTCCTCGGCGGATCGTATGGTGAAATTGAGGGCGACGGCTGGAACCGGCACCAGTTTCATGCAGTCGTTTCAGTATATCGCGTACCAACCCGGCAAAAGCCACCTGGCGTTCATCACCGGGCGGCTCGATGCTGCGGTATCAGGCGTGACGGTGGATGTGGGCCTGTTCGATGCAGGCAACGGGATATTCCTGCGGCAGAACGGGCTGGGAGGGTATCAGATCGTGCGCAGGACCAGCACCAGCGGAAGCGTGGTGGATAATGCCGTGGACCAGGCCGACTGGAACGTGGACACGCTGGACGGCAACGGACCGAGCGGCCTGACCCTTGACCCGGAAAAGGTTTTTATCCTTGTTATTGATTGTCAGTTCTTGGGCATGGGCCGGGTGCGGGTCGGCTTCGATATTGCCGGGCAGATAATTGTGGCGCACGAATTTTTGAACGCCAACGTGCTGGACGTTCCCTATATGCAGACCCTTACCCTGCCGGTTCAGATGCTGCTGACCGCCACCAGTTCGGCGGCGGCAAAAGACTGCTATTTCAAATGCGCGGCGGTTATCAGTGAGGGAGGAGAAGGGGTCTTTGAAGATTTCGCCTTTGCGTTTGCAGTTCCTGAGTGTACGGTAACGGCTGCAAGCGGGGCAAGGACGCACCTGTTATCACTCAGGCCAAAGACTACATTTAATTCCATTACAAACAGGGAGACCCTGCTGCTGGATAGTGTGGAGTTATTCGTGACCGGCAACTCCCCCGTCTATTGGGAATTAGTCTTAGGCCAGGCGATTACCTCGCCATCATACGCTGATGTAAACGCTACATATTCGGCTTTTGAGTATTCCAATGCCGGTACGCTATCGGGAAGCCCTGCCATCGTCATCGCCTCCGGTTATGTGGCAAGTGGGGCAAGCATTAAGCAGTCTGTCAGCCGGAACATATCATCCCGCTACCCCATCACCCTCGACAGGGCCGGGGCAGTACGGGCAAATGGCACCCTTACCTTGCTGGTCACAGGCATCGGCGGCACAAGCGCAACTCGTGGATCAATTTCATTCCGTGAAATCCGTTAAACTATGAACTACCTCAAAAAATACTACGCCCCCGATACGACCGTAGGGGTACGCCTGGAACTCGATGCCAACGATGGCATCAATTCCATGAAGGAACTGAAAAAGCAGATAAAGGATGCCCAGCTGGAGGTTATCCAGATGCAGGAGAAATTCGGGGAGACATCCAAGGAGGCTATCAATGCCGCCAAGCGGGTGAACGAACTGAAGGACCGCATCAAGGATGCCAACGAAGTGGTGGACCTGTTCGACCCCGGTAAAAAGTTCCAGGCGGCGACCAACGCCATCAACGGGCTGGTGGGCGGCTTCACCGCCCTGACCGGGGCGATGGGGCTGCTGGGCGTGGAAAGCGAAAACGTACAGAAGCAAATTTTAAAGGTACAAAGCGCCCTTGCCCTGTCGCAGGGCCTGTCCACGATCGCCGACAGCGCCAAGGACTTCAAACGGCTGGGTGATACTATCGTCAATACGCTGGGTAAGGGCGGAGCCATCGGTCTGGCCATTGCCGGGGTGGCCGCGCTTGGGGTGGCTATATGGAATAGCGTAACTGGAGCAGAAAAGCTGACAGAAAAACAAAAAACCCTTAATGATGTAAATGCGGAGGCGGCGAAGATATACGCGCAGGAGCGTATGGAATTGGAAAAGAACGTCAGGGTGCTGAATAACGAGAACACGCCAAGGGCCGAAAAAATATCTGTAATTAAAAAACTACAAGATCAGTACCCGCAATATTTTAATAACCTGAAGCTTGAAGGAAATCAGGTGACAGGACTAACCGAGGGTTATGCCAAACTGATACGGGTTATGGAACTAAAGGCCCGCGCAGCGGCAGCATCAAACCTACTGCAAAAACAGGAGCAGGAACTGCTTGAGAAAGGATTTGAACTTGGCATAACGACAGAAGAGCAAGGTCTGAAACTGCTAAACGCACTTGAAAATTCAACGGGCGAGTATGATGGGTTGCTTGCCGCAAAGGGTCGAGAAATTTTAAACCGCAGAAACTTTCTAAAAAAGATAATTACTGAAACAGATGAGGAAATAAAAAAGCTGGACGGGAAAAAACAGATAGTGCAAGGTGGTGGGAAAGGCACCAAAACCGACCAAAAAGAGGACAACATCAACATCCGTGGCATCGACCCGGTGGCGCAGGCGCTTGCCGCAGAAAGGGAAGCGGAGCGCCAAAGGCTGGAGGAAACAAAGGCCCGCCGCTTTGAGGACCTAGATAACGCCAAGATGATCGATGCCGCCAAGATCGAGTCCATGCGGCAGGTGACGATGTCGGAGGAGGCGATGACCCAGTTCCGTATTGAAATGGCAGAACGGGAAAGGGCAGCAAAGATAAACGCCGCGATGGCCATCGGTTCGGCGCTGGGAACACTCGCAGACCTAGTGGGCAAACAAACCGCCGCCGGCAAGGTGCTGGGTATCGCACAGGCAACCATCAACACCTTCATCGGTGCCACGGAGGTACTGCGGGCCAAGTCCACACTGCCGGAGCCATTCGGAACCATCGCCAAGATCGCCAACGTGGCCGCGATTATTGCCTCCGGTATTGCCGCCGTAAAAAATATCGTAAAGGTGCAGGTGCCTGGGGCCGGGTCTGGCGGCGGCGCATCCATCCCATCGGCGCAGGCCGCGACAGCCCCCCTGCAGCCGCAGAACGTGGCGCAGCGCACCCGGCTGGATGCTGACCAGCTGAACCAGATCGGCAACGCCACCGTGCGGGCCTTTGTGGTCGAGTCGGATGTCACCGGATCCCAGCAGCGCATCCGCAGGCTGAACCGCGCCGCCCGCATATAAACCGTACAATTTACCGCCGTGCCGTTTTGATGGCATGGAATTACCCGTATTTGAGATGGTCATCAACCCGGATGAGACCTCCGATGTGGAGGTTTCATTCGTTGCATTGGTGGACAAACCGGCCATCGAGCGCAACTTCATGGCCTTCCGCGACCAGTCGCTTCAATTCGCCATCAACGAGGAGAAGCGCATCATCAGCGGCCCCGCAATGGTGGCCGACCAGCTGATCTACCGCAAGGATGCCAATGGTGAGTACAATGTCTTTTTTTCCCCCGAAACGGTCCGCGAGATCGCGCTAAAATTTTTCAAAAAGGACTACCAGAAGAACCTGAACCTGTTCCACGACCCCAGCCTGTCGCTGGAGGGCGTGACCATTTTTGAGTCGTTTGTCAGCGACCAGGTGCGGGGCATCCAGCCCATGAAAGGCTTCGAGGACCTGCCGGACGGCACCTGGTTTATCAGCGCCAAGGTGGACAATGACGAGGTGTGGAACAAGATCAAAAGCGGAGAGGTCCGTGGGTTTTCCGTGGAGGGCATTTTTTCCTTTTTAAAGAAGGGGGCCTCCGTAAATCGTACAAACCCGGATGGTAGCCGTTATGATGACGAAAAGCACAACATCATGTCGCAACTCAAAGACCTTTTTGCCAAATTTTTTGGCGAACCCAATACGACCCCGGCCCCCGCGCCTGCCCCTGCTCCCGTTCAGAACCACAGCGTGACCGCCCAACTGAAGGACGGCACGGAGGTGGAGGCTGACAAACTGGAGCCGGGCGGTATGCTGACCGTGGCCGGTGCGCCCGCCCCTGCCGGCGATCATGAACTGATGGACGGCACCGTGGTAAGCGTGGGCGAGGGTGGTGTGATCACCGCCGTGAAGCCGGTGGAGGCTCCTGAAGAAGAAATGAACAAGCCGACTGACTATTCGGCCCAGTTCACGGCCTACGAGCAGAAGCTGGCCGGCTACGAGCAGGCGTTCACCCAGCACGTGGAAGCCTACAACGCCCTGGCGGCCAAGTTCGCCCAGGCCGAGCAGAAGATCGCCAACCTGATCGAACTGGTGGGCAAGATCGTGGAAACGCCCACGGCAGACAGCGTGGTGGACAAAGGAAACTTTTCAAGTGATAAACCCAGCCGCACGGACAAGCTGCGCGACCTGGCAACGACCATTCATAACCTTAAAAAACAATAACAAATGGCTACCGGATTCACCGTATCATCGCTCACCAACTATGTGAACGAGCAGTCCAAAGAGCTGCTGTCCCTTCTGCAATTCGAAGGTGAGACGGCAAGCTATGCAAACATCGTACCCGGCGTTAAGTCGGAACAGGCCCTCCAGATCCTGACCAGCACGCCCATCCCGCAGGATGGCAGCACGTGCGCGTTCAACGCATCGGGCGGCACCACCTTCACCCAGCGTAAGATCACGACAAAGGCCGTGAAGTATCAGGATACCCTGTGCTTCCGCACCCTGGAAACCAAGTGGACGCAGCTGCTGCTGAAGCGCGGACAGAAGTATGACGAAAGCAACATCCCCGAGGCAATGATCACCGACCTGGTGAAACAGATCAAGTCCCAGCAGGAGACCTGCGACTGGCAGGGTGACACCACCAGCGTATCGGCCTACCTGGCCCCCTACGATGGCCTGATCAAGATCATCAAGGCTGCAACCGGCACCAACGTGGCCACCGCAGTCGCCGGCCCCGTAACGACCAGCAACGTGCGCACCATCGTGCAGAACGTACTGGCCAAGATCCCCGCATCCTACAAGGGCAACAGCGCCATGAAGATTTACATGGGCTACGACATCGCCGAATTGTACCGCCAGAAGATGTTCACCGATAACCTGTACCATTTCCAGGCCAATGGCGACCAGAAGGGCCTGATGGCTGAAGGTTCGGTCCATGAGATCGTTCCGGTGCATGGTCTGGACGCACTGGGCAGCAACAGCGGCGACAACCCGTTCATCTTCGCCCTGGACTTCGACCGCAACGTTTACCTGGGCGTGGATATGCAGAACGAGGAGGAGCAGGCCGACCTGTGGGAAAGCAAGGACGACCAGAATGTTAAGTACAGCTTCCGCTTCCGCCGTGGCTGGCAGATCGCCTTCCCTGAAGAAGTGGTCGAGTACAGCAACAGCTAAGAGCAAACATGATCCGATAACAGGGGGCGGGGTAAAGGCCCCGCCCTTTTAAAATACACAATAATGGCCTGCGCTTTAACTTCCGGATATAGCCTTTCCTGCCGTGATTCGGCGGGCGGCATTAAGTCCGTTTATTTCATCGAGTTCGACAACGTGAGCGGCATCACCGAGTCTGCCGGCACCGTTTCGGCCATCAGTAAGGCCAACAACGGGCGGTTCTATAAGTACAACCTCCAGCGCGCCACAGGCAACTGGGAGGAGTCTTACCAGGACAGCGCCGAGAACGGCACCAGCTTCCACACCCAGACCCTTACCATCATCCTCAACAAAATGCAGGCGGCTACCTCGCAGGAGATCAAGCTGCTGGCTAAAAACAGGCTTATCGCCGTGGTCGAGGACCGCAACGGCAAGTACTGGCTGCTGGGTGATGAGAACGGCCTGGAGCGCAGCGGTGGCCGGGCAGGATCCGGCACCGCGATGGGTGACCGCAACGGCTACGAACTGACCTTCACATCCGACAATGTGGACCCCGCCAATGAGGTCTCCAGCGGCATCATCACCGGCCTGACAACGCCTTAAAGTGGTTGATTTTGGGTTGAATAATAGGGCCGCCCACGTAGGGCGGCTTTTTTTATTGCTAAAAATCCGTACAAAAAAGGGGGTGTGCCGTTTTGGTTACAGATGCTTCATTTACAAGTTGGACAGACGGCCCAGTATTTGGTGGTGACCCTGAATGAAAAGCGCACGCTGACATCGGGGTATTACCTATTCGTATTTGAACACATCACGACCAAGAGCCAGGTCAAAAAGGTGTACGCCTTTG
>Ga0129336_10002913_pt1 | contig 10559 bp, 12 predicted proteins | sample CPB6_02_DNA_FD_96878 | JGI IMG/M metagenome (GOLD analysis project Ga0129336, IMG submission 96878) | Freshwater to marine salinity gradient microbial communities from Chesapeake Bay, USA - CPBay_Sum_0.6_0.2_DNA | ecosystem: Environmental > Aquatic > Marine > Coastal | place: USA: Chesapeake...
AATGTTTTTACCGCAGGTGGTAAAAAGCGCGAGGGTAATGAAAAAAAGCGTTGCAGTACTCACTCCATTCATTGAAGCTGAAAAAAAAGCAGGAAGCAGTGCAGGTAAAATATTGATGGCAACAGTAAAAGGCGATGTCCATGACATTGGTAAAAATATAGTGGGGGTTGTATTGGGTTGTAATGGATATGAGATCATTGACTTGGGTGTAATGGTTTCTGCAGATAAAATATTGGATGAAGCACAAAAGCATCAAGTAGATATTATTGGTTTAAGCGGACTCATCACACCTTCACTCGATGAAATGGTGCACGTTGCATCAGAGATGAAGAGAAGAGGAATGAATCAGCCGTTGTTGATAGGAGGAGCTACCACATCTCGGATGCATACTGCATTGAAAATCGCACCTCAATACGAAGGTGGAGTTGTGCACGTATTGGACGCTTCCAGAAGTGTCTCTGTTGCAGGATCTCTTTTGAATCAGCAGAAAATGTCGTTCCTGAGCAACCTCAGCGGTGATTATGCAAAACTAAGAGAAGAATTTGCCAACAAGAAGACGAGTAAAGAGGTCCTTCCATATGAAACTGCTGTGAAAAACAGGGCCCAAATCAATTGGGAGTCATCTGTTTTAATAGCGCCTTCTTTCACAGGAAAACAATTAATCTCTGATGTTTCAGCAGAAGTATTGTTGCCATACATTGATTGGACACCCTTCTTCATTGCATGGGAATTACACGGAAAATATCCTGCTATTTTAAGTGACGAAAAAGTTGGAAATGAAGCAACAAAACTTTTTGATGATGCAAATGAGATGCTGAAAAAAATTGTTGCAGAAAACTGGCTGACTCCAAAAGCGGTGATTGGATTCTGGCCAGCCAACAGCAATGAGCGTGATGCTGTGCAGGTATTAAATACAGATACAAAAGAAGAGTTGGAATTGCAATTTCTTCGTCAGCAATTGAAAAAAGCTGAAGGACAGCCCAATTATTCATTGGCAGATTTTATTGCCCCAACTTCAACAGCAAAACAAGACCATATAGGAGCATTTGCCGTGACCATTCATGGCATCGAAAAAAAAATAAAAGCATTTGAGGCAGAGCATGATGATTACAGCAAGATCATGCTACAGGCATTGGCCGACAGATTGGCTGAAGCACTGGCTGAGTACATGCATGAAAAAGTTAGAAAGGAATATTGGGGATATGATCAACAAGAATCACTCAGCAATGAGGATTTGATCAAAGAAAATTACAACGGCATACGCCCTGCTCCAGGCTACCCTGCCTGTCCCGATCATACGGAAAAGAAAAAACTCTTCCATCTATTGGATGCCACGAACCTGGTAGGCATCACGCTTACTGAATCACTCGCCATGTACCCAGCTTCATCTGTTTGTGGCTGGTATTTTGCACATCCTTCCTCCAAATATTTTGGCGTAGGCAAAATCAACAAAGATCAATTGGTAGATTACGCTGCTCGCAAAGGCATGAGCATTGAAGAAGCCGAGAAGTGGTTGAGGCCGATATTAGAATTATAGTAGTTGTAATGGTTGTAGTTGTTGTCATTGTTATCGTTGTTATCAAGTTAGCGCAGGTTTCTGATTATATTGGATATTAAATTCTACTTACCTTTTGTGTTAATTTTGAGTCCAAAAGTCAGCTAACAACCACGACAACCATGACAACCATGACAACCATTACAACCACTACAACTTGATCCCATGCGCATCATCTCCTACAACGTCAATGGAATTCGTGCAGCGATCAAGAAAGGATTCATCGATTGGCTGAAAACTGATCCTGCGGATGTGATTTGTTTGCAGGAGACCAAGGCCTCCAAAGAAGATGTAGACATCTCTGCCATTCAGGAAATGGGATATCATGATTATTGGTTCAGTGCATATAAAAAAGGATACAGTGGTGTTGCTGTTTTTACCAAAATAAAACCAGACAAAGTCATCAATGGAAATGGCCATCAAGAAAGTGATGACGAGGGAAGGGTTATTCAACTTCATTTTGGCAAAACACTTCTTATCAATGCATATTTCCCATCTGGAACATCCGGAGATGAACGGCAATCATTCAAAATGCAATGGCTGGAGGAGATGCAGACCTACCTGAATAGAATTAAACACCATTATGATGGGATGATTCTCTGCGGTGATTACAATATTGCACACAAGGAAATTGATATCCATGATCCTAAAGGAAATAAGAACTCAACCGGATTTCTTCCAGAGGAAAGAGCGTGGATGGACGCATTCTTTGCATCGGGTTGGACAGATACATTTCGTGCCATTCATTCAGAACCCCATCGCTACTCATGGTGGAGTCAGCGTTTCCCAAGTGTACGATTGAACAACAAAGGATGGAGAATTGACTATATCAGCGTGACATCCGGCCTTGACAAAAAAATAAAAGACGCAGAGATATTCCCCGACATCAAACACAGCGATCATTGTCCGGTTTACCTTGAAATAGCTATCTAATATGTACTTATATAATATCACCTACCTCGTTTCTCATGATATTGAGCAGGACTGGATGCGTTGGATGAAAGAACTCCATGTCCCAGAAATGCTGTCAACTGAACTCTTCACCCACTACAGGATCATGCGTTTGATTGAAGTGGATCAAACAGAAGGCATCACCTATGCTTTTCAATTCTACATAGAAAAATCAGTTGATTATAAAAAATACATATCAGATTTCGCTCCTGCTCTCAGACAAAAAGCCACTGAAAAATGGGGCGACCAGGTGGTAGCTTTCAGAACGCTAATGGAAACTGTGCAATAAGTGTGGATAAGAATAATTCTCACCAAAGCCGCGTTATTGCTGAATTTCATTAAATCAATACAGATAAATGCTATAATAAATCAATTCACTTTTCGAATGAAACGCAATACCAGATTGCATTTCAAAGGTTTTTGATATGAGTTTCGCAAATATTTTAAAAACGCATTTCTTCGTAAACGCCCTTCAGGACTGAATCACAGAAAAAAGAAAAAATTAAAAAAAATTTTGTTGGAATGAAAAAGCATCTAAATTTGTTCCATACAAACCAATTAAATTTTCAAACATGAACAAAGCTGAATTGATCGCTAAGCTCGCTGACGACGCTGGCATCACAAAGACGCAAGCAAACGCTTCACTTGATTCATTCATCGCTGCAATTACCAAGACTTTGAAAGGCGGTGGTAAAGTAACGCTTGTAGGTTTCGGAACTTTCTCAGTTTCTAAGAGAGCTGCCCGCAATGGCCGCAACCCTCAAACTGGCGCTGTGATCAAAATCAAAGCGAAAAAAGTTGCTCGTTTCAAGGCTGGTAAAGAACTTTCTGCTAAGCTCTGATTGCAACAAAAGCATTAAAAAAAGCAAGACGCTGTCTTGCTTTTTTTTTCTCTACAACATCAAAAACTATTTAACATGGGAAGAGGCGATAAAAAAACGAAAAAAGGTAAAATCTTCAAAGGGTCTTTCGGCAAATCAAGACCGGCAAAGGTTACAAAGAAAGCTGCGAAGAAGAAAGCATAACAATTAGTTGTAAGTTGTTGGTTATAAGTTGTAGGTTCAATAAATGCACAATTACTTACAACCTATAACTTATAACTTACAACCCATTAAGGGGCCAACCTCACGATGCTCCAGGCTCCATTCTCTCTCAGGTATTTGATCCGATCATGCAGCCTGTTGCTGCGGCCCTGCCAAAATTCTATAGAAATAGGCATCAATCGGTAACCGCCCCAATGTTGCGGGCGAGGAATCTCTCCGGTTGGGTACTGCTTTTCAAGTGCAGACACTTTTTCAGATAAAATACTTCTGTCGGCTATGATCCTACTTTGAGGGGATGCAGATGCCCCAATCCTGCTTCCAATAGGTCGACTTTGAAAATAGGCATCGCTTTCGAATGTTGATATCCTCTCACAAATGCCCTCGATTCTTACCTGCCTTTCGAGTTCTTTCCAGAAAAAAACCAGACATGCATGTGGATTCTGTTCTATCTGCGAACCCTTGTCACTTTCATAGTTGGTATAAAATACAAATCCGGATGCATTGAAATCTTTCAATAATACAATTCTAGCACTTGGACGATTTTGCTGATCAACTGTTGCAAGCGTCATGGCATTCACTTCTACTATTTCAGATTTCACCGCTTCGTTCCACCATTGCGCAAATTGATCAAAGGGGTTTGCTGCCACATCCTCCTCGGAGAGAGATTTTAGTTGGTAGTCTTTTCTTATAGAGGAGATGTCCATTTAAGCTCAAATTGAAGATTATATATGTAATGAGTTTTAAGTTGTAAGTTTTAGGTTATAAGTTTGAAATGCTAAAAGAAACCTACATCTTAAAACTTACAACCTAAAACTTATTTAACCAACGTCCCCACCTTCTCCCCGCAAACCAATTTCTTCAGATTCCCTTCCTGGTTCATATCAAATACGATGATGGGTAAATTGTTTTCCATGCAAAGGGTGAATGCAGTCATGTCCATGATCTTCAAATTCTTATCGATGCATTCTTTGAAAGAAATGGTATCGTATTTGGTTGCTTTGGGGTCCTTCTCAGGATCAGCAGTGTATACCCCGTTTACACGTGTTCCCTTCAAAATAACATCCGCCTGTATTTCAACAGCCCTCAGAGAGCCTGCTGTATCAGTAGTAAAATATGGATTGCCGGTGCCGGCACCAAAAATTACAATGCGGTGTTTTTCCAAATGACGAATTGCTCTCCGTCTGATATATGGCTCTGCAATTTGTTCCATTTTGATCGCACTCAACAAGCGGGTATACATGCCTTGCTTCTCCAACATTGATTGCAAAGCCATGCCATTGATCACGGTTGCCAACATCCCCATATAATCACCTTGCGCTCTTTCAATTCCCGTTTCGGATTCATTCATGCCCCGGTAGATGTTTCCGCCGCCAATAACAATGGCTACTTCCACTCCAAGATCAACAATAGATTTTATTTCCTTTGCATACTGTGCTACAATGTTGGGGTCAATACCAAAACTGTTTTCCCCCGTAAGTGCTTCTCCGGATAATTTGAGAAGAACGCGTTTGAAAGTTGGTTGCATGGTGCGAATATACAAAAAGGGCCTTCATGATGAAGGCCCTTCTTATTTGAATATCTTGTTAGAGACTAACCAAGGGCAACACGCTTAAAAGCGGTCACCTTCAAATCAGCTCCTTTTGATTTGATGTAATCACCTACAGACTGACCTGCGTCTTTTACAAACGCCTGTGCAAGCAATGTACTTTCCTTGAAGAATGCATTCAGCTTGCCGTCTGCAATTTTAGAGACCATCTCATCTGGTTTTCCGGCCATTTTAGGATCGTTCTTGATCAATTCAATGATGACAGCTTTTTCTCTATCCACCACTTCTGCGGGAACAGAGCTCGCATCAATGGCAACTGGATTCATGGCTGCGATCTGCATAGCGATATCCTTGCCTACTTCCGATTCCGATTTATTCAATCCAACCAATACACCCATTCTGTTGGCCCCATGGATATAAGAAGCTACGAAGTCAGCATCTATCCTTTCGAATTTAGAGATGCCGATTTTTTCCCCGATGCTGGCCAATTTGTCATTCACCAAATCCGCAATTTTTGCACCATTGATGCTTGCAGCATTCAATTCATCAACCGATTGAACATTGTTCGCGATGGCTGTATCGATAATGTTTTGAGCAAATGCAATGAATTCTGCATTCTTGCTCACAAAATCAGTTTCGCAGCTCAAACAAAGTGTGATGCCGGTTTTATTATCAGCCGTTGTCTTTGCAAGCACAACGCCTTCTTTTGCTTCACGGTCACCTCTCAAAGCTGCAACCTTCTGACCTTTCTTTCTCAACCAGTCAATTGCTGCTTCAAAGTCACCGTTGTTCTCTGTAAGCGCCTTGCGACAATCCATCATTCCTGCTCCAGTCATCTGACGAAGCTTGTTAATATCTGCTGCGGTAATTGTTACTGTTGACATATAATAAATATTATGAGCGTTGAAGATAAAATCACCTTCGCGGCCTGATGTTTAAATTATTCTAAGCACTATCTTTTCTGAGCTGGCTTTCTTCCACCTGCTCCTGCTGCTGGAACACGACGTTTGGGAGCACCGCCTTTTCCTCCAGCTCTCTTACCACCTGCTGCGGCTTCAGCATCTTCCTCAATAGAAAACTTCAATGCGTTTTCAGTTGACTCTTCTGACTCATCTTCTTCTGCTTTCTCAGCCTGACGCTCAGCCAATCCTTCAGCGATGGCAGCTGTGATATAGTTCGTGATAATGGCGATTGATTTTGTTGCATCATCATTGGAAGGCACGGGGAACTCAACCTTATTGGGATCGCAATTGGTATCAACCATTCCGAAAGTTGTAATGCCCAAACGCTTGGCTTCAGCCAATGCAATGTGCTCGTGACCGATATCAATGATAAACAAAGCTGCAGGTACTCTTCCCAATTGAGCGATACCTCCCAATACTTTTTCCATCTTGTCTTTGTCGCGAGACAATTGCAAACGCTCTTTCTTGGTAATGCTGTCGAAGCTACCGTCGTTCAACATCTTCTCAATGCTCTGCATCTTCTTAACTGACTTACGAACTGTATTGAAGTTGGTCAGCATTCCACCCAACCAACGCTCAGTTACATAAGGCATGTTAACACGCTTCGCGCATTCAGTAACAATTTCCTTTGCTTGTTTTTTGGTGCCAACAAACATGATCTTCTTACCGCTCTTTGCGATGTTCTTGAGAGCGTTGGCAGTTTCCTGCAAGCATTCCACCGTTTTATTCAAATCAATGATGTGTATGCCTTTTTTCTCTGCGTAGATGTATGGCAACATCTTAGGATTCCACTTTTTGCGAAGATGACCGAAGTGAACACCAGCTTCCAAAAGTTGTTGCTGCAGGGATGTATTAGTTTCCATTGTATTCTTTGTGTTTTAAATTCTTGATTGATGTACCTGTTAACGCTTGCTGAACTGGAAGCTTCTTCTTGCTTTCTTCTTACCAAACTTCTTCCTTTCAACACCTCTTGGATCTCTTCTCAGCAATCCAGCTGCTTTCAATGCGGGTCTGAATTCTGGGTTCAAAGTGATCAAAGCACGTGCAATGCCTAATTTAGCTGCTTCTGCCTGACCTTTCTTTCCACCGCCTGCTGCGTTGATTTTGATATCATATTTTCCAACACCATCAATGGTCTTGACAGAAAGTTCTACCTGATTTTGCAGGTAAACCTGGGGGAAGTATACTTTGTAATCAAGGTCGTTCACGGTGATGCTACCATTTCCTTTGGTGAGAAACACCCTGGTAACCGCTTCCTTTCTACGACCCAATCCGATTTTTTGCTTTTCCATTATAATTTATTTGAATTCGTTTTGAAATTAGAATTTGAAGGGAGTAGGTTGTTGTGCACCATGTGGATGCTCAGCACCTGCATACACAAATAACTTCTTGAACATCTTGCGTCCAAGTCTGTTCTTCGGAAGCATTCCCTTTACTGCTCTCTCCATGATTTGCTCTGGACGACGCTTCAACAAATCTTTTGCGATTTCAATTTTCTGTCCACCTGGATATCCAGAAACATTCTGGTATTCCTTGTAGTCAATCTTGGTTCCTGTGAAAACAACTTTGTCAGCGTTGATTACAATGACAAAATCGCCGCAATCAACATGGGGAGAATAATACGCCTTGTTCTTTCCGCGCAATACAGCAGCTATCTTACTGCTGATTCTTCCCACCGTTTGATTGGTCCCGTCAACGATATGCCATTTGCGTTGCACGGAAGCAGCATTTGCGTGCTTTGTGGTGAAATGTAGTTTACTCATGTTTACTTTTTTTTGGGACAAGCCCTGTTTTTAAAATCTATTTCCGCCATCCCGGAAACAGCCCATTCTTCCAAATGGGAGCGCAAAGCTAGTCCAATTCAAGCCCAAAAACGAAAAAAAAGAAGATATTTTTCAAAGGGACCTCCATAAAACACTGATAATCAATAAAAATATTGATCATTTTAAAAATACCTGCAGAAAAAAAAGAGGTAAAAAATCAAAAACGGAATATGACGAACGATTTCTTCTTGATTTGCTCAAAGGTTTCTGAGCTGAAGGAGAAGAGCTTTCCCGGACGATGATTGACTTTTTGTTCCATCTCCTCCTCATCCTTCAAGATGCCTGTTGAAAATATTTTCTTGCGGAAATTTCTTCTGTCCAAAGCCACGCCTAGAATTTGTTCGTATACATGCTGCAAGTCGCGCATGGAAAATTTCTTCTCCAGTAAATTGAAGATGATGGGTTCCTCTTGGATTTTTTTTCTTAACACTTTCAACGACTGATCGAGAATTTCTTTGTGGTCGAAGGCCATGGTTTGAATATCAGCAACAACATGCCAATGCAGATTGTGATCTAATTTTTTCAGTTGATAATCACGCACATTGACCAACGCGAAGTAGGCTGTAGTGATAACCCTACCTGCAGGATGCCTGTCAATGGAGCTGAATGTTTTCACCTGCTCAAGAAACATATCGTTCAGACCCGTTCGTTCTCTTAAAATGCGGTGAGAAGCCTGGTCCAAATTTTCAACTGGATGAAGCAAATCCCCCAAAAGTGACCACTGACCCTTGTATTGCGGCGAATCACTCTCAATCAACAATACCTTTAAAACACCTTTGTCGTAACCAAAAATCACACAATCAACTGAGAGCGCAAATTGAAATTCAGGTAGCAGCTGAACTGGATTGAGATTGATATTTGGCTTTTTCCTGTGAGGCATCTATAATTAATCTTGTTTTTCCACCTAAACAAAAATAAATTCAAAACCGAATTGTCAAAAAAGAAAATCTAAAATTCTACATTTAGCCTTTGGTTGTAACATGTTTCAAGCGGAAGATATAAAAAGATTACAAGAAGAAAGCAAAAGCTTTCTGGGAAAATCGAACAATGATCAGTTTTTAATTGAACATATCGACAAGCTGAGAGACTGCATCCGTTTTCACGAACACAGGTATTATGTAATGAACGACCCATTGATTGCAGATGCCGAATACGACAAGCTATATAAACTGCTGGAGAAAGCAGAAGCTGCTGATCCATCCATCATAACGGTTGATTCCCCCACCCAGCGTGTGGGTGCTGGATTTACCAAGCAATTCAATACAACACAACACCTGGTTCCAATGCTCTCGCTGGAAAATTCTTATGATGCAGAAGATTTATTGGATTGGGACAGAAAAGCAAGAGAACTGTCCGGACTGGATGAGTTGTCTTATTGTGTTGAACCGAAATTTGATGGTGCAAGTATTTCACTGGTATATGAAAACGATCTTTTTACCAGAGGGGCAACAAGAGGCGATGGCGTTGCAGGCGAAGACATTACCCTCAACCTTAAACAAATCAAATCCATCCCGCTTTCTGCACCATTTTCAAAATACGGAATTCAACAAGTGGAAATCAGGGGTGAAGTACTGATGAATAAAAAGAGTTTTCAAAACTTCAACGAGGGCCTCATCGAACAAAACCTTCCACCGCTTGCTAATCCGCGCAATGCAGCATCAGGTTCCTTGCGCATCAAAGATGCTTCCATTGTAGCGAAAAGAAATTTGGAAGCATTCATCTATCATCTTGCATATGTCCATACCGAAGGAGCAACAAAAGAAATTCCATCCCACTCCAAATCACTTGAAATGCTCTGGGAAATGGGTTTCAGGAGCCCTATGCAGGAGATGAAAGTACTTCAAGGCATTCAGGCGGTGATCGATTTCTGCAAAGCTTATGAAGAAAAAAGAGATGAGTTGCCTTATGAAATCGATGGGCTTGTTATCAAGGTCAATCAATTTTCATTGCAGGAAAAATTGGGTATGACCACCCACCATCCCCGCTGGGCCATTGCCTACAAATTCAAGGCGCGTCAGGCTACGAGCAAACTCATGCAAGTTGAATTCCAAGTTGGAAGAACGGGAAGCATAACGCCTGTTGCAAAAATTCAACCAGTACCAATTGGCGGTGTAACTGTTGCATCGATTTCTTTGCACAACCAGGACTTCATTCATGAAAAAGATATCCAATTGGGTGATACGTTGTTGGTGGAAAGAGCAGGTGATGTCATTCCTTATATTGTTAAATCATTTCCTGAATTGAGGACAGGTGCCGAGAAAAAAATTGACTTCCCGACTGTTTGTCCGGTTTGTCACACAACATTGATCAAAACAGAAGAAGAGGCAGTATGGAGATGCCCCAATGATCAATGCGCTGCACAGGTGGTCGAACGCATGATACACTTCACCAGCAAAGATGCAATGGATATCCGAGGACTAGGAGATGCCAATATCCGCAAGTTTCATGAATTGGGATGGCTGAAGAATATCCCCTCTATTTATAAACTGCCTTTTGATACGATTAAAACAATGGAGGGATTTGGTGCCAAGTCGGTTTCCAATCTCCAAGAGGCAATCGAAAAATCAAAACAACAGCCACTCTATAGATTGATCAATGCATTGGGAATTCGATACGTGGGTGAGACCACAGCAAAGACCATTGCGCAATCAGTCGATCATCTATTGGATCTGAGCAAGT
>Ga0129336_10002915_pt1 | contig 10556 bp, 7 predicted proteins | sample CPB6_02_DNA_FD_96878 | JGI IMG/M metagenome (GOLD analysis project Ga0129336, IMG submission 96878) | Freshwater to marine salinity gradient microbial communities from Chesapeake Bay, USA - CPBay_Sum_0.6_0.2_DNA | ecosystem: Environmental > Aquatic > Marine > Coastal | place: USA: Chesapeake Bay...
ACCGCCGGATCACCAGTACGCCCCCACAGGCGTCGCTGAAGCGGAATTCCGCTCGGCGCTCACCACGGTGTTTCATTGCCCGGCCGAACCCTTTTCGGGAAACGCACTGGGTGACAATGACTACGCCGACATTGAACGCCGCTACCTTGAGGGCCGGCCACCGGTCGTGGCAATCGATAACTTCCTCTCCCCGGAAGCACTGAAGGCGCTGCGCCGCTACAGTGAAGAGGCGACCGTTTGGAAACTTTCCGCCGGTGAAGGCTATCTCGGCGCCCTCCTGCCGGAAGGCTTTGCACCACCGGTATTGCTGGAAATCACCGAACAGTTACGCCGTGCAATGCCCCGGGTCATCGGCGACTACCCGCTGCTGCAAGCCTGGGGGTTCAAATACGACCAACGCCTGCAGGGAATCAACATGCATGCTGATTTCGCCAAGGTCAATGTCAACTTCTGGATTACGCCGGAGGACGGATGTGCCGACAAAAATACCGGCGGCATGGTGGTGTATGACGTGCCCGCACCAGAGAGCTGGACTTTTGCCGACTACAACGTGAATCAGACCAAGATGCGCGCATTTCTCGAAGCCAACAATGCGAAATCCATGCGTGTTCCGTTCCGGGAAAACCGCTGTGTCATTTTCGATTCCAGCCTCATTCACATCACCGACGAACTGCATTTCAAACCGGGTTATACCAACCGCCGCGTCAATGTGACGCTGCTGTACGGCCGCGCCCGCCATATCGGCTAGACGGTAACTGAAGCCGGCTTTCCGGGCGTTGCGGAAGCGTCCTCTGCGGCCGGCGCCGGCGGGAAAACAGCGCAGGCATTCTTGCCGCGCTGCTTGGCGGCATACATGGCCGCATCGGCGTTTTTAAGTAAATCCCCGCTGGTCGCTCCAGCATCGGGAAAAATCGCAATACCGATACTCGCTGTCACCCTTACCTTGCTGCCGCCAACTTCGTAGGGAGCGGCAATCGTGGCCAGCAGGCGCCAGGCGACGCCTTCCGCATCGCCAGCATCGCACAGGCCGGTGAGCAACACCGTAAATTCGTCACCGCCGAGCCTTGCAATCCGGGTGTCCTCCGCCGGCATCCCGCCGCGACTGATGGCATCCTCCTCACGCAGGATGGCCCGCATGCGTCCTGCCACCGCCTTCAACAAGAGATCGCCGGCCTCGTGACCCAGGCTGTCGTTCACCTGCTTGAACCCGTCAAGATCGATGAACATGACAGCAAGCATCTCGCTCCGACGCGTTGCCTGCGCCACAGCAGCATTCAGCTGTTGGACGAAGTATTCGCGTCGCGCCAGTCCGGTCAGATCATCAAACAGCGCATGACGGCGAACCTGCAGCTCCGCCCGCTTGCGTTCTGTGAAATCACGGACGTTTACGACAATGCCACGCACCGCCGGATGGCCAAGCAGATTCGTCGCCGTCGCCACAAAATGGCGACGCCCGGTCGCTGCATGCATGCCGTCGAATTCCATGGGCACGGCCTCACCTTCTCCCTTTTCCACGCGACGCAGCCAATCCTCCACGGCAATCCGGCATTCGGGCACCACGTAGTCGGCCAGCAGCATTCCCGGCAGTTCGTCCTCTGCGATACCCAGCACACGCGAATCGGCCGGGGCGGCATAGCGCACGCGGCGATCTCGCCCAAGCAGCATCACCGCATCGGAGGAGTGCTCGATCAGCGCGCGATGAAACTGCTCACTGCGATCAATTTCCTCACGCGCAGCCTGCAGCCGGCGTTCATCCTTTGTTCTGCGCCGTTCCTGCCTGCGGATGACGCGGTCGGCACGCCACACAATCAGAAAGAGCAGGAGGTAAAGCACGACCAGTACGGCAGTCACCTGAAACGCCACCATGCTACGGGTCTGATTGATGCGGTCAACCAGTGCGGATGTGTCGCTGTAAATTTCGAATACGCCCACCGGCCGGCCGCCGCCGTCGCGCATCACCGGCACATAAGTCGATATCACGTCGATGTCTTCAACGGTCTGCTCGAATGCGCTGAATTGATTGCGGTGCGTCAATTCGCTGACCGGCACACCGCTGATCGCCCGACGGAACCCGATATTGGCTGCCTTGTCCTCACCGATCTGGCTTTCATCCGACGAAAACACCGTTCGCCCCGACGGATCGTAGACCTTGACCTTGAGCACTTTGGTGCCGGCAAACTCCCCCTGCAGCAACCGGCGAATACGCAGGATTTCAACGTCTTTTCGTAACGCCGCATTTTCCAGCCTGGCCGCCGTTGTCAGCAGGGCGGCGAACTCGGGCCAATGCCCTTGAGCCACGGACTGCGTCAGCAAAACGTGATTCTGTTCCTGGGTTTGGATCAGATCATCGACCGCGAGGCGATGCTGCAACTCTGTCAGCAGCGCTGTGGCGCAGGCAATGACGATGAAACTGGCAATCGAAAAATAGCGCAGCAGATGAAAGGCCTGCGCTTTTCCGCCGCCGGCACGGTCTGCCGATGCGCCCCACTGCCGTACCTTCGCTGCCGCCATGACCTGCCTCCGCAAAAGCGGCGCCAGCAGGCGCCCGTCCGCCAATTAACGGCAGCGGGGCAGAAAACTTGAGGCCGGCTTTTTTACCAGGCGACTGCGCCGCCGTCGACCGGGATGATGGCGCCGGTCATGAAATTCGAGGCAGCAGAAGCCAGCAACACCGCAATGCCCTTGAGATCGTCCGGGCCGCCGGTATGACCCAGCGGAATTTCCCGGTCGACATTGGCTTTGTTTTTCTCGTACATCTTCTCATTGATCGGCGTCACGAAGAATCCGGGGCAGATGCAGTTGACCTGGATGTTGTGCTGCGCCCACTTCACGGCAAGATCACGGGTGAAGTTGACCAGCGCACCCTTGCTCGAGCCATAGGCGATCGAGTTGTAGGCCGCGGGATTGCGCCCGACCAGTCCGGCGATCGAAGCGATGTTGACGATCTTGCCGCGCTTCTGTTTGATGAACTCGCGGCCAAAGGCCTGCGCGCACAAAAACGGCGCCGTGATGTTGAGATCGAACACCTGTTGCCAGCGCGCCAACGGGGTATCTTCCGGCGGCGCCACCCATGCCCGTCCGGCATTGTTGAACAGGATATCGACACGGCCGAATTTTTTCAGCACGGCATCTTTCAGCGCTTCAACCTGATCGGCCTTGGTGACGTCGCAGCCGACGGCCAACGCCTTGACGCCGAGCTTCTCGATCTGGCCTGCGGCCTCCTCGCAGACCTCGGTGCGGCGCGAACAGATCACAATGTTTGCGCCGGCTTCTGCGAGTCCTTTCGCCATCTGCAGGCCGATGCCGGTGGCACCACCGGTCACAATTGCGACCTGGCCCGACAGATCAAACAGTTCCTTTACGGAGGACATATATAACTCCTTGTTTTTATTTGATTATTTTTAATCTTTCAGCAACAGCCCGGCAATGATGTTGCGCTGGATTTCAGAGGTGCCCTCGTAGATGCGCACGATGCGCGCGTCGCGGAAGGTGGTTTCGATGCCGGCTTCGCGCATATAGCCCATGCCGCCGTGGATCTGCACGGCGGCATCGACCACGCGGCCCAGCGCCTCGGTCGAAAACAGCTTGGCAGTCGATGCCTCCATCGTGCCGCGCTCGCCGCGCATCAGCGTGTCGATCGCACGTTGCGTCAGCCCGCGCGCGGCATCGCGCGACACCGCCATGTCGGCCAGCATCCACTGCAGGCCCTGGTGGTCAGCAAGGCGCTTGCCGCCCTGGCTGCGGGTTTTCATGTAGTCGGCGGTGCGCTCGATCAGCTTGTCCATCATGCCGCAGCAGCGCGCCGACACCGTGACCCGGCCCGCGGTCAGCGTCTTCATCGCCTGCACGTACCCCATGCCTTCGGCACCGAGCAGGTTTTCCGCGGGCACCTCGCAGTCGGTAAATGCCAGCGGTGCGGTGGTGCAGCCGTGCATGCCCATCTTCAGTTCGTTCTTGCCGATGGAAAACCCAGGCGTGCCGCGCTCGACGACAAAAGCCGAAATGCCCTTCACGCCTTTCGACTTGTCAGTGATCGCCATGACGGTGAACACCTGCGCGAGGCCGGCATTGGTGATGTAGATCTTCTCGCCGTTCAACACGTAGCGATCGCCCTTTTTCACCGCCATGGTGCGCATCGCCGCCGGGTCGGAACCGGCCTGCGGTTCCGTTAGCGCAAACGCGCCGATCCATTCGCCACTGGCCATTTTCGGCAGAAACTTCTGCTTTTGTGCGGCGTTGCCCAGCGCGGTGATGCCGGTGGTACTGATGCCGGTGTGGTTGCCAATCAGCGTGGCGAAGCCGTAGTTGGTGCGGCCCATGACCTCCTCAATCGCGCACTTGCCGGCAAGGTCAAGGCCGCTGCCGCCGTATTCCTCGGGGATGGTCAGCCCGAACAGGCCCATGTCCCGCGCCTGTTGCACCAGGTCTTCGGGAATGGCATCGTTTTCCTCGATCTCGCGCGAGCGCGGATCGACCTCGTCACGGACGAATTTCGCAACCTCGTCGCACAGCAGTCGGACCTCTTCGGAAACAGCCATGGCTCAGCCTTTCATGCGGATCAGCGCGTCGGCCGCCTTCACGCCCCGCCCCTTCGGCAGCACGATCAGCGGATTGATGTCGAGTTCGCCCACCCGGTCTTTCAGATCTACCGCCAGCGATGACACTTTCACCAGCGCATCGGCCAGCGCATCGACGTCGGCAGGCGCCTTGCCGCGGGCACCGGCAAGCACCGGATAACCCTTGATCTCCTCGATCATCTCGCGCGCCATCGCCGGGGTAATGGGTGCCAGGCGGAACGATACGTCCTTCAGCACCTCTGCGAAGATGCCGCCGAGGCCGAACATTACCGCAGGCCCGAACAGTGCATCGTTGGTAATGCCGACAATCACCTCAGTGCCCCCGGTCACCATCTCCTGCACCAGTACACCGTCGATGCGTGCATCGGCCTTGTAGGCCTTCGCGTTCTTCAGGATCTCGTCGTAGGCTGCGGCGACGCCGGCGGCATCCGCGACATTGAGCTTCACCGCTTTCGCTTCGGTCTTGTGCGAGATATCGGCCGACTGCACCTTCATCGCCACCGGGAAACCGATCTTCTGCGCGGCAGCGACGGCCGCGTCGCGGTCCGCCGCCAACACTTCCTGCGTCACCGCGATGCCGTACTCGGCCAGCACCTGCTTCGCCGCATACTCGGCGACGTCGCCGGTTTTGCCCTTCAGCAGGGACTTGGCTTCGGGCCGGCTGATCACCGGCGGCTTGTCGTGCTTCTGCGCCTCGTTGCGGCGCCGCGCCGCGGCGTACCAGGACAGCGCGGCCAGCGCGCGACCGCAGCGCACCGGCGACTTGTAGTGCGGGATGCGGGCCGCGTCCAGCGCGGCATAGGCCTCGGGCGCCACCGCGTCGCGGGCGCTCCATGAAATGAATATCGGTTTGTCGGTCTTCGCCGCCGCGGCAACAATTTCAGCAGCAACCTTCTGCGCGATCTCCCCCTGCAGCGAAGCGTTGATCATGGCGATGCAATCGACACCCGGATCGTCGTCGATCGCCTGCAGGGTGCGATTGATCAGCGTGAGGTCGTTGAAAATCGCCGCAGTGACGTCCACAGGATTGCCGACCGAACCGTAGGACGGCACGAATTCCTTGAGCTTGGCCACCGTTTCGGGCGCCAACTGCGCCATCTGCATGCCGCCGGCGACGACCTCGTCGGTCATCAGGATGCCTGCGCCACCGGAGATGGTGATGATCGCCACCCGGTTGCCACGGGGCAGGCGCTTCGCGCGCAACGCATGGCCGTAATCGACCAGGTCCTGAATGTCGTCGACCTGGATGATGCCTTTCTGTTTGAACGCGGCTTTGTACAGTGCCATCGCGCCGCCGAGGTTGGCGGTGTGCGAGGCCGCCGCCTTCTGCCCCTGCTCGGTGTTGCCGACCTTCCACATCAGGATCGGCTTGCCGGCGGCGAGCGCCTTGTCTCCGACATCGAGGATGCGCCGCGCATCCTTCACGCCTTCGATGTAGGTGCCGATGATCTCGGTCTGCGGATCGCGGATGAAGTACTCCATGAAATCCAGCGTCGATATGCCGATTTCATTGCCGGTGGTGACCATCTGCCGGAACGGCAGACCGCCGTCGAGCGAAGAGAGGTTCATCACCGAAAACCCGAAGCCGCCGGACTGCGACACCATGCTCACCGCGCCTGCGGTGTAGTCGGCGTTAAACACCGAGCCGAAACCGGCGTAGACATTGTCCGCCGGGTTGATCATGCCCTGACAGTTGGGGCCGATAACGCCGATGTTGTACTGTCTCGCGATGTCGGCCAGTTTCTGCTGCATGGCCACGCCATCGCCGCCGGTCTCGGAGAACCCGGAACTGAAAATGATGACGTAGGGAATGCCCTTCTTGCCGCAGGCGGTCAGCATGTCGGCCACCCGCGTGGCGTTGACCAGGATCAGGCCCAGTTCCGGCGTCTCCGGCAGCGACTCGATTGAGGGCCAGCATTTGACACCCAGAATGTCCTGATACTTCGGATTGATCGGGTAAAGCTTGCCCTGGTAACCATGCGACACCATGTGTTTCAGCGGCTGGCCGCTGATGGTGACAAGGTCCTGCGAGGCGCCAATGATGGCAATGGATTTGGGACTGAAGAAACACTCGATGTCAGTGCGCATGGCGATAAGTGAAAAGCTGTCCGGCGAGTCAATGAAAGCCGCCGATTATACGCGGCCGGTTCACCCGGAAGCCCGTGCTACACTGCATCGAGTCGACCTCAAGCCCATATTATGAGCACGTCTGCCGCTTCCGCTCTGCCCGCCAACCGCTTCCGGGATGTCTGGCTGATCTCAGCCGGCCACGGCCTGACCCACTGGTATCCAGCGACCTTCTATATCCTGCTGCCCTTGATCGGCAAGGAGCTCGGTCTCTCCTATACGCAGATCGGCCTGCTGATGAGCATGCAGCACATCGCCGGTGCGCTCTCAAACCTGCCCGGCGGCATGCTGGTGGATGCCATCGGAAAGAAGGGTTACCTGATGGCGGCCTCGCTGTTCTGGGTCGGCTTTCCCTATGCCCTGATGAGCCTGACTAACAGCATGTGGATGCTGGTGGTGTGCGTGATGCTGGTCGGTATCGGCAACAACATCTGGCATCCCGCCGCGATCCCGACGTTGGCCCATCAGTATCCGCAGCGCAAGGGGCTGGTACTGTCTTTCCACGGCATGGGTGGTAATGTCGGTGAAGCCATCGCACCGATGGCTGCCGGCACCCTGCTGGCCTGGTTCAGCTGGCGTGAAGTCGTGGTGATCAACGTGTTGCCGGGACTGGTGATGGCCGCGCTGATTATCATGCTCGTCGGCGCCCTCAACACTACACGCGAACACGACGACAGCGTAAACGGCGGCGGCGACCGGTCGTGGAGCCTGCGCCAGTATCTCGGCGACCTGATGAGCCTGATCCGGGATCGTGCACTGATGCTGATCTGCATCAGCGCCGGATTTCGCACGTTAACCCAGACCGGGCTGCTGGTGTTTCTGCCGGTGTATCTCGCTTACGAACAGGGCTACTCGCCGATTGCTGTCGGCGTGTGTATGACCGTGCTGCAGGTCGCCGGCCTCGTCGCCGGGCCGATCGCCGGTCATCTGTCGGACAAAGTCGGGCGCCAGAAAGTTGTACTGTCAAGCATGCTGCTGACCGGCGTGACCATCATCGGCATGGTGTTCGCCGGGCAGTCCTTCGCCTTCATCATATTCGTCGCGCTGGTCGGATTCTTCCTCTACGCAATGCGTCCGGTGATGCAGGCCTGGGCAGTGGAGAACACGCCGAAGCGCCTTGCCGGCACGGGGGTCGGGCTGCAGTTCACTATCCTGTCGATCGGCGGCAGCATCGCGCCGGCCACCTTCGGCATGATCGCCGACACCTGGAGTGTCTACGCCGCGTTCTACTTCCTCGCCGGCACCATCATCGCGGCCAACCTGCTGGTGTTGTTTGTGCCGCGCCGGAGCGCTGGAGCATGAGCGCCGGCTGGCGGCCCTCCCGCGAAATCGAAATCATTGCCGGCACGCCCGCGGGCGGCGGCCAGGATCGTCCGGCACGCGCGCTCATTTCCATCCTGGAAGCGCAGGGGCTGCTGGGGCAAACGGCAAAACTCACGAACATTCCGGGCAAGGGCGGCGGCAACGGTTGGGCGCAGCTGAGAAAACACGACGGCGACCCGCACGTTCTCGCCATCAACTCGCCGACCATCATCACCAACAAGCAGCTCGGGGTCGCCGACTTCGATCACGCGGCCCTGACCCCGCTGGCCAATCTGTATACCGAATACATCGCTTTTGTGGTGCGCGCCGACTCCCCCATACTTACCGGCGCGGATTTCATGGCAAGACTGAAGCAGGACACCGCCGCTTGCCGCATCGCACTTGCAACAGCCATCGGCAACATCAACCACATGGCGCTGGCGCAAGTTACGGCGCATGCCGGCGGCAACGTCCGCGCCCTGCGGATCAATGTATTTGATTCCGCCCTGTACGCGGTGGCTGATGTCATCGCCCGGCGAGCTGAAGTCGGCGCGATCACCGCGGTCAGCGCCGTCAAGGCCATCGAATCCGGAGAGGTTCGCGCCTTTGCGGTTTCCGCGCCGCAACGCCTGCCGCGGCTTTATGCCGGTGTACCGACCTGGACCGAACAGGGCGTGAATTGCGTGATCGGCACCTGGCGCGGCGTGATCGGCGCCGCCGGGCTTGCGCCGGAACACATCGGGTTCTGGGAGCAGGTGTTACGCACTGCAACCACCACCCCCGAGTGGAACGCCACCCTCGCCGAAAAATACTGGGCGAACACCTATCTCGGCGGCGATGATCTGCGCACGTTCCTCGACAGGGAGCGCGTGGTCATGGGGCGTCTCCTGAAAGACCTCGGACTCCTGCCGGACTGAAGCGAACCTGCAGCTCGACAACAGTTGCGACCGGATCTCAGTCCACGCGCGCGCCAGAGTCCTTGACGACTTTCGCCCACTTCACCACTTCCTCCTTCAGGAAGGCGGCAAGTTCGCCGGGCGTGCTGGTGCGCGGCTCCAGGCCAAGGCCCACCAGACGCTGGTGCACTTCCTGTGCCTTGAGTATGCGCGTCACGTCGGCATTGATGGCATTGACCACTGCGGGCCTCATGCCCGCCGGCCCCACCAGCCCGTTCCAGCCGACGGCTTCGTAGCCGGCAACGCCGGCCTCGGCAATCGTCGGCACTTCCGGCAAGGCGGGCATCCGCTGGGCGCTGCTGACGCCAAGCGCCCGCAGACGCCCCTGCTGCACCAGCGGCACGCCGGATGGCGCCGTGGCGAACGTCAGCATCACGTGTCCGGCGAGAAGGTCGGCCATGGCCGGAGCGGCCCCTTTGTAAGGGACATGCACCAGACGGGTCCCGGTCATGGTCTTGAACATCTCAGCGGTCAGATGTGGCGCACTGCCGTTGCCCGCCGAACTGTAATGCAACTGATCCGGACGTTGTTTAGCGAAAACAATGAAGTCCTTCAGCGTTTTCACAGGCACTGAAGGATGCACCACCAGCACGTTGGCTACCTGTGCCAGCAGCATGATCGGCGTGAAATCCTTGAGCGGATCATAGCTCAGCTTGGAATACAGGCTGGGATTCACAGTGTGCACTGTCGAGGCCGACAACAGCGTGTACCCGTCTCCCGGTGCGCGCACCACCACCTCGGCGCCAATGTTGCCGCTGCCGCCGGCCCGGTTGTCGATGATGACCTGCTGTTTCCAGGAATCGGTCAGTTTCTGGCCGATCAGCCGGGTCAGAATGTCGGTGACACCACCGGGCGGATACGGGACGACGATGCGCACCGGTTTCGCCGGGTAAGTCTGTGCGCCGGCCTGCAGTGCCGGCAGGGAAGTACCTGCAACCAGTACACAGAACACCAACATCGCTTTCTTCACGGAAAACACATGCATTATTTGTCTCCCCCGTTTTGTCTCGCCGGTTTCCGAAAGTCATAGTAGGCTCCCGAACACGGGAGGTCAACCCGACTCCTGATCACAGGCTAGGAATGCATATTTCAAAGGAGAAGCGCTTGAGCACCGTGCAGGCATGGCAACACAAACTCGGGATGATCGTGCCGTCATGGAACACGGTCATGGAATACGAAGCACAGCGCATGGCGGGTCACGGAATTTCCGTGCACACCCAACGCATCGCCCATACCGCAGACACCGAAGAAAACCTGATGTGGATGGGCACGCAGGTGCCCGCCGCCGCCCAGTTGCTCGCCCATGCCAAAGTCAGCGTGATCTGTTATGGCTGCACCGCCGGCGGATTCATCAAGGGACCGCAGTATGATCGCGACATGGGCACGCAGATCGAATCGGCCACGGGCGTTGCGGGCACCACCTCGGCTGCTGCCATCACCGATGCGCTCGTCGCCCTGGGGGTCACCCGCATCAGCGTGGCCACTGCCTACGAACCGTGGCTCAATGCCAAAGCCCGGGAATATCTCGAAGCCGCCGGTTTTACGGTGCTCGCGATCGAAGGGTTCGGCACGCAGGCGCATGCCGCCGTCACTC
>Ga0129336_10002916_pt1 | contig 10555 bp, 11 predicted proteins | sample CPB6_02_DNA_FD_96878 | JGI IMG/M metagenome (GOLD analysis project Ga0129336, IMG submission 96878) | Freshwater to marine salinity gradient microbial communities from Chesapeake Bay, USA - CPBay_Sum_0.6_0.2_DNA | ecosystem: Environmental > Aquatic > Marine > Coastal | place: USA: Chesapeake...
ACCCGAAAAAAACGTTCGAACTCGGCGAGCTGCGCCTGCCAACTCCCGCTATGGACGCCGAGAGGATGCAACAGCACGAGCGCCGGGGCGTGATTACGCCCCGACACTACGTAATGGATTCCACCGACGGTCTTGTTCTCGATGCTCAAACAGTCTTTCGACGATCAGTCGGCCTTGTACTTGTCGTGGCAGGCCTTGCAGCTGGCACCCGTGGCACCGAACGCGGGCTTGATCGCTTCGAGGTCACCGCCTTTGGCGACCGTGGCGAGCGTCGCGACCTTCGATTGCATATCGCGCATCAAACGCTGGAATTCTGCCGACTGCTGCCACAGCTCGGCCTTGGCCTTGCTGTTCGGCGTGATCGAACCCGCCGGGAAAAGCTCGGGGACATAATTGGCCATCAAAGCCGCGCGCTCGGTCGCGGCTCGAAACGCATTGGCGTCGTAGGGGGCCCGACCCGAGGCCATGGCTCCCATCAGCCCCATCTGCGCGCCGAGCACGGTGTAGGCGGACTGACGAAGCTTCACTTGCTGCGCCACTCGGGCGTCCTGAGCTGACGCGATGCCGGAGCCGGCGAGCGTCATCGCGACGAACACGGCGAGGTAACGCGTGAACACCTTTCGAACTTGGGTCATGAACTACTCCTGAAAACGTCGATTGAGCAGGCGAACGACGACCGGATTCTACGCCGAACCCGCATGACGGTCGCAACCACACCGTGGCTCTGGTACGCTCCGCGGCCTTTTACTTGCCGCGGCCTGCCTACCTTATATGTCCACTGCCCGCCCGATCCGCAATATCGCGATCATCGCCCACGTTGACCACGGCAAAACCACCCTCGTCGACTGCCTCCTTAAACAGTCAGGCACCTTCGCCGCGCACGAACGCGTCGGTGAGCGCGTCATGGACTCGAACGATCTCGAGCGTGAGCGCGGCATCACCATCCTCGCCAAGAACTGCGCGATCGAATACCGCGGCACCCGTATCAACATCGTCGACACGCCGGGACACGCCGACTTCGGTGGCGAAGTCGAGCGCGTGCTGTCGATGGTCGATGCCGTGCTGCTGCTCGTCGATGCGGTCGAAGGCCCGATGCCGCAGACCCGTTTCGTCACCCGCAAAGCTCTCGCGCTCGGCCACAAGGCCATCGTCGTCATCAACAAGGTCGACCGTCCAGGCTCGCGCCCCAACTGGGTGATCGATCGCACTTTCGAACTGTTCGACAAGCTCGGCGCGAGCGACGCGCAGCTCGACTTTCCGATCGTCTACGCCTCGGCGCTGCAGGGATGGGCCACCACCGACCTCGCCCGCCAAGCGAGCGACATGACCGCCCTTTTCGATGCGATCCTCGCGCACGCGCCGGCGCCGCCGACCGAGGTCGATGCGCCGCTGCAGCTGCAAATCTCGCAGCTCGACTACAACCCCTACGTAGGTCGCATCGGCATCGGTCGCATCCGCCGCGGCACGCTGCTCGCCGGGCGCAACGTCGCGGTGCGCTGGGGTGATGAGGATCGCGGCACCGGCAAGATCGGCCAAATTTTGAGCTTCCGCGGGCTCGAGCGTTTTCCGGTGGAGAGCGCCTCGGCCGGTGACATCGTCGCGGTCACCGGCATCGACGAAGTGAACATCGGCGTCACGCTCTGCGATCCCGAGCAGGCAGACGCCCTGCCCCCCATCAAGGTCGACGAGCCCACGCTCTCGATGACCTTCCAGGTCAACACGTCGCCGCTCGCCGGTCGCGAAGGCAAGTTCGTCACCAGCCGGCAGATTCGCGAGCGCCTTGCCCGTGAGCTGCAGAGCAACGTGGCGCTGCGGGTCGAAGATACGGTGGACGCCGACGTGTTCCGAGTCTCCGGTCGTGGCGAGCTGCACCTGACCATCCTGGTCGAGAACATGCGGCGCGAGGGCTACGAACTCGCCGTCGGCAAGCCACAGGTTTTGAAGCGCGTCGTCGACGGCGTGGTGCAGGAACCGTTCGAGGCGCTCACCATCGACATCGACGAGGGCTACCAGGGCGCGGTCATGTCCGAGCTCGGTACGCGGCGCGGTGAGCTGCTCGACATGACGGTCGAGGGCGACCCGACCGGTCGCGGTGGTGGCCGCGTGCGACTCGAATATCGCATCCCGGCGCGTGGTCTGATCGGCTTCCAAGGCGAGTTCATGACCATGACCCGCGGCACCGGACTCATGAGTCATATCTTTGACGGTTATGACGTGGTCAAGGGCGAGATCCCCGAGCGTCACAACGGCGTACTCATCAGCAACGAGAACGGCGAGGCCGTCGCTTACTCGTTGTTCACGCTGCAAGAGCGCGGCCGCCTGTTCGTGGAGCACGGCTCCAAGGTCTACGAGGGCATGATCATCGGCATCCACAGCCGTGACAACGATCTCGTCGTCAATCCGATCAAGGAAAAAAAGCTCACCAACATTCGTGCCGCCGGCAAGGACGACGCCTTGCTGCTCACCCCGCCCATCGCACTCACGCTCGAATATGCGGTCGAGTTCATCAACGAGGACGAACTCGTCGAAGTGACGCCGCAATCGATTCGCCTGCGCAAGCGGTTCCTCAAGGAGCACGAGCGCAAACGCGCCGCGCGTGACGCCGAGGCGGCCGTCGGCTGAAACCGGCGCGTCGCGCTCGCCAAATCTCGGGCGGGCAGGCTGCGAGCGGCTACTTTTTGCGCGGCCCCGGAATGAAGGCGTTGGTGCGTCGGATGTATTCGGCGTAGTCCGGACGGCGCTGACCGATGTCGCGCTCGAGCAGCGTCACGCCCGACACCCGCAGCAACAGCAGCGTCATGAGCACCGGGCCCAGGATGCTCCACCAAGCCCCGCCCGACAGCGCAATCAGATAAAAAGCCCACCACTGCGCGCAGTCACCAAAGTAATTGGGGTGCCGGGTGTAGCGCCAAAAACCCCGATCCATGACCTTGCCGGCATTGGCCGGGTTGCGCTTGAACCGGGCAAGCTGCCAGTCACCCCCTGCCTCAAAGGCAAAGCCCAAGAGCCAGAGTGCAAGCCCGAGGTAGTCGAGCGCGCCGAGCGGCGCCTCGCTGCCGATGGCGCCATGCAGCGGCAGCGAGATCACCCAGGCCAAAACGGCTTGCAAGGCGAACACGCGATAGAGGCTGCTGAAAGCAAAACCCGGCTCGTTGCGCTGGCGGATCGCCTGATAGCGACGATCCTCCTCGTGGCCCCAATTGCGGGCGGTGATGTACACCGAGAGTCTGATCGCCCAAAAGGCCACCAGCACGAAGAGCAGTCGGCCGCGCACCGTCTCCGCAGGGAATCCGGCGTAGACCAGGATTGCCACCAGAAACATCAGCGACCAAAGAGAATCGACCACGTCGACGTTACGGCGGGGCAAAGAAACCAGCCATCCGAGGGCCGCGAGACCCAGCATCCAGGGCAGGGCCTGAAGGTATTCAAAAAATTGAAACATGCAGTAACTCCAGAACGCGTCCGTGCGGCGAATCGACGACGCAGTTTGACCCGCGACGCGGCCATGGACAACTCTCGCCCCTAGTCTATGATTATCCCCATGATCGCGCTGTTCGGTTCCATCGTCGTCCTGGTGTCGGTGATCGCCGGGTTTCTCATGGCGGGAGGCAGCTTGCTGCTGCTGTGGCACCCCTCCGAATACGTCGTCATTCTGGGTGCCGCACTCGGCGCATTCATCACCAGCAACTCGCTCAAGGTGGTCAAGGCGTCGTTCGCGGGCGCGCTCGGCCTCGTCAAGCCGCTGCGCTACAACCGCGATACTTATGTCGAACTGCTCAAGTTGGTGTTCGACCTGCTGGTGAAATCGCGCAAGGAAGGCCTGCTCGCGATCGAGAACGACATCGCGGACCCTGCGAAAAGCCCGGTGTTCTCCAAGTACCCGAAGGTGCTCGAAGATCATCACATGATCGAATTCATCACCGACTGCATGCGCCTCATGGTCGGTGGCAATCTCGACCCCAACGAGCTCGAAGCGCTGCTCGACTACGAACTCGAAACCCACCACAAAGAGGCCCACGAGCCGGCGCAGGCGGTACAGAGCGTGGCCGACGCCCTGCCCGGTTTCGGCATCGTGGCCGCAGTGCTCGGCATCGTGAATACCATGGCGGCGGTCGCCGACTCGACGAGCGCCGAACTCGGCGCCAAGGTGGGCGCGGCGCTGGTCGGTACCTTCCTCGGCATCCTCGTGGCCTACGGCTTCGTCGGCCCGATCGCCTCCGCCATGAAGGCGCGCGCCGAAGAAGAAGGCAAGGCCTTCGAAGTGGTGAAGATGGCGTTGGTGGCGAGCGTTCGCGGTTACCCGCCGCAGGTGGCGGTCGAATTCGCCCGCAAGCTGCTCTTCAGCGACGTCCGCCCGACCTTCTCCGACCTCGAGGGCTCGCTGAAGAACAAACCCAAGGCCGACGCGCCGAAGGCCTGAGGACGACGCCGTGGCCGACATGGGCAAGGGCGGCGCCGACAAACGCCCGATCATCATCCGCAAAAAAAAGGTCGTCGCGGGCGAGCACCATGGGGGTGCCTGGAAGGTGGCTTATGCCGACTTCGTCACCGCATTGATGGCGTTTTTTCTGGTGATGTGGCTCGTGGCCTCGGCCAACGATCAACAAAAAACTGCGATCTTCGATTACTTCAAGAACCCGAGCATGGCCCGCGGATCGGCGCCCATCCCGGCGCCAGGACAAGACGGACCGGGCGGCGCCAGCACCAGCCCGATCGACATGCGCGGGGGTCTGACAGCCTCGGCACCCTCGCCCGTCTCCGAGTCGGGGGCGGGCACCCCGCGCTCAACGGCACCCGCCGACGAGCTGCGCCAGCCGCGCTCGCTCACCGGCGAAACCAGCGAGACCAAGCGCTTCGAGGATCTGCGCAAAGAATTGCTCGAGGCCGTCCAGAAAAGCCAGGCGCTGCAGAAATTCAAAGATCAACTGCTGGTCGACCTGACGAGCGAGGGCCTGCGGATCCAGATCGTCGATGCGCAAAATCGACCGATGTTCGACTTGAGCGGCACCACCATGAAGCCCTACGCCCGCGAGTTGCTGCTCGAGATCGGAAAATCTTTGAATGGCTTGCCCAATCGCATCAGCATCTCGGGGCATACCGACGACACCCCGTTCGTCGGCGGCGATCGTACGCGCTATACGAACTGGGAGCTCTCGGCAGATCGCGCCAACGCCGCGCGGCGAGTACTGGTGGATGGCGGCCTGGGTATCGACAAGATCGCGCGTGTCGTCGGCATGTCTTCTTACGTGATGCTCGATGCCAAGAACCCGAAAAATTCGATGAACCGGCGCATCAGCATCGTGGTGCTCAACAAGGCCACCGAGGAGGCGATGACGCGCACCGACTCCTTCAAAGTCAGCGGCGGTCCGGCGGTGAATCCAGTGCCGCCAGCAACTGCTCGATGAATCGCCGGCGTTCGGCATCGATGGCCGCGCGGGTCGCGGCATCGGGCTGATGGCGATCGATGACTTCGCGCAAAGATTTCCCTTCGGCAGACAAGGCCGCCTCGAGCACCAGCAAGCGGTCTTTGACCACCCAGAGCTCTTGTGCGAGCGTCAGCGCAAGCTGCGTCGCACGATCGCGACGCACGGCCGCATCGTGCGGCGTGAGTTCCTGCGTGAGGTCCCACTGCGGTGCAGTCGTCATGCCGGTTTCTTGCCGTAAACGAACCACGGATAGACGGCGCCCCGAAAGCCTTCGGAACGCACTTCTGCGAACCCGGCGGCCCGCGCCGCAGCGCCTAGATCGACACTCGCCGCCTCGCGCCAGAACGGCTCGCCACCGTGGACGGCGTTGTATTCCGCCCAGCGCACGCCGCGCTTGTCGAGCGCCGAGTAGCGCGTGACATCGGTGAACAGCAGCTCTCCACCCGGGCGCAACAGGCGGTAGGCTTCGGCCAACTGCGCCTGCGTCGCGGCCACCGGGATCTCGTGCAGCACGATGTACGAGGTGACGAGATCGAAACTCTCGGCGGGCAGACCGGTGGCCTCACCCGAGCCTTTGAACAGCCGCCAATGCAGACCGCGTTCATTGGCTGCGCGCTGCGCCTGCTCGAGCATGCGCTGCGAGGTGTCGCAACCCCAGATCTCGGCCTGCGGAAATTCTTGGGCGATCTGCAACGTGTAGTGCCCACTGCTCGTGCCGATCTCGAAAATGCGCGCGTAGTCACGACGCGACAAGACCGAGAGAATCTGTCGTCGTTGAGCAAAGATATCGCCGGGATAGGTCCGGGCGACATACTCGCGGTGGATGAGTTCGCCGTGGATGAATCCCTGATACTCGTGCCCGTCCCAACCGCCCGTGGTGCGGTGGATCCAGGCGGCATCGGCATAGTCGGGCCGCTCTGCAGACGGTAAAGCCTCGATCTGCGTCGGGCCCGTCATCAGCGCCTGCAGGCGCGGTTCGAGATCGGATCGCACTTCATCGAAAGCCGCCGCGGCCACCCGCCCGTGATTCGTGGCGCTGAACTCCGTGAGCGTCGCGAGCGCCGCGGCCGAGGGCGAGCTCGCCAAGGCTTGATCGACCTGCTTGAGGCGCTCGTCGAGATCGTCGGCGAGCGTCGCGTCGTCGAGCCCCTGCGCCGCGATCTCGGCGTCGATACGCGGCTTGAACCGCGCCGTGGCGACCGCGAGATCCGACAGAAAATGCATCGAGGCGCGGCCGCGCTGTTTGAGTTGAAAATCCATCACTGCTCCATCGCTGCGGTCAGGGGGACTAGCTTCACGGGGACTGTCAAAGGCACGCCACTCGAGGCGGCCCGACCTGCGCAAATGATACCGCCTATTCGTGCCGTGTAGACTCGGGTGGCACCCTGGAGGTCTTCCGTGAGCGTCGAAACCATGAGCATCGACACCCTGCCCATCCGCAACCCGCTCACGGGGCTCGTCGACTACCAACTCGCGGTGAGTTCGCGTGCCGAGGTCGCGGCAGCCTGCGCGGCCGTGCGCGCGGCGCAGCCCGCCTGGGCCGCGCTCGGCGTAGAGGGTCGCTCGCAGGCCATCCGCCGTCTTGGCGAAGTCTTCGCGAACCGAGGCGCGGCGCTGCGGGCCGCGCTGATGATCGACACCGGACGCGAACGCATCGCGCACATCGAACTCGGCGCCGTTCAGGGCATGGTGGCGCTGGGTCTCGCGCATGCACCGCAAGTGCTGGCCCGCGAGGACTGGCGCCCCGCGTCGATCCCCGGAATCTTTGGGCGCTGCGAGCGCATCCCGTATCCCGTCGTCGGCGTGATCGCGCCGTGGAACTTTCCGGTGGTGCTGTCGATGATCGACACCATCCCGGCACTGCTCGCCGGCTGCGGTGTGGTTCTCAAGCCGAGCGAAATAACGCCGCGCCATGCCGCGCCCCTCGCCGAAATCTTTGCCGAGGTGCCGGAGATCGCCACCGTTACCCGCATCGTGTGCGGCCCGGGCCGCACGGGCGCCGATCTCGTCGACCATGCCGATGCCATCGTGCTCACCGGCAGCGTGCGCACCGGACGCCTGGTGGCCGAACATGCGGCACGGCGCTTCATTCCCGCATTCCTGGAACTCGGCGGCAAGGATGCCGTGATCGTCACGGCGAACGCCGATCTCGAGCGGGCTGCAACCACGGTGCTGCGTGCCTCGGTACTCGCGACGGGCCAGGCCTGTCAGTCGCTGGAGCGCGTCTACGTCGATCGCCGCATCTTCGATGCGCTGCGTGCGAAGCTGCTCACGAGACTCGCTGCCGTGCGTCTGACTTGCGACGATCCGCGCGGCCACATCGGGCCTTTCATCATGGCGCAGCAAGCCACGGTGGTACGCGAGCACATCGACGATGCCCTCGCACGCGGTGCGCGACTCGAATTCGGCGGCAAGATCGTCGAACGCGGTGGCCTCTGGTGCGAACCCACACTGCTGACGCAGGTCGACCACACCATGCGGGTGATGCGCGAAGAAACCTTCGGTCCCGTCATTCCGCTGATGCCTTTCGACTCGATCGACCACGCGATCGCTCTCGCCAACGACGGCGACTACGGACTCTCGGCCAACGTACTCGCGGGCGACGAACACGAGGCGTTCGCGATCGCGCAGCGACTCGACGCCGGCTTCATCAGCCTGAATGACGTTTCCATGTCGAGCATGATCAGCGACTTCGAGTGGGAGGGTTTTCGTTTCAGCGGACTCGGCCGCTCACGCATGGGTCCGGCGGGCATCGCGCGATATCTGCGCAGCAAGGCCGTCGTGGTGAACCGCGGGCCCACCGGCGATCTTGCCACCATGGGGAACCGCTGAGCGAAATCATTGAACCGCCGTCGGCGAACCGACGTCGCCGTACCGCGCAGACTCAACGGTGCTGCAAATCGCGCGCGACCGCCTCGATCAAATTTCGGTGCTCGGTGAGCCGCGACTGCACTTCCTCGGCCGAGGGCGCGAAAGACTCGACGGCCCCCGCGGGCAACACACCATGCTGCACGAGCAGCGCCTCGTGGGTACGCAGACGCTCGCGCAAGGCGCCGACCTCCATCGCGAGGCGCAGCGTCACGGCGACGAGCTGCGACACGTCGACGGCCGAAAGCGGTTGATCCTGCCCCGAGGTCGCAGCGTCGATCGGACGTGACGCAGGGCCGCCTGGATGTGGGTGCGTCATGTCGCAGACTCGCGGTGGATAGGCTTTCCGCGTCGACCGCCAAAGAAAAAGTAATGACCTGCACCGAGCGGCTCGTAATCGGCGACGACGTGATCGGGCTCGAAACCCGCACCACGCAGCAGCAGAGCGACGTCGGTATCGGCGAACCCGGTCCAGAACGGCTCACCGTTGTTGCGCACCTGCCAGTCGTTCGTGACTTGTTTGGGAATGGGCATGCGCGCGGGCTGATAGGGCACATCGGCATTGAGGAAGACGCCCTCTGGCGCGAGGATCCGTCGTACCTCCGCAAAAATTCGCGGCACGAGATCGTGCCAAGTCTCGTGGAAGAGGATGTGCGAGACCACGAGGTCGAAGTGCCCGTCCGGAAAGCCCGTAGCCTGCGCGTCCGCTTGTCGAAAATGCAGCGCCATTCCGCGCCCTTCGGCCCAAGCGTGCGCGAAGCGCAGAAAGGGCGCCGACAGATCGAGACCATACACTTCGGCCTCGGGAAAGGCCTCTTGGTAGGCGATGGTCTCGATGCCGGGTCCGCAACCCAGATCGAGAATGCGACGCGGCGCCAACGACGGATAACGTTTTTTGACGATGCTCGCGATGTAACGCCCGATGCCGGGCTCGCCCACCGGCGCGTTCGCAGTCAGGCCTTTCGCGGCGCGATAAAGCTCGAGGGTACCGAAGTACTGCAGCGCGGCATGCAGGTCATCCTGCCCACTATCGAAAAAATAGCCGCCGGGCTGTCGGTGGATTTCGACGTCCGCAATCGGCTTCGGGATCGGCAAGCCGGGCTGCAGACGGAGTGAACCCCGGGGCTGGCGCGTGAGCTCGCGCGCTCTCGACTCGAATACGGACCCGAGCCGTCGGCAGGTCTCGCCGACGCTTTGCCACATCAAGCCCTGCGAGGCGTAGACCATCGAGCCCCACAACTGAAACAGCGGATCGGATTCGAATATCGGTCGCGCCTCTTCCCGGTTGGCGGGCGCCGCACGGCCCGTCGCCGCCCGGAAATTTTCGCGCAGCGTGCTGTCGTACCGCCCTGCCAGTTGCTGCTCGAGTGGGCCATTCGCAAAGCCCTTGAGCGCACCCACGAAGCGTTGTCGCGCAGCCTCGTCGTGCGAGGGTCGATAGAGTTCACCGAGTTCGTTTTGCGCGGTCATGGCGCAATCATAGCGCCCGCGCCGCACCGACGGTTACCATACGCGCCATGGGTCGCATATTCGAAGTTCGCAAACACGCGATGTTCGCGCGGTGGAACCGCATGGCGAAGCAATTCGCCCGCATCGCCAAAGACATCAACATGTCGGTCAAGTCAGGCGGCCCCGACCCGCAATCGAATCCGCAATTGCGGCGTATTCTGCAGAACGCGCGCGCCGTCAACATGCCGAAGGACAAGGTCGAAGCCGCCATCAAGCGTGCTTCGGGTCGCGACGCCACCAACTACGAAACCGTGATCTACGAAGGCTACGCGCCCCACGGTGTCGCGCTGCTTGTCGAAACTGCGACCGACAATCCCACCCGCACCGTCGCCACCGTACGCAACGTGTTCCAGAAGCATGGCGGCAATCTCGGCACCAGCGGCAGTGTCAGCTTCATGTTCAAGAAAATGGGTGTGTTCCGCCTCGACCCTGCAGGCATCGATCAAGATGATCTCGAACTTTATTTGATCGATCACGGACTCGAAGAAATGGGCGAGAGCACCGGTGAAAAAGGCGAACCCCAACTCGTCGTGCGCTGTGCGTTCGAAGATTTCGGCAAGGTGCAGGAAGCGCTCGAGGCGCGCAAGATCTCACCGCTCAAGGCCGAGCACGAATACATTCCGAACGCACCCACGGAACTCGGCGAAACCGACGCCGCCGAAGTACTCTCGCTCATCGACAAACTCGAGCAGGACGACGACGTGCAGAGCGTGTTTCACACGCTCGCCTGAGGCTTACGCGGAAAGTCTCGG
>Ga0129336_10002918_pt1 | contig 10552 bp, 20 predicted proteins | sample CPB6_02_DNA_FD_96878 | JGI IMG/M metagenome (GOLD analysis project Ga0129336, IMG submission 96878) | Freshwater to marine salinity gradient microbial communities from Chesapeake Bay, USA - CPBay_Sum_0.6_0.2_DNA | ecosystem: Environmental > Aquatic > Marine > Coastal | place: USA: Chesapeake...
GTAACGATTGAGATATGACCTATTACGCGGCAGTAATTCAAGTAGAAGTTGAATTTGAGGGTGTAAAAAACCTTATAGAGCAGTTCAGATTTTTTGATACTTTTGAACAAGCCGCCGAGGTATCAAGCAAGGTATTCCGGTGCGTGGATAATGTTTGTGAACTTATTACTAATGACTAAATCCGAACAACTAGGAGCGATAAGCGGCGTATTGCTTAACGTGGTAGCGTGGGCATTGCACTTTATGCCAGTATTTCAGCTTGCGGCGTTGGTGCTATCATGCTTAGTTTCAATAGTTACGCTTGCTAACTTGGTTTACCGAAAAATCAAAGGAGAAAAAAAGGGCAACCGCCTATTTAACCATGATGAATAAACTCAAAGAGAAGTACTTTTCGCCAGTACCCCCAGCGGTTAAGCGGTTGTTACTGATAATCAAGGCAGGTGCGACAGCAGCAGCCGGGACGGCTTACGTTAACGACAATCCACAGTTAGCCATGTGGATATTGGTCGGTTTAGGCGTTATCAATGAGATTTTACAGCTAACAGAATGAGACGTATCACCCACATCGTTATCCACTGTACTGCAACCTCACAGCGTGCAACGGTTGAGAGCATTCGCCGCTATTGGCGCGAAACCCTGAAATGGAATCGCCCAGGCTACCACCGGATCATTGAGCCTGACGGCACGCTTCGAGTGTTAGCAGCGGACAATGAAGTTTGCAACGGCGTTGCAGGACATAACAGCACGGCGTTACACGTTAGTTATATTGGTGGTGTTATCGGTAACAGGCCAGCCGATAACCGAACAAACGCGCAGCGCGTCACGATGGAGCGACAAATCAGGGAGTGGAAGCGGCTTTATCCAAACGCGGTTATTTGTGGACACCGGGACTTTCCGAATGTTAACAAGGCTTGCCCTTCATTCGATGTTGCTGCATGGCTTAAAGCGATTGGACTATGACTGATTATTTAAAGTATATCGGTAGGCTTATTTTGCCGCTCTTAGTCGCTTTTGCTTTCGGCTGGGTGCTTCGTTCGTGTAATGGAAAGAAAAGCGAATACAGGCCACCTATCAAAGTGACAGAGTATCTAACCAAGGTTGACACCATCAAGCAGGAAGTAACAAGGCTGAAAACGCGGTTAAAGGTGGTCAACGTCCATGATACGGTTGAGGTCTTGCAGCAAGTAGCCATTCGGGACACCATCATATTAAAGCAGGACAGCATCATAACAAGGCAGGACACGGTTATCCAGTACCTAATCGCATCTGACAGCCTGAGAGCGGACACAATCCAAGGACTAAGCAAGGACGTTAAACGTGAGCGATTTTGGAAGCGCACATTCGGAGGAGCTGCGGCGGTTGGTTGGTTGATTCTGCTTTTGTAACCGCCACCCTTCCTAACAAATCGCCCCTCAAACGAGGGCTTTTTTATTGCCAATTGTTAAAGAAGTGTTAAAGATTCAAAATAAGGGCTGAATAGTTTTGTACCTTCACAAAAGTCCGTACCTTTGATTCAACAAACACAGCAAGCCATGACAACAGCAAACGAAACACTCAGACAATTAGGCGGCAATAAGTTCATCTCAATGACCGGAGCCGCTTGTTTCTCAGATGGAAACACATTAGTAGTTAAATTCAAAGGCAGTAGAATTGCAAACATTATGTATGTAACACTAAACAGCATGGACACTTACGACGTTAAAATTGGCAAATACAGAAACCTAGAAGTCAAGACAGTCAAAGAAGTAAATGGCGCTTATGCTGATATGCTAAAGAGCATTTTTGAATCAACCACAGGACTAAGAACAAGTTTGTAACCCTTAAACACAATAACCATGAACATCATTCTCACAGGGCTAGTCATAATCCTAGCCCTCACATGCCTAAGCATGAGCGTTTACATTAGCTTCATCAGCAAGCTGCATGTTCGGAAAACAAAAGCACTCCGCGAAATTTCCGAAAAGCTAGCTGGATGCCTAGACAAAGAAGACATTAAACTAATCATCAAACAAGGATTACACGTTGACTAATGGAAAATCTTAAAATCACACTGGAGTTAACACTCGAAGAAGCGCGCTTCGTGGTTAGCAAGTTATGGCAGTTTAGGGCTGCCAAAGAAGTGGCGAACAAGCAACAGCCTGAGCCACAACCATTCAAACTTCAATACGGCAAACGATACAAAAGGCGCGATGGTAAAATCACAGAGCCTTTAATGGAAAGCGATTCAGAATATTTTCCATTTACCGACGGCGCGGAAATATGGAAAAGTAATGGCGCTTTTCATTATAAAAAAATTAACCACCCTTACGACCTAATCGAAGAAGCATGAACTACTACCAGCACTTACAGCAAATCCTTAAAGACGACTTCGAGCCCTTTAATATGAGCTGCGAGATTGACAAGTTTAATGAAGGATTATATCCGTACTTTGTCAAGTATTGCGAACTTAATGAGGATGAGATAGAGAGCCTGAAAAACACTTACAACAGCCTAAACCATCGTCAGCGCGTTGAAGACGTGATTGATTCAGTTGATGCAATCTTTTGGGCAATGAAAAAAACTAACATTGACCTGCTTTCACAGAAAAAAGTTAGTGACCAACTTCAAGAGTTATGGCTTACATCGTTGAAACACTAGACACTAAAGAGCGATTCACCGACAGAGAGGAAGCCTTAGAGCGCTTCTTTGAACTTGTAGAAGAAGCAGAATTGCAGCACAACGGCTTTGAATACGCGAAAGCGATGCTTAAATCTAACGGACAATTTACCTTAAACAGCGTTACAAGATGGATCAGAATATCCGAGATTTAGGTAACATGCTTTGTAGGCTTTCCGGTGTAACTCCGATAACATGCAGACGCTGGTTAAATGGCGAGAAAGTAAGGCTTTCGACCTCTTTAAGACTAAGCGAACACTACGAAAACGCAAAAAGGGCGCTCGAACAAGCGAACGCCCTAACACAAAAAGCCAATGACAAAACAAAATTAGGTTAACCGCTTGCTAGGTTATCCACAATAATGTAACTTTACACAACACAAAAACCAAAACAATGACAGTAGAACAATTAGAACGAGGCCGCCAAATTCAAAATGAAATCCAAGGCTTGAAGAAGGAACTCGTCAATATCCAAGGCATGTTAAATCGAAACCCGGACTGCTTAGATATTGGCGTCAATAGCAATAGCATCTACATCAGGCTTTACGACAAGGAATTGGCTGAGCAAGTCTTATACACAGCTAAGTGGAGCTATAAGGCCAAGATTGACCGCTTAGAACGTGAATTTGCAAAACTGTAAACCAACACAAAAACCATGATACTAACTTTTTCAGTTGATGCCGAACAGGCAAAAGCACTTGCTGAGTGCTACAATGTACTAACGGGCGAGAAAAAAATCCTAATCGAAGCAGGGAAGCGATACCGCCGCCGCGATGGTGAAATTTCGGGCGAGATTGTCGCTTATTATGGCGAATATTACCCCTATAAAGACTTAGCTACCAACGTCAAATACACCAAATTAGGCGAATATAGGCCGGGCGAAACTGACGATTGGGATTTAATCGAAGAGGTATGCAATTCATAATCCAGTCGCAGGAAGATTGGCACGCTAACAGGGCGTTAGGCATCGGCGGCAGTGATATTGCCGCCGTATGCGGTGAAGATGCTTATCGCACCCCTATGAATGTTTACCTCGATAAGATTGGCGAGGGCGTGCCATTCGAGGGGAATAAGTTTACAGAGGCAGGCACTATACTTGAACCCGTGGTCGCTCAATGGTTCACGCAAAAGACAGGCATCGAGCTTGTATCAGCGCCGCAAGGGCTAATTGGCTCAAAGCCGCATTACCGCGTAAACATCGACCGATTGACAGCCGATGGCGAAGTCGTGGAAATTAAGACAACTCAGCTTCGACTGGAAGAACCGCTTGACAAATGGCGCATTCAGGCAACATGGGGCGCTGGCATTTACGGCGCACAGGCTTACTGGATTGTATGGCTAGAGCGCGGCGTTGATTTGAAGTATAAGCGCTTCGAGTTTGACTTAGAGCTGTTCGAGATTCTTTGTGAAGAAGCCGACAGGTTTTGGGCTTGCGTTGAAAATCGCACACCGCCGGAGCCTAAGATTAGCAGCGAGTTCACAGCCAAGTACGGCGAAACGATTGAAGCATCACAGACGCTACAGGATAAGTTCCTCAGGCTTCGAGCGCTGAAGGAGAAAGCCGCCGAAGACAAAGAGGAAATCGAGCAGCTAACTGAAGAAATCAAGCTAGCCATGGGCAGCGCTGAGGCTTTGACCATCAATGGCGCGGTGGTAGCCACATGGAAGCAAGGCAAGCCGAGGGAGCTGGTAGACGCCAAAGCCCTAAAAGCCGAACTGCCCGACATTTACGCAAGGTTCACAAAGCAATCCGAAGCGCCACGGCCATTTTTGGTAAAGTAGCAAACAAAATAAAGCAAAATGCAAACATCAATAATTATACAATTGACAACTGAAGAATTAGAGTTGTTAATTCAATCAAGCGTAAAAAAAGCTTTGGCAGAATTAAAGGAATTTAACCAAGAAAGCGCCTCTGATGTATGGCTTGGCATCAACGAACTATGCGAGTACCACCCAGATAAGCCTACAAAGCCGACCGTTTACGGCTGGGTAAATGCTGGCACTATCCCCGTTCACAAAGGCGGTAAAAAGTTGAGGTTTTTAAAGTCGGAAATTGACAAATGGCTAAAATCTTAGTTACCCCCCCCGCCCCGCACTGAAACAAATGCGGGGTTTGGGTGGTAAAAGACGAAACGATGGAAGAAAAACTTAACCCACACTTGCACAAATCCGATGTTAGCACCAGTGTTTTCTCGGTGTTGAATTTGTAAAAACTTTAAAAAATAAATAAAATGGGATTAGATGTAAGAACTTTTGGCAATATCAAACTTGCCGAAAACAAAGAAGATGCAGATTTCATAGCTTATGTAATTGTTGAAGATTGGAAGCACAAAATTAAAAACCTGCAATACGGCAAAGCATACAATGGCGATGTTGTTTTCAGAGGTGTTTCTTATCCGTATTCAGCACACAATAGGTTTAGGGAGAAACTTGTAAAACTTGTAGGTCGTGAAGATTTATTAGACAATGAAGGTAGAATAAAGTGGGACGAACTCCCATCTGAAATACCATTTTATGACCTTATAAATTTTGCTGACAATGAAGGTTGTTTAGACTGGGAAGTTTCCGCTACAATTTACTCTGATTTTGAAAAGTATAATGACAAAGCAAAATTAGAGATGAATGAATACGATTATTCAAAGTATGAAACTTGGTTAGAAACTTTCAAGTCTGCAAAAAATGATGGTGTCGTGGTGTTCTCGTAGCATTGGGCATAACACCAAAATCCCACGCCCCGCACTGAAACAAATGCGGGGTTTGGGGCGTAAAAACACAACCCAATGCAAGACACAATCACCCCGATAATCATACCTCGTTATGCGACGCTGCACTTGGTAGCGTACTCCTGCATGGTTTATGCGGCTGACGCTGCACATCACAGGCAGCACCCTTTAGCCGATAAGGTATTTAAGGCTATGAGGGCTTACAAGTATGAGGTTGAGAAATTCCATCCCGAAATGAATTTTAACCTTGTGGCTGATTTGCAGCTTGAAATATCCGAGCAGCTTGTCGAACAATCCGAGCCGCTATTTACATACGATACCAAGTATTATGTAATGAAGTGCATCTACCTGAATGCAGTTCACGAAGCAGCGTCCGACCTTATCAGAACAAAAGTTCCCTTTTACAAGCACGAACTAAAGATTCTAAATGACCTTGTAGAAAGCTCCGGAAAGCTACTTGAGAAATTAGGCTGGGCATTCAAGCGCGAAGGCTTAGACGCATGGGCGGCGATACTTAAACACAACCAAGAGGAGTTTACGCTATGACAGCAGTAGAATGGCTATTCGATAAGATGAAAAGTCACTTCGAACACGATGGAGATTTGCTCGAATCGGTAACTTTTGCCTACGCAATCGCCAAGCAGAAAGAGCGAGAGCAGCACGGCAGGACGTGGGACGCAGCTATACAGGCGCACGAAAGCCGCGGACATAAACAAGCACGTTCCTTATGTGACTTTGATAACTATAAAGTAAAATGACACGCCATGACACCTTACAGCTACCCGGGATTAATTGACAATCCTAGCGTTATTCACGACACTATTAAGAAGGTGCAATCTATACCTCAGTTTAAGGATGTGACAGCCTCGGAAATCATGGGCAAAACGCGAAAGTATGAGATAGTTATGGCGAGGCACGTGTTTCGATTCTTACTTTATTGTAAGATTCGCAATTACCTGAGAATTGCCCAGTTGACCAAGTGCGACCACGTTACAGTTATGCATTCCGTTAGCGCTATTGAAGATTTTCGGTTAACAAATCCGAGGCTATACGCTTGCATTTTAAGCCTTGTTTAGTACCTTTACAAAACACAAAAAGCACATGAAGACGATTAAAGAATGGGCGGCTGAATTGCCACCTCAGCAGGGCGCTGCCTTGCTGAAATACCTTAAGCCGACGGACAAAAGATACTCTTTACGCTCTGCCGTTGGTTCCTTCAATTGGAATAACACCTCAGAAGGCTGGGATTACTGGAGCCGCATTTACACCAATTTAAACACCAAAAAAAAGCGATGAGCAAAATAGCAGAACGCCTGAAAGCCTCAGGCATGAACGGAATGAACCGTTCAGACGTGGTTAAAAGCCTCGAACTTTACGCTACACAAATAGCGCAAGCGCTGCCGAAACATCTTAGTCCTGAAAGGATTATTCACATGGTAGCCGATGTAATGGAAGCCAATACAAAGCTTAAAGAGTGTACCCCCTCCAGCATCATCGGCGCGGTCATGCAAGCTAGTGTATTAGGTTTTCGCCCTTCGTCACAGCTTGGAGAGTGCTACTTTGTTCCTTATGGCAAACAATGTCAATTTCAGATTGGTTACCAAGGATGGCTAAGTCTTGCAAGGAGATCCGGTGAAGTAAAAACCGTTTATGCTTACGAGGTACATGAGAACGATATGTTCGATTACGAGTTAGGACTTGAGCCTAAACTTACTCACAAGCCTTCCATGTTCAACCGTGGCAAGCTAATCGCCGTGTATTGTGTTGTTCACTACTCGAACGGTGGAAGCATTTTTAACGTGCTTTCGGTTGATGAGGTAGAACGCCGCAGGCTTCGCAATCCAATGCAGAAAAATGGTTTATCCGGCGCATGGTCAACCGATTACGCTGCAATGGCTAAGGGCAAGGCTGTCAAATCGCTCAAGGCTTACTTGCCACTAGGCGAATACTTGGCAGCAGATGAGCAAGTAATCGAGCTTGAGAAGTTTAACAAAGACCAATCCGGCACACTTATTCCTGAGTTTGCCGAGAATCAAGAGGCTGTAATTGTTGAAGAAACCACCAATGAAGGTTAACATATCAAGATGTAAATCGGGGCTGAAATATGCCCCGAAACTTTAACCAATGGACGAGAGAGATTACGCAGCAATGAACGAAGGGAAGAAGGTTCACTTGCAAGCCATGAAAATCCTAGCTCTTGACATTGCCACTGTAACAGGCTGGGCAACAGATACCGCATTCGGCACTTGGAACTTGAAACCCAATCGAGGTGAATCAGAATCAATGCGAGTGGTGCGCTTTAAATCCAAGGTGCGCGAAATGGTCAACATGGAAGGCATTACCCTTGTAGCTTACGAACGCCCGGCAGGAATGCACAAGGCTTCTATCATGGTAGCATCTGAAATGGTAGGCGTACTGAAAGATTTGAGCCATGAATTAGGCTTTGATTTAGCTTGCTATTCCGCCACCGAAATCAAGAAGTTTGCCACCGGAAAAGGGAACGCAGGCAAGCCCGACATGATCGCCGCAGCTAAAGCCCTAGGCAACGCCGTAATTAACGATAACGAAGCCGATGCAATACACTTGCTGAGGCTGGTAAAACAAGAATTAACCTAAACACAAACCCCAATGACACAGGAATTTTTAAATCGCATTAAAAACGCGGAAAAGTTAACGCTAAAGCTAGCATCTCAACTAATTGCTGAGTATGGCATCGAGAAAATCAATAGTGAGGTAGGCTACGAAGCAATCAAAAATGCAGCGTATGCGAGGGCAGAGCGCTTGCAGGATTACACCAATTTCGCTTATAGATTCAGAAAGGAATTTGAGAAACACGGACTTTATGTAAAGACAAAAAAAATCCTCAAATTCAAGTTTGATAATAAGAAATTCAAACATGTTAATGCCGATGGAATACCCTTCCATCGCGATCCAGTTTCTTTGAAAAATTTCATACTGGAGAAAGCTAAAAAGTCGGTTAATAAATGCGAAGTTGCCAAGGAGTTAAATATCTCAAGAATGACATTGGCGAGAATTTGCAATCAATTCGGAATTACCGACGCATACAATAAACTCGAATACAGAAAGCTGAAAAAGGACGTTGAAACGGCACCTAATACAGTTTTAAAAGCGAAAGCAACTGAGTTTAATTTTCCTGCTATTGAATTGTTTTTATCTGCCTTTCCTGAGCAAAAAGAATTGCTTACCAAACTAGATGTTGCTTTCATCAAGGCACGCTACAAAGCGTTTGACACAGGCGATTTTAACGACCTATACAGACATTCCGGATACAGACGTATCGTCGAATTGAAGTGCAATAAATTAGGATGGATAGAGGAAAGTGTTTCGGATTTAACGAGGGCAGTATAGTTGCCTAATAAGGTTTAATTAACTACTTTTACAAAACAAAAATACACCAATGACAAACAACGATTACATGGCTTTTTTGGCCAAAAAACAGAAGTCTATTATTCAAAGCGGATTTGAAGTAATGGACGAACAACTTAATCCTAATTTATTTGACTTTCAGCGCTTTATCGTAAAGCGTGCTTTGAAAGCCGGGAAGTATGCAATCTTCGCCGATTGTGGATTAGGAAAGACTCTAATGCAATTAGAGTGGGCTAATAAGGTGAGTAATCACACTTCTAAGCCTGTACTAATTTTAGCACCGTTAGCGGTATCAGGACAAACAATTAAAGAGGCTGAAAAATTCGGACTGCATTGCGAAAAGCTAAATTCAGATGTGTTTGGTTTCGGTGTTTACATTACCAACTATGAGCAGCTCGAAAACGTAGATACAGGGCAGTTTAGCGGCGTGGTGCTTGATGAATCTTCGATATTGAAAAACTTCACGGGAGTTTATAAAAACCTCATTATTGACAAGTTCAAAGGCCATGCGTACAAATTAGCTTGCACCGCTACTCCGGCACCTAACGACCTAAACGAAATTGGGAATCATTCCGAATTTTTAGACGTGATGGATGCCAACGACATGAGAATGCGCTGGTTTGTGCGAGATGAAGGAATGAATAACTACAGGCTAAAAGGACATGCCTCAGCGGACTTTTACGCTTGGATAGCTTCATGGTCAAGCGTGGTAAGGACTCCGGCTGATATTGGATTCTCTAGCGAAGGATATAATTTACCAGCGCTTAATTATTTTGAAAGCCGAATAGTAACCGACAAAAAAGAGAATTGGAAGTTATTTAATGATTCAAGTGTCAACGCTACCGAATTTAATAAAGAATTGAAGTTGACTTTAATTCCTAGATTGGAAAGCGTGGCCGAAATAGTAAATAATTCCAATGAGCCATTTATTATTTGGGTTAATCAAAATGAGGAAGAGGATTTTCTACTTAAATTAATTCCTGATGCAAAGGCTGTTAGGGGTTCTGAATCTCCAAAAATAAAAGAGCAAAAACTACTTGGGTTTGGCAACGGCGATTTTCGAGTTTTGATAACCAAAAAGAAAATAGCTCAATTTGGATTGAATTATCAGCACTGTCGGAATCAGATATTTGCCTCGCTAGACTTTAGCTTTGAAGGCTTATATCAAGCGATTAGGCGCTCTTATCGCTTTGGCCAAAAGAACGAGGTCAACATCTACCTAATTACGACTGACACAATGCAGAACGTAATCGAAACAATCAACCGAAAACAATCACAATTCAATTCAATGATGGAAGAAATTTCAAGTTGCGTAAACGAAAAAACATACGGGCTTAAATTAGATTACAATCGCCGGGAAGTAAAAACAGATTTATATCATTTAATTAACGGCGATTCATGCGAATTAATTCGAGAAATACCGGATAATTCAATCGACCTTTCAGTATTTTCTCCACCATTCAGCACTCTATTTACTTATTCCGACAATATCCGGGACATGGGTAATTGTCAATCTGACGAAGAATTTTTCGAGCAAACGGATTTTTTACTCCGGGAGCTTTACAGAGTAATCAAGCCGGGACGTTTGGTTTGCGTTCATACTAAAGACTTAGCGCGGTATAAAAACAGCTCCGGTTTTTCCGGAATGTGGGACTTCACCGGAGAGTATCACCGGGCGATGGAGAAAGCAGGATTTAAGTATCATTCAAAAATTACTATTTGGATTGATCCAGTCCTAGAGATGCAGCGCACGAAAACGCAAAGACTTCTTTACAAGCAAGTTACAAC
>Ga0129336_10002920_pt1 | contig 10543 bp, 11 predicted proteins | sample CPB6_02_DNA_FD_96878 | JGI IMG/M metagenome (GOLD analysis project Ga0129336, IMG submission 96878) | Freshwater to marine salinity gradient microbial communities from Chesapeake Bay, USA - CPBay_Sum_0.6_0.2_DNA | ecosystem: Environmental > Aquatic > Marine > Coastal | place: USA: Chesapeake...
AGATAAGTCCCATCTTGGAATTTGACCACCAATGAGTAAGGAGACAAGTTCCTTGTAAGCTTTAGCCCAACCAGCCTTGCTGTCTTGAACAACGATTGTAGTATCCGAATCAGTAAATTCTTCAGCAATTGTAGGTAGTTTATCAACATAGTGCCTTTCTACGGAGAACCCTACACCGGTTCCACACATTAAAATATATAAAATTTCATCAAAAGCACGAACACGATTTACTGCAACATATGAGCAATTATATCCTGCAGTATTATCGCGCTCAAGTGCTTCTCCTGCTGTCATAAGAGCACGCATGGAAGGCATAATCTCAAGATTTAGAACTGCTTGACGTAGTTCTTCTCTAGTTGCTTTATCCAACTTAGTACACATCGTATTTTCTTTAAGATGCTTATCAAAATGATTGAAATAGCGATCTACTGTTTCTTCCCAAGATTCTCTGCGGCCTTTATCTTCAAGCCAACGAGAATAACGTGAAAGATGAATAAACTCTTGATACGAAGTTGGTAAGTGCATATTTAATTTTCTCCTCTTTACCTTATTGTAATAGTAATAATTTTTTTGTCAAGCAAAGTGTCTTGTATATATCTTAGAATGTTCCACCATCTGCATCTAAAACGTCACCAATATCTAATTGTGAACCGTTTGATTTGTATACTATTAAATTACCATCAACTAAGTCTATATTTGTAACATAAGCAGCAGGTGTCTCTTGTGGCTGTTCGCCTGAAGAAGATGGAATATCAACTGTAACTTTAGTACCATCTGGTGTTATTGTTACACCTTCTCCCTTAAAATTAATTAAACGAACATTTTTAACTGCTTTTGTTCCATTTACATATATATCCACATTCCCACCACCACCAGAAGCATAAGATACCTTTGAAATTTCAGATGAAATCTTTTTATTTACTTCTTCAAGAAATTTTGTATCAAATGATAAATGTTTATCTACAGTTTCATATGCCAAGGGGTAAGATACAGATAATAATCCCGAGTCTCCGGTCTCTCCTTTATCGCCCTTCTCACCTCGTTCTCCACGATCTCCTGTATCTCCTTTTTCACCCTTCTCTCCTCGTTCACCCTTTTCACCACGGACGCCGGGTAAGCCAATATCGCCTTTATCGCCCTTATCGCCTTTATCCCCCGTGTCTCCTTTTTCTCCTTGGATACCTTGATCTCCACGCTCCCCTCGCTCTCCCGTATCACCCTTGATACCCGGTATCCCCTGAATGCCCTGAATACCTTGGACACCCTGTTCTCCTTGTGGACCTTGGTCACCTTTTTCTCCTGTATCACCTTTGTCTCCTTTGTCGCCCTTTTCTCCCTTTTCGCCATCTTTACCGTCTCTTCCCGGTTCTCCTTTATCCCCAGGCCACCCAGTCCAACCAGTTTCTCCGCGATCACCTCTTGGCCCCTGTGGACCAATAGGACCAATTGTGCCGCGTTCTCCGCGTTCGCCTTGATCGCCCTTTGGTCCCTGTGGGCCTTCTATTAAAACTGTTTTAGTTTGAATTGGTGGATCTTTTATTTTTTCAATTAATATTTGTTTTTGTGGCTCTGATTGTTTGAAAGAAATGTGTGTAAATATTTCTTTTAACTTATTGCTATTTCCTTCAAATAATACAACTTTTCCTTTTGAATCGGCAAAATAGCATTCACCAATACCAGAAAATTTAAAAGTAATGTCTGGTTGTTTTTTAGAAGAATATCCTAAAAATTTTAATTTATCACCATTTGTATATGGGCCAATAGGTTTTAATAATTCAAATGTGCCATTGACTTCAAACGATGAAGTTGTTGGTTTTTTTGTATTATCAAAATCTTTAAAATTAATCATTTGAAGTTAATACTTTCCAAGAAATTGGATATAATTTTTCTATAATCTCGCCAATTCCCTTTGCATATTGTTGAACTTCCCATTGTGCATGTGTATCTATCCTTTGAGCGTATACACGAGCATAAGCAGATAGGCTTCCTGTCCACCACCATTCTGTATATGTTCCTTGTGGTAGAACTGCTCTTGCTTGTTCTGGTGCTACACCCATCTCTAATAGTTTTTTATAAACTTCTATATTCTCGGTAACTACTCCATATAAAAAGTCTAAACGATTATTCGTTGCTTCATCGGAAATAAAATCACCACTGCCTTGTTTTGCACCATTAGTCGGGGCAGATCTCCACATTGGATTATAAATTTCTGGCTCAAATGTTACATATCTGCGTGAAATTTCATTTTCTGTAAACCCAACCTTGTGCTTAAATAATTGTGTTCGCACAAAAATTGGTGCTTTAATTCTTAAAGTGATCTGTGGGTGAGCAAATGGTGTCCAGTGCTTATGTTTTGCGAGATATCGAATTAACTTTTCATCTCTATCACCAAACTCTTCGCTTTCCTTATTGAAAGACACTCTCGCCGCATTTACTACGGTTAGATCGTCTCCCATATGAGAAACGTGTTGTACAAACCCCTTATCAAGTACATTTACTTTTTCAATCTCGTTCATTGTCTTCATCATAAAAATCATCTTCCTCTTCGAATATGTCCTCTAAATCATTTTCATCTTCTATTTCTATAGTATCATCTTCCATTTCTTCAATATCAAAATCAGTAATAGTTATACCAGATAAATCTGAGGCATATTCTACTGCTTTTTCATATATCTCTGGTTCTACATTTTTTATGTATTCCATGAAAGCAAAGCAATATTTTGTTAAAGGGTTTTTTGATGAAAAATAATATTCTTCATCGCCACCATGTTCTTCATCGTTATTTAAATTTTCTTCCATTTAATAAACCTCATTTTGGCTTCCATGTTTTGAAAGGTGTTGTTGTTTATGATATTTAGGATTTCAGAGACATGAATATTATCAATAATCATATCATTTATGTCCTTTTTCTTGATATTATCGGGCCATATCACAACAGAATGACCATCTTTTATAACAGATTCATAATAATTTAAAACTTCTTTATTTCTTGGTTCATTATCAAGAACATATGTAAAATTTTTAATAGATTCTGGAACTTTTTTATCTGTATTTAATCCTATCATAGCAATACTGTTAGGCAAAAATAGAGAATCAATCGGCCCCTCTACAATATAGACATGGTTTGTATAATTTATTTGCTCAATACCAAACCAAGAGGTATCCAAAGAATCAATTAATTTAAGAGTTAAATATCTAACAGAATTATTTTTATGAATAGTTCTACCTTGCAATGCTATTAATTCTTTTTGCTCATTAAAAATTGGAAGAACTAGTCTCTCATCTGACTTAAACTTTTCACCACAAGACTCTTTACCGTGTTTGTCGATCAGTTTACAAAAATTTTCAGTGTAATATAAGTTACACCATTTGTCTTTTGGAATTTTTCTTTGTGAAACAAATTGAACACATGGATGATCATTATTCAACGAATCTATACTTTGGAGTTCAGACAAAATTGTTTTATTTTGTTTTTTAGGTTTTTCAAATTGTAAATTAAGTTCTGGTTTTTTATAATTTGAATGACCGTTTTCTCCTTTTTTCCATCTTTCTAAAGCATATTCCTTTGCTAGATTTGGTGATAGGTTTTCTAAGAACTTATACATTGTTGTGCCTACACCACAATTATGACATCTAAAAAACATGTCATTATTTTTTACATAAAAGTAACCTCTTGCTTTTCTTTTATGCTTTTGTGAATCGCCACAATATGGACACCTACAATTTGCCAAATTAGATTTTTTCCAAGCAAATCTATCCAGCATAGGTGATACAAGATTTAAGAATTTTTTATCAGCGATCAAGCACATTGTGATCTGCCCAGTTCTTCCATTCGTATAGATCTTCTTCACGAATGTTTGGTAATGACTTTATACGCTCTTCTAAAGTTCTATTATCATTATCACCGATAAATTGAACTTGCTTATAAAAAGAACGATAACCCATCTCTGACTCAGTTGTAGCAGTTTTCATTCGAATTGCCATTTGTCAACCTTTTCTTTAGTGGCTTTGCCTTTGACTGTAAATTTGAGTTTTTCTGTTTGAGTAATTTCATCCTCAAACCCAACCCCAATTAAACCTTCTTGTGCAACCTGTTCATCCAGATTAGATAGTTTCATCTTGGCCCTGGATATGCCAACGAGAAACTTACGATTAGTAAATACATCTTTATATCTGTTCTTTAATTGCTTTACTAGAATTTGACTTCGTTTTTCTAGTTCTTCAGTGCTAATTAAAGCAAACATAAAGTCTGCTGTCTGTGGAAGTCCGAACGATTCGGAGGTGTCTTCCAGAGAAAGATCGGTATTAGAAAATCCTTGTCGATTTGTTTGTGTCGCTGTAAAGATAGGAACATCTTTTTCTACAGCAAGACCCCGAAGTTCTTCTGCAACCGCTTTAACATAAGTATAAGAATTAACTACAGCCTGCTTAAAGCGACTTGACGCGCAAATATTCAAATAGTCAATAAATACGATGTCTGGTTTGAACTTCTTCTTGAGATAAAGTTCATCTAACAAATGACGCATGTGGTTAGCATTTGCTGTGGAAGTAGGATATTCTTTAATAATTAGTTTACCCTTTACTCCTCTTGTTGCATTGAATAGTTTTTTGGCGTAGATGTCTTTGGGGAGAGTCTTTAACTCATCTAATGTAATATCCATGATATTGGCATCGATGCGTTCTGCAATCCGTTCCTCTGCCATCTCGCAAGTAATATAAAGAACATTCTTGTTCTGTACAAGACAGTTTGCAGCATGATGGCATAAAAATAACGATTTACCAACACCAGTTCCTGCAATAACAACATTAAGTGTTTTGTTAGACACTCCGTTATTTGTAATTTTGTTAAAATAATCTAGATCAAAAGAAATCTTTTGTTCTGGCTTATGATAGAATTCATAACGGAGTTCTGCATCTTTGATATAATCGTGACCAATCTTTGTATCAAAAGATACACCAAGAGCATCTGACAAAATAGAAGGAAGGGCATCTGTAGTCTTTGCTTTGTTTTTTCCTTCTATGATATGAATAGATTCTAGAATAGCATTATAGATTGCCTTATCTTTACAAAACTTTTCTGTTTCATCAACAAGCCATTGCTCGTCTTGCTTGTTTTCGAAAGATAATACATTTACTAAAGAAGTACAGTCTTCTACTTGCTTTTGATTAAGGATGGTTGAGCCATTAATTGACAAATCAAGAACCTCTCTGGTTGGAGGTTTGTTATAGTCATTGTAGAATCCATGAATTAGATTATACACTTGCTTCTGTGAAAGATCACCAAAGTATTCTTCCTTCAAGAAAGGAAGAACTCTCCTAGCATAACTTTCATTGTACAGAAGATTTTCTAGAACTAATTTCTCTATACTCATTCATTTCCTTCGGCTGATGGTTGACCATACTTGAATTGCTTACCGACAGCTGCCTCCAAGGCAATCATCACTTCTTTCGTGAAGTACTTCTCTGGATCTTCAAGAAGATGCTTTTCAAATACAGTCTTACCATCCGGTAATTCTATCTTCGTTGATACCTTCTTGAATATACCACAGTTTAAAGCAATGTCAACCATTCCGTAGTACTTATTCAGACCTTTGTCGTAGTTTAATTGAACTTCGACTGCACTATTTTCTTTTGTTAATCTGCTCTTGAATAATTTTGTAGTGATAATATTACCAATAACACCACCATCTGAATCCTTATCTTTCTTCTTTGATAGATACACAATAATAGATGCGGCATACTTGAGACCTGCACCACCACTCATATCTTTCATAGGAACATATGAACCAACAACATCATATGTGTGATTTGTCATAATCAGAGGAATCTTTGCTTTGCCAAGTTTGATTGTAAGAACTCTAAAGGTGCTCTTGATAACCTGAGCACGAGTCATATCTCTTGTTCCTTTGCCTTCGGCAGTATCGGCCATTTCCTTTGTAGTCGATAACATACCTAGAGAATCTAGAACAATCATCATGGGCTTTCTATCTGTTTCTGGTTTTTCTAAAACCTTATCTACAATAGTAATTGCCTGTTGACGAAACTCTTCAATTGTTGCAACTGGAAATACGGCAACTCTCTTAGGATCGACGCCTCGGCTTCTAAACATATCAGATGTTACTGCTTGCTCAGAATCAAAATATAAAACAACTCCCTCTGGATTACTGTCTAAAAATTTGCTAACAATACCAATTGTAAAATACGTTTTACCTGTAGCAGCCTCTCCAGCAAAGCAAACAATTTTATTGTCTGGAAGACCACCATAAATGCTGCCAGATAAAAGAGCATTCAAGGAATAACTTCCGGTATCAATAAATCCATTGATATCTGCCCCCTCTAAACCATCATCCACAATACTTGCAAACTCATTACCAGAACTTTTAATTAAATCGTTTAGAAAACTCATATTATCTCCTTATGCATAGTGTAAATAACTTCCGATTATATATTTTGGATTACTTTTAGGTGCAATGCCTGCATGTGGATACATCCACATTGGAGGAAACATTAAAACTCTTCCTGTTTTTGCTTGAACAGAAATGTTCATAGGATCGGTGAATACTGTTTCTCCTCCTTCATTCACATCGTTTAAATACCAAAACATAACTAAAAATCTTTTTGAGGAGTTTAGATCTGCCGCATCAATGTGCTCATCAAATCTGTCATTTCCATCATTCTTATAACGTTTCATTCTAATTTCTTCCCAACCATGTTTGGTGGGAAATAGTCTTGCATTTGTTTCTTTTACATACATGTTTTTAAAATAAAGAGCACGTTGTACTAAAGAATTATGCATTTGAGTATTACCAAAATGCTTTGTCAGGTTTAATTGTGTAAAATTAGGAAAGCCATTATTGTCATACCTTTCCTGTTTATCTTCATTTTTTTCAAATAAATCTATTAATCCCGAACAAAACTCTGGTGGTAATGCATTATCATAAACTTTAACATAATCTAAAATATTCATTTTAAACCTCATCAAAAAGAGTTAACTCTTTCACAAGTTTCCACTGTATAGTATCTAGTATTAATTTTAATGGATCTAAGAAAGATTTTTCATATTGAGCATCATAATCAATATAATCATGTAATTCAAATTCAGATGGTAAAGTTTGCGGAAAAGATATAACATGTTCTCCCAATGGATTTGGTTTTTTTAAATAAACATATTTTACTTTATCGCCATCTTTTATCTGTGGATATTTTTTACTTAATTTATTTTGTTTTAAATGATTATTATATAAGAGTGAACCTTTGACTGCAATTGGTGTTGCTTTTTTAAATATAGTTCGTTCATCTACCCACTTTGTTATATTATTACAACTTCGTGGAAAAGCAATTTCTTCTGCTGAAAAAGATTTATAATCCTGTTTAAATTCTTTTACATATTTTCTAAGTTCTTTTACATCGCTATTCATGATAATATGTGTTGCATGTTTTAATGCTTTTCTAGAAATTTGAGGAGTTGATGATTTTACTGTCTCCACTCCCATAATTTTTAGTTCTGGTTCTTTTAATAGAATACCATCTTCTCCCATCAAAACATTCAACATATATCTTTTTTTACCTACCCATATGCCACGATTAGCAATAGATTCTCTCTTCATGCTCATTTTTTGAGCATAAGAATTCATAGTTTTTGATAATTCATCAAACGACGAATCAATAAACGGTTGTAATATTTCATCTGAAACTTTAGCAATAAATTTAACAACTTTTTCTGTATTGGTTGTGTCTTTGAAATATTTTTTTACAAGAACATCTAAACAAATGTATAGAGAATCGGTATCAGATGCAATAACATAGTCTATACCATTAGTTTCAAGTTTTTTGTTTAAAAACTTGTTAATTTTATTTTCTATCCACTTGATAGATAATTGACCAGATAAAGTAATTGCCTCTGCTAAATCTATATCAAAGTAGCGAAAATATTCATTGCCTATAGCACCGAAAGCAGAATTCAGTTGAATTTTTCTTACAAGTTGAAAGTTATGATACTTAGAAATATCATACTCTAATTTCAATTTATCTTCAGCAGAAAGATTTAAAGAAGCATCTTTTAACTTTCTCTTACAGTCAATCATCTTTTCTTTATAAAGTCTTCTTTCTTCATACATTTTTTCCATCAACGCAGATAAAAATCCTTGTCTGCTTTTATAGAAAAATGTACCATTGGCAGCAACAGACAGATTCAGTGGTCTAGCAAATTCTTGCTGATCCTTTAGTTGTATAAACTGAATTTTTGCTTCATCTGTATCCGGATCAATTATATGCTCAATGGGTACAATAGTTTTTTTGGTTTTATCTGGATATTTCATCTCTGGTGAGATGTTATATTGCATAATTAAATGTGGATATAGGCTGTTTAAGTCAAAAGATACAATCCAGTCATACATTCCAACCTTTGGTTCTTTTACATATGCACCTTCAAATTGATTCTTTTTATCCCCGGGTTTCTTTTGAGGAACTACTATTTTCTTTTCATTTAGATAGTTAAATATAATAGTATCCCAAGTTCTAACTTGAGAAAATACATCAGAAAAATTTACTTTTGCTGAATATGCCAAAGCAATAGCAAGTTCCATAAGCCGTAATTTTGTTTCTAAATTGACAACCAGATGAACATCTTTATAATTATATTGTAAAAACTTTTGAAAGTCTTTTTTATAAAGATCTTGAAGACTATTAAATCCATCAAATTTTGCTTTTTCTTCTCCGAGTTCAACTGAACAGATATGATTTAGACTATATGATTCTCTATTTACAAATGTAAATTTTTTATACAAATCTAGATAATCTAATGTTGCAATGCCTAAAATATCATAAGAAATATGTTCTTTATTACTATTTTTAATAAACACTTTTTTATCTCTAATAACTTCCCAAGGAGATAATTTATTGGCAGCTTTATCCCCCAAAATTCTATTAATTCTGTTTACGAGATAAGGAATATCAAACAATTGCACATTCCATCCAGTGATAATATCTGGCATAACGTGTTGCCAAGATTGAACAAATTGTTCGAGCATTTCAAATTCATGATTGAATTGAAATACAACATGTTCATTTGAAATTTTTGTTAATACATTTTCTTTATTGTGAACACAAAAACTATAAGTAACAAATTTTCCATTTTCCTTCTTAGATGGAACTCTAAATGTGATTAAATTAATTTTTTGATCTGCCTCTTCAATAGAAGGAAAGCCATCTTCACATTCCGTTTCGATATCTAGATAACATATTTGAAGTAAAGATAGATTATAATCCACTTCATTTGGAAACTCTTCTGCTAAATATTGGTATTGAAAATCTGTATTTCCAAATACTTCAAAATTAGAGATATCAGAATGACTTTCAATAAATTCTTTAGTTTCTCTTATAGTTCCAGCATAAAATTCTTCAACCGCTCTTCCGTCTAAAGTCTTCCATTCAGCGTCTCTATTTTGAGAAAGCAGATAGATCTTGGGACGAAACGGAACACGAGCAGAGGTTCGCTTACCGTCTTTATAGCCGCGATATAAAATATTATCGCCACGAATTATTGCACTTGTATAGAAATCAGGCATTATTTTTATCTTTGAGGTATGAATGTAATAGAATCATGTAATTGATTACATCGACTATTGTATCCTCAAAAGACTCATTTGCAACCTCTAACTTGCCGGATTCAAGAAATGAAGAAAGGCGACTCATTTTATCTGTAATCCGTACTAGCATTCCTCTTTCGGTTGAGCATATGCCCATTGCTTCTACTCTTGTAAAATTAGCAAAGGGTTCTGTGCCAGATCGACCTGCATAATCTGCATTTTTCTTTTCCATAAGAGCCCTAGCAATTTCACATAATTTCTTATGGTTTTCTAATAATTCTTGTTTTGTCATAATGAAACTCCAGTTGAACCGAAACCGCCGTTTCGATCTGTTTTTTGTTGTGGTTTATCTGCTGTCTCTTGGATATCATATAATTCACATCGAACCATTTCTGCTTGTGCTATACGATCTCCGTTGTAAATATATAGTTTCTCGTTTGAGATATTATGCAACATAATTCTAGATTCTTCAACATAATCAGAATCAATAATACCTTGTGCGTTTGCCATAACCAGTCCCTGCTTAAGAGACAGTCCAGAACGAGCATGAATACGCACAGAATAACCAACAGGAATATCAAAAATAATCCCAGTCGGAACTAAAAGTCTTTGACCGGGATCAATCATAATGAATCTATTTTCTTCTTTTGATTCTGTAATTCTCGCAGAACATTCTCTATTATTTGCACAATAACCTTTTACTTCATAGAGAGGTTGACCAAGATAAGCATGTAAATCGAAGCACGCAGCCTGTGCAGTTGCTTTCTTTGGTGTTTTTACTTCAGGGTATAACTTGTAGATTTTTAACATGATAAAAGTATAACCTCACAATCAGAAATGTCAAGGAGTTTCTGGTTCTTGCCATTGACCGTTTATATATTTCCAGCCCTCACCTACTGTTGAATTTTCATCTAATAAAACATTAATTATATTATTACCATAACTAATAGGACTAT
>Ga0129336_10002921_pt1 | contig 10542 bp, 14 predicted proteins | sample CPB6_02_DNA_FD_96878 | JGI IMG/M metagenome (GOLD analysis project Ga0129336, IMG submission 96878) | Freshwater to marine salinity gradient microbial communities from Chesapeake Bay, USA - CPBay_Sum_0.6_0.2_DNA | ecosystem: Environmental > Aquatic > Marine > Coastal | place: USA: Chesapeake...
GCCACTTTGTTGCATGAGGGTAAATATTCTTTAATGGCTCACCCATATAAGTAACTTTTAACATTTTTGGTATTTTCATAATTTTTTAATTAACTAATAATCCGAGGATACTATAATTATATAAAAGTATCGCTCGGATAGCAAACATCAACTGTGGATAACTTTTACCTATAATTTATCGGTACTAATTCCTCATAATATCTAATACCTTTAACCTCATTACCCTCCTTCATCGCTTCCCTCACCATTGTCTCATTAACTAATAGATACTCAACAGGCACTTTCCCAATATCTTCTACCACGAACTTTTTTACCTTCTTAAATGTAATGCTTCCATTTGTTGACTTAACACTTTCTACCACATTCATCTTATCTACTGCCTTCTCAAACGATATCTCACCACTTACAACCTTTTCTGCTATCTTCTCTTGTTCCTCCATCTGACTTGTCTGATAACTAGTCATCTTTGCCCTTATACTACCTATAGCAAGTTCTAAATCACTCTCTATAGGTTTCCACCTAGCTCTTTCTGCTCTTAATGCCTCATTAAGTGGTACTGTAATCTTTTCCTTTTCCTCAATTACTGAATCCTTTAGCTTATTAAGCTTAGACAACATCTCTGTAGCTAACTTCAATCCTTTAAGATCCTTAATGATAATTTCCTGTGCTTTCTCCACAACTGGAGAAACCTTCTTCTTAATTAAAATTTCTTTTGACATACATATACTATATATTATCGCTCGGATATAATCAATATATGACTTATCCACAGTTTGAAATATCCATGCGGTATGATATAAATACCTTATGAAAAAAGATCTAAGAGGCAGACATTGGAAGAAAATTCCAAAAGAAAAGAGAACAAAAATAATGTCTAAACTAGCCAAAAAGCTATGGGAAGACAAAACACCCGAAGAAAGGTCGCAATGGAGCAGAAATATGAACGAAAAGAGGTGGGGATAGAAAATTACCACACCTTTTTGACCACTAGGGTGTGGCAGTGAAATAAGGCTATAGTTAGCCTTATTTTTTTGTTTTTTCAAAAAATTACCACACTTACCACACCAAACTCTTATATATACCTATAGCCTTTTAATAATAGTATATTTCTATATTCTATATACTCTTCTTATATAATAGGTATGGTAGGTATGGTAATATAGAAAAGGGGGCTAGATAGAGCCACAAAACGCTACCACACCTACGTGTGGCAGTGCTATGGCAAATCACCAAAAGGTATGGTAGCAGTTTTCCACAGTTGCTTTAAATTATAATATGCTATAATGTCTTTTATGGAACTAAATACGATGAATAACAATTTAATAAATTTGTTGGCAGTGAGGAGTATTACATCATTCCCTTTCATCGGGGAGTTCCAGTGTAATACTCCTCGTTGCTTATAAAAATATATGTTAGAAAAAGAATTTGGTAAAAATAAACAATGGTGCAATTGGAGATTCGAAACCACGAAAGATGGGGACATAACTAAAATTCCATATTTTTCAAAAAATAGAAAAGCATCTTCAACTAATCCTGATACATGGAGAACTTTAGAACAAGTAGAGGATGACTTTAATAATGGTTCAAATAAATTTAATGGAATGGGATTGTTTTTTTCACTAGATAAAAAACTTCTCGGTATTGATCTTGATGGTTGTATAGAAAATGGAATTATTAAACACGAAAAGAAAAGTGCGATTGAAGCCTTTGTAAAGAACGCAGATACTTACGTGGAGATTTCTCCTAGTGGTAATGGTCTACATTTATTTTTAAAATTAACAGAGCCTCTTGAACTTGTCGCAAACAAAGAACCAAAGTCTTTATTAAAGACAAATAGAAAATCTTTCGAAGTCTATACATGTAATAGATACTTCACTGTTACCAATAAACCATTTGGAAAAGCTAATCCAGTTCGCACAATAACTAAAGAAGAAGCACTATCTCTTTTAAGTATAATCGGCTATCCATGGAACAATACTGAATCCAGTGTTATTGTACCTAGTTCTCAAAACATGAGTGATGAGGTTGTTTTGAAAAAAATGTTTTCTTCAAAACATGGAAAAGAAATAAAAGCCTTGTATGAAGGAGATATATCTAAATATAAAGGAGATGATTCTTCTGCTGATATGGGATTTTGTATGCACACTGCTTATTGGACAGGTAAAAATTTTGAACAGATGGAGAGAATATGGTTGTCTTCCCCACTTGGTAAAAGAGAAAAGACTCAAAAAAGGAAAGATTACAGAAAAAGAACTATTGATTCTGCTATATCAAAAACTGTAAATATTTACGAACCTGTTATAACAAAGACGGATCTTGACTTACTTTTTAAAACAAATAAAGAAGGAGAAAAGATTTTTATTCAAAATACCGAGAATATATCAAGAGTGTTATCTAAACATGACAATTTCAAAGGTAGATTTAGATATGATGAGTTTAAAAATACTTTAGAAATATTACCAACAAAAACAAATAAATGGAGAAATATTGAAGATAACGATGCTGTAAATATTCAAACAGCTATCTCAATACTATTTCCTTGTTTCGCTTTAGTAGGAAAAACTATGGTATACGAAGCTATGATAAAAGTAGCTAAAGAAAACGCTATTGATTCTGCTTCAGATTTTATAAAATCATTAAAGTGGGATAACACCGCTAGACTTGATAATTGGCTTACAAAGACTTATGGAACACCTAATGATGAGGTACATAAGGCTATAGGCTCAAACTGGTTAAAAGGGCTTGTAAAGCGTATTATTGAGCCAGGATGTAAGTTTGACTATGTTTTGGTACTAGAAGGTCAACAGGGTGTTAAAAAGTCTACCTCTCTCTCTGTGTTGGGTGGTGATTGGCATGTTGAAACAACTATGTCTACCGATACTAAAGACTTCTTTATGCAATTTCAGGGTAAAGCGATTATAGAGTTTTCAGAAGGAGAAACGCTATCAAGAACTGAAGTAAAAAGAATGAAGGCTATTATTACTATGCAAAAGGATAAGTATAGACCTCCTTATGAGAGAACATCTCAAGACTTCCCTAGACGTTGTGTCTTTGCTATGACAACAAATCAAGAAGAGTATTTGAAAGATGAAACTGGAAACAGACGTTGGTTACCCGTGGCTGTTAAATTACCAGAAGCAAACATAGAGTGGTTACAAGAAAATAGAGAACAACTTTTTGCGGAAGCATATCATAGAGTTTTTAATCTAAATGAAACAATATATGAGTTTCCAGATGAAATATTTAGTATGCAGAAAGAGAGACAAATCCGCGATCCTAATGAAGACTTAATAAGGAATTGGTATTATGGAACTTTAACCAAGGAAAAAAGAAAAGAAGGAATAACGGTATTCCAAGTTTATAGAGATGCTCTACATGGATCATTTCCTAGTAAGCCAATGAGTAAATATGATGAGATGTCTATTGCTGGAGTACTAAAAGATGCAATGAAACTAGATAAAAAAAGAGAAATGGTTAATGGAATTAGATTAACACGTTGGTATGATGGTGAAGATACTAAAAAAGAAGAAGAGGAACTAACAGAAGATGCTGTATATAAATTTTAAAAAATATGAAAGAAATAATATTAAAAAATGGTTGGCAAGATTTGGGAGAACAAAAGTTAAAGGTTATGCAGTCTTTCAAAAAAGGAAAATGGCGACTTAATTATTATACGACAACTGGAAAGATTACATTTCAAAATACTTTATTAAAATATGATAAGGGTAATACTTATTCTATTGAATTATTAAATGAAAATACTTTAAAAAGCATATTAGATAAATATGAATCATAATCTTCGTCCACTTTCATGGTCACAAATATCTTCTTTCCACTATAATCCTGAACAGTGGTTTAGGCGTTACATTCTTAATGAAAAAGATCCAGAGACAAAAGAACTTTTGTTTGGAAAAGAAATTGGTAAAAAATTAGAGACAGACCCGACCTTCTTACCAATGATTCCTAGACACTCAAAGATGGAATACCCATTTAGTGCAACTGTTAGTGGAATAAAGTTGATAGGTTACGCAGATACTTTTTGCGATATAACAAATAAAAAGCTGGGGGAATATAAAACGGGGAAAAAAGAATGGGATCAAAAACGCGTAGATGAACATGGTCAACTCACTATGTATGCTTTGATGAATTATATTAGCAATAAGGTAAAGCCAGAAGATGTAGAAATTACATTAACGTGGATGCCAACAATTGAGACACGAGACTTTGATATCGCCTTTGTTAAATCTATTGAAAAAAATATAAAGACTTTTACAACAAAGAGAACTATGCAAGATATTATAAAATTCGGAGCTTCTATTAAAGAGACAGTTGAAGAAATGCAAAAATATGTGGATAAACACATTTGACTTCTATCCAAGCGATAATATATAATAGATATAAAGGTCGAGATTTTAATTAAATAATTTAACCAAAAAAATATATGTTAACACCAGTTGGAGAAAATCAAATATTCGCAAGTATTCTATCAGACGGAAATATTCACATAACAGTACCAGAGGAAACAGAAGGTGCTGTACTAAGAAAGTATAAAACAAGTGATGGTAAAGAAGGTCAAAAGTGGGAGAGAGTTTATAAAGATCTTGTTGGTAAAATAACTAAGATAAACTTTAGAGATGGAGACTTTGGTACTAGTCTACAAATAACAGTGACAGATAAAGAAGAAGTACCAGTGACATTATCAATGCCAGTAGCTAGCAATTACGCTGAAGACATAATGAAGAAGCTACCTAATGTTAATCTTGAGAAATTAGTAAAACTAGCTCCTTATTCATTTAAAGATGATAAAGGAAAAAGTAAGAAAGGAATTACAGTATGGCAATATAGTGAAGAGACAAATAAGAATGAGAAGATAACTAATTATTACTATGATGAAGTAGCAAAGAAAAATATTCACGGATATCCAGAACCTAAGAAGACTAAAAAACCTCTTACAAAGGATCAGTGGAAATTGTACTTTGCTGAATGTAGACAATTCCTTGTTGAAGAAACTACAGAAAGATTTGGTATTGAAGAACAGAAGTCAGATGCAGATAAGGACTTTGACTTACTAATAGAAGACGCATTACCTTCAAAAGACGAAGAAGGTCAGTGGTAGGACTCTATACCCCGCCTCTAGGTAGCTCGGAGTCGGGGATATGGAGTTGTACAAACATCAAAAGGAGTTCTTAAATAAAAATCCAAACAAAGCATTGTGTGCTTTTGAAGCAGGCACAGGTAAAACCTTGACTGCCGTAGAGTGGCTTCGCACACGTCAAGGCAACGCTATTGTAGTTGTACCAAAGAGAATACAAAAGAAATGGGAGAAAGAATTGGGGGATGTTAAGGCTATTGTAATTACTAAAGAGAATTGGAAAAAATCTCACTTTGTTAATCCTACGGCTTTGGTTATTGATGAGGCACACTATCACTCATCAGGATTATTTACTAAAGGACGTAGTCAATTAGCTACAAAGACATATAATTTTATCAAAGATAATCCTAATATGCCAGTGTTGCTATTAACTGCTACGCCAATATCTTCAAGTCCAGCAAATTTACATACACTACTTTGTTATATAGGAGTGTATTTCCCATGGAATAAATGGAGAGAGGAATTTTATCAATTGATGAGTTTACCATACTTACCTCGCCCAGCATGGATGCCAAAAAATGATTGGAGAATAAAGATAAGGAAATATCTATTAAAGTACGCTCATATAGCGTTGATGAAAGATTGTGTGGATTATCTACCACCAGTCACAGAGGAGGTTATCAATGTACCTTGTAAACCAATGGAAAAGAATGATGAGATAGAACCAATGGCAAAATTTGTCGCTGAACATAGACATGAACAAAAAGAGAAGATAAAAGTCATAAAGGACATAGGATCTGGATATAGGAAGGTCATGGTAATAGCACACTTTAGAGAGCAGATATTTGAACTAGAGAAAGAATTATCAAAAGACAAAAAGACATATGTCCTTTATGGTGGTATCAAAGATCAGGAATCTATAATCAAGCAAGCACAGGAAGATGATGAATGTTATTTTATTTGTCAAAATTCTGTTGGCGTAGGCTTTGATGCAGATACATTTAGTGTTATGATTTTTGCATCACAATCATATAGTTACGTTTCATTGGTGCAAATGAAAGCGAGGATTAGAAGGATACATGCACTAAAACCTGTAAAGTATATATACCTGCAAGCAGGGAGATGTGATAAAGCTATTTATAAACAATTATTAAAAGGAGAAGATTTTGATATTACCAAATTTACCACAACAAAATAAAAAACAAGAAGCCGACTTTGGTCTCCGTTTCCGTAAATGGTGGAATCTACACGGCAAAGGAAGTCCCTATGAATTGAAAGACACTAGAGGTAAAGAATATTTGAATTACAATGAAGTGACTCAAGAACAGATTGCTTTCGCACTAGCTTGTGGTACAGAGAAAGGTGTACTCGTAAGGGTTGAAAGAGGTACTGTAGGCACTGCTGATTATATCGGAATAAAGAATACAATAGCTTATATCGCAATTAAATATCCTAAAGGCTTTGAGGTGATAACGATAAATAACTTCTTACACGAGAAGAATACTAATAAGAGGAAGTCATTGACTCACGATCGTGCAAAAGCTATTTCTTCGGTATCCATAAAATAGTTATCCCCAGTTATGCTTGCGTACTAATTGTCCAAGCGATATAATAAACACATACAAGGTTATTGAAATAAGCAACGATAGATTTGTTCAGGTTCGTCCGATACTCATCTACTCGTCAGATAAATCAATAATATTGTGTACAGAGGTAATTATTAGCTTTATGGCTTCTGTTCACCACATACTCGTAAAGCGTGTGGTGGATAGAGGTAAAACAAATATATGGAAAATAGAACACCGTTTTGTATAGATAGATTTGGCACATGTGAGCCACATGAAAAGTGTTATTGTCATCTACCAGATGAAATAGAGGGAGATAAAGAAATTATATTGTTTGAACGCTTTAAATGGGAAATGATAACAGTGTTAGTAGTAATTTTATTAGCAATAATATTAAGTAAATGGATATAAACATTATATTAACAGTTGTTCTAATAGTATTTGCTATTTCAGTAGTTATCGTAGCTTATGGAATAAATAAATGAAAAAATGTGAAGTCTGTAAAAAGAAATATCTACCATCTAAATATGTAAAGTTCCAAAGGAACTGTAGTAAAGAATGTTACGACTTAGCTAAATATTATGGCTACTACGACTTAGATGGAGAGTTAAAATTAACAGAGAAAGGATTAAATAAATTAAAAAATGTATGAAGGAAGAACTACTAATTAAATATATTAAACAGGCAGTTCAGAAAGAAGTTGAAGATGAATTTGATAAAAAGATAAAAATCCTACTTGAAGACTTAAATCATAGAAAGAATGAAATAGTTACAGGTGTGGTTTTAAATGTAATGAAAACAGTTGAATTTGAGTCTGCAAGAGACATGCTTACTATTAGGATTAAAGAAATTAAATAAATTAAATGCGACACCTAGAAAATGAACAAATAACTAAATTAAGAATATATCTAAATAGGATATATATAGAAGCAAGAATATTGTGGAGAAATATTATTGGTGCATGTTGGGCTTGTGGTACAAGGAATAAAGAACATGAAGGTGAAGGTTTTGTGTGCAATTATTGTAATAAAAGAATTAAAATAAAGAGCTAAACCAAAGAGTTTAAAAGAACAAAGAGAGGAAGTTAAATTATTAAAGAAATACTTTGCTAAATAACCTATTCGTAGCACTAGCTGTAATCATTGGTATAACTATTATGATATGGATTATCATGCCTATAGCGTGTTATGTGATAAATATATGAGAAATCACCACAAACTAAATTGTAAAACATGTAAGAAAGTTGTAACTGAAAAAGGTACAATGTTTATATATATAAATAAGAAATGGGTACCATTTTGTTTTAAGTGTGGAGATAAATATAAATGAAATCATATGAAGCCCTCTAATACTTTGTATTGGGGGTATAGAGAATAATAAAAACAAACCACTGATTCAAGACCAGTGGCTGTTAGATGGAATCACCTCCTTTCCTTTTTTCTGACTACGAATTCGTAATCTGGGTCTAGCCATTTCTCATTGATAATGCTAGCGATTGTTTCAGGAGTATAATTACTAAACAAATTGTGCCAACTCCTGTGAAGATATTTAGGAACAAAAGATAAATTTCTATTGTCCGAATGTCCACCAAGACTTCTAGGTTTCTTGTGGTGGATTGTTAATTGCCTAAGCTTGGGATTCACTTTTTCCTCCCACAATTGTAACCACATTTTACCCTCCCCCTGATAATAATAAACGTGGCAGTTTTAACTCCACAAAAATGACATTTAAGTAGCTTTGTCATATTAATCCATTAATGGGTGTTCAATTGATGGGTAGAGTTCTGCAAGAGTGAGAGACAATTCATGTTCTGACTCTTCGTATAAGTCCTGACAAATCCTATCGCAGAAATTATTCTTTGATGGGATGAGTGGACAATGACAGTATTTACACTTCATTTTATTTCTCCTTTCCTCATTTGGTATTTAATTGCATGACATGCTTTTGAACATCTCCACTGAGAGTTCATGTAAACGGCATTTATGAGTATACACTCAAAGCCACAGATACATTTGAAGTAATACATAAATTATATTCAGAAAGCTATAGCCAATACTGTGGACGAATTGGTTGTTCTATAGCGGTAGAGAGCTTTTTTGTTTCGCGACCCTTTAATTAATTTTAGTTATTTGAAAATATTTGTTTGCTTTATTTTGTTGAGGTTTTCTAACCATGACGTTTTATTCCATCATAGCGGATGAACTTCCACAGCTCTCTGAATATAATGTTGTGATGAACTATATCTAATATAATTGTACTACTAATGTGTCAAGGTGCAAGTGGATAAGTATGAAAAAACACCTTTCGGTGTCTTCTCAATTAGTTTATTACCTCTCGTGTTGAGGTGGTTATATTATACTCTTTTTCCTAGTAAGTTAATATCTTTTTTCTGGTATCTTCTTACAGCAACCCAAACTCCAATTACTCCAGTAAGTAGTCCTGCAAGTACTTCGTTTTGAATTTCAATACCAAACATTTTAAAAATACTTACTAATACTATTACTATTGCACCGATATATTCTTGAGACATAATTTATTTATTAATCTAATAATTCGAACAAATGAAGTGATAAACCTCCTTTTCTACTGTATCTATCGACCCATGATACGTTATCGAACTTATCATCCCATAGCCCAGTAGATGAGGAATTGCTATATATTTTACCATCCTTTCCTATTATACCAGTATGACCAATTACACTACCATTACCACTTAAAGTAGGGCTAATTATTATATTGCCCTCTTTAAATTCAGTTGTAGGTTTAAAGCGTTTATCTTTTTGTATTGCTTTTAAGAAAGTTGGAGTATATACCATAATCTCAAAGTCTGGTAATAGTTTTTTGATGATTGTGGTTAAACTGTGGACACATGCATATTCATCTGGTTGCTCATCTTTTGGAGTAGGGTCTGTTTGATAATGGAATACAGCCAACTCAAATAATTTCTGTCTATTAGTCTTTGGTGGTAACGGTCTATCTATATACACAGTTGAAACCAAGTCCTCTTGAAATAATGCGTAATATATATTTTTAATTAAGTCTTTCATTTTTTTATCCAAAACTTTTTAAATTCCCTGTATATTAACTTCTCTTTTATGAAATAGTTCCATAATCTTTCCCAAACTGAAGTCTTTTTTTTTACTGCTTCTAACTTTGATACACTCCAACGCATACAAAAATCTGAATTGTAACTTACGGGTAATTTTTTCAAAAATGGAGCATAAGTATCGAATACCCAAATAAAGTTATATTCATCTATATGTACAGCAAGAGTTAAATGTGTATCGTTGATACCATCTGGCTTGGTAATGTAGTTACCTTCACTATCTGTTCTACCATACACACTTATAGGGCAAGGTGAATATTTAAGAGCCTGTCTAAGTTTAGTTAATTTAGTTTCTAGACTTTCATCTCTAGTAAACACCAAATCGTAGTTTAATCTCCATTTAGTTAGAAAGTCTTTACCCTCTGCTCTGCATGTATTCTCATCACCGCCATTAAATGAGTGAAATTCCTCCCATGATTTAATATAGTCTGCAAAAGGCAACATATACTCTGGTATCAAACCATCTATCTTACGTATAGATTCTGCTCCTAATAGTGGGTCTCCACCATGTGGCATGCCATCTGATAGTAGGGCATTAAATCTAGCTGAATAGTTTTGGTCTGGTAGATTAAATTGTTCTTCTTGGATTATAGCAATAGCGTGTTGTTGAGCCTCTATATAGCAAGCAGAAGACTCTACCCCATTTCTTCTTTGTTCTTCCTCTGGCACTAGGTATGGTCTCCAATCTCCATCTTCTCGTAGTGGTACGTCTATAAACTGATTACTACCAAAGTGATATGCTGTATCTGGTATCTTAGGATAGATGAAGTTTTGTCTTA
>Ga0129336_10002923_pt1 | contig 10537 bp, 10 predicted proteins | sample CPB6_02_DNA_FD_96878 | JGI IMG/M metagenome (GOLD analysis project Ga0129336, IMG submission 96878) | Freshwater to marine salinity gradient microbial communities from Chesapeake Bay, USA - CPBay_Sum_0.6_0.2_DNA | ecosystem: Environmental > Aquatic > Marine > Coastal | place: USA: Chesapeake...
GTCGAGGGTATCCAGGGACATCGTCACAACCGTTCAGACGCGATGCGCAGGACGCGCCGCGGCAGACTCAGTGGGGGGCCGGCTGCTTCAGCAGCAGCGTCAGCAGACGCGCCAGGCTGTCGCGCATTTGCCGGCGGTCGACAATCATGTCGATCGCCCCCTTTTCCAGCAGAAACTCCGCGCGCTGGAAACCCTCCGGCAGTGTCTCGCGAACGGTCTGCTCGATGACACGCGGGCCGGCGAAACCGATCAGCGCATTCGGCTCCGCGATCACCACATCGCCGATGATGGCGAAGCTCGCCGAGACGCCGCCCATCGTCGGATCGGTCAGCACGGAAATGAAAGGCAAACGCTCGTCGCCGAGCCGGTTCACGGCTGCGCAGGTTTTCGCCATCTGCATCAGGGACAACAAACCTTCCTGCATACGCGCGCCGCCGGTGGCGGTAAAACAGATGAACGGCAGGCGCTGCTCCAGGCAAACACGCACGCCACGGACAAATCGCTCCCCTACGACCGATCCCATGGAGCCGCCGAGAAAGCCGAACTCGAAGGCGGCCGCAACCACCGGGATTTCCCGGATGGCGCCCTGCATCACCACCAGTGCATCCTCTTCCTGTGTTTCAGCCTTGGCGGCTGCAAGCCGTTCCGGGTATTTCCGGGTATCGCGGAACTTGAGGCTGTCTATCGGCCGCACCTCCGAGCCGATCTCGTAACGCCCCTCAACATCCAGCAGCCAATCCAGACGCTCACGCGCGGAAATCCGGTTGTGATGGCTGCACTTCGGACAAACACAGAGATTTTTTTCGAGATCGGTGCGATACAGTACTGCCTCGCAGGAGTCGCATTTGCTCCACAGCCCCTCGGGTACGGTCTTCTTCGGGGTATCGCCCTCGCGCTTGATCCGCGGCGGGAGCAGCTTCTGCAGCCAGCTCATGAGGCTTTGCTGTCCATCGCGCCGCGAATCGTGCGCATGAAGGCTTCGGCATTAGTCGCCGCCTTATCCGGCGCAGACTCGAGCTCCTGCACCAGCCGGCTGCCGATCACGACCGCATCAGCCACCGCCGCGACGCGGCGTGCCGTGTCACCGTCGCGGATGCCAAAACCCACGCCAACCGGCAGATCCGTGAATCCGCGGATATGCGCCAGCCGCTGTGCGACGGCATCCGCATCAATGTGCGCGGCACCAGTCACGCCTTTGAGGGATACGTAATAGAGATAACCGCGACCGAGTTTCGCCACCTCGCGCAACCGGTCGTCCGTCGTGGTTGGCGACAGCAGGAATATCGTGTCCAGCCCCGCAGCATCCAGCGTCTCGACCAGAGTCGCTGCTTCTTCAGGCGGATAGTCCACCACAAGCGCACCGTCAGCACCGGCGTCCCGTGCCTCCTGCGCAAAGGCTGCCACTCCGATCGCCTCGATCGGATTGGCGTAACCGAACACCACCACCGGCGTCGTGCTGTCCGTCCGGCGAAACTCGGCCAGCATTTTCAGCACGCCACGCAGGGTCACACCCTGTGCCAAGGCACGCTCACTGGAACGCTGGATGACCGGTCCGTCCGCCATCGGGTCCGAAAACGGCACCCCCATCTCAATGATGTCGGCGCCACCGCGCACCAGTGCATGCATCAGCGTCACGCAACCGGAAGGATCGGGATCACCCGCTGTGAAAAACGGGATCAATGCCTTGCGACCCTCAGCATTCAGCCGTGCAAAGGTCGCGGCAATCCGGTTGGCCATGATCAGAAACGGAGGCCGGATTTCTCCGCCACCGTATGCATGTCCTTGTCGCCGCGGCCGGACAGATTCACCAGCAGCACCTGGTCTTCGCGCATCCGGGGCGCGATCTTCGCGGCGTAGGCCAGCGCATGACTGGACTCCAGCGCAGGAATGATGCCCTCCAGGCGGCAAAGCTTGTGAAAGGCCTCCAGCGCCTCATCATCCGTCACCGCCACATACTCGGCACGCCCGCTGTCCTTGAGCCAGGCGTGCTCCGGACCGACCCCCGGATAGTCGAGACCGGCCGAAATGGAATGTGTTTCGATGATCTGCCCGTTTTCGTCCTGCATCAGATAGGTACGGTTGCCATGGAGCACACCGGGCTTGCCTGCGCACAGTGTCGCCGCGTGTTTTCCGGACTCCAGGCCATGCCCCGCCGCTTCAACACCAATGAGGCGCACCGACTCGTCAGGAATGTAGTCATAAAAAATACCCATCGCGTTCGAGCCACCGCCGACACAGGCGAGCACGGCATCGGGCTGGCGTCCGATCATCTCCGGCATCTGCTCGCGCGCCTCACGACCGATCACCGACTGGAAATCCCGGACCAGCATCGGATAGGGATGCGGTCCTGCCACCGTGCCGATAATATAAAACGTGCTCTCGACATTGGTCACCCAGTCGCGCATGGCTTCATTGAGTGCATCCTTGAGTGTCTTCGATCCCGATTCCACCGGCACCACAGAGGCACCGAGCAATTTCATGCGGTAGACGTTTTGCGCCTGCCGCTTCACGTCCTCAGACCCCATGTACACGACACATTCCATGCCATAGCGTGCCGCAATGGTTGCCGACGCCACGCCGTGCTGACCCGCACCGGTCTCGGCGATCACCCGCTTCTTGCCGAGATAACGGGCGAGCAGCGCCTGCCCGATGACATTATTGATCTTGTGCGCGCCGGTATGGTTCAGGTCCTCACGCTTCAGATACACCTGCGCGCCGCCGAAATGCTCGGACCAGCGGCGGGCGTGATACACCGGGCTCGGTCGGCCGACATAGTGCTTGAGTTCATAGGCAAACTCGGCCTTGAATGCCGGGTCGTCCCGGAAACGGGCATAAGCCGCCTTGAGATCTTCGAGCGCGGCTATCAGCGTCTCGGAAACAAACACACCACCGTAGGGACCGAAATGCCCTTTGGCATCCGGCAGGTCATACACTCGCATGTCGCACTCCGTCGAAGAACGCCTTCATTTTCGCGTGATCCTTGAGACCCTTGGACAACTCAACACCGCTGGATACATCCACCGCCCAAGGCTTCACGCGCCTGACCGCTTCCGCCACATTGTCGGGATTGAGTCCGCCGGACAGCACGATGGGCACCGGCAGTTTTTCCGGAATCCATTGCCAGTCAAAACGCTGGCCGGTACCGCCTGGCACCCCCTCGACATGGGCATCCAGCAACAAGCCCTGCGCCGCCGGAAACTGATGTGCATATTGTAACAAATCGGTCTCCTGCCTCATCCGGACTGCGCGCAGGTACGGCATCCCGAACCGTTCACACTCGGCAGCGGTTTCGTCACCGTGAAACTGCAGGAGCTGCAGCGGGACTTCCGCCAGCACCGACCGCACAAACCCTTCATCGGCGTTGACGAACAGGCCCACCGCGGTCACGAAAGGCGGCAGACGACGGATGATGTCGCGGGCTGCCGCAGGCGTGATCCAGCGCGGACTCCGTTCATAAAAAACAAAACCGAGCGCATGCGCCCCCAGGCCAACAGCAGCGATGGCGTCGTCCTCGCGCGTGATTCCGCAGATTTTTACCCGGACCATGGCAGTCGTCCCGTCGTGACCTATGAAATACGCTCAGCCCGAGGGCCTGCCGTCGCGGCACGCCGATCGACCCGGCGGCAGAGCAAAGTCCGGATACTCTACACGGGTCAGATACAATCCGGCAGCCTCAAAGGTGCGATCCGCCTGCGTTCTGTCGCCACTGTCCAGAACGTTCTTGAGCCATGACGGCGGCTGAGCCCCTTTTCCGACATGCACCAGGCTGCCAACCAGGTTGCGCACCATGTGATGCAAAAAAGCGTTGGCGCGAAAATCAAAGAGTACATATCCGCCTTCCCGCACGATGCGCAGGCGCTCCAGGGTGCGCACCGGCGAGCGCGCCTGACATTCCGCCGAGCGGAACGCGCTGAAATCATGCGTGCCCTGCAGACAGCCCGCTGCCGTCTGCATGGCAGCAAGGTCCAACGGCGAATGACACCAGCCGACACGGCCGTGTTCCAGCGCCGGCCGCACCGGACCGTTGAGCAGGACGTAGCGGTATTCCCGGGCAACCGCCGAAAAGCGTGCATGGAAGCTTTCCGCGACAGGCGACGCCCAGATCACCGCGACACCCTCCGGCAGCAATGCGTTGACCCCGCGCGTCCACGCCGTCAGCGGACGTTCCGCCGTGCAGTCGAAATGGACCACCTGACCACTGGCGTGCACGCCGGCGTCGGTGCGGCCGGCGCAAATGGTGGATACCGGTTGATCGGCGATCTGTGTCAGGGCTGCCTCGAGGCTGTCCTGGATGCCGCCGCCGCCCGGTTGCGTCTGCCAGCCGCAAAAGCCGCGTCCGTCATATTCGATCCCCAGCGCTATGCGCATGACCGCCTCTCGAAACCGGAGCTCATAAAAAAAACGCGGCAGAAAGTTCTGCCGCGGTCTTTCAGATCATATTGACATTCAGGCAAGGGAATCGAGAACCTTCTGTGCCTCTGTCTTCTGTTGATCGTCGCCCTCCGACAGCACTTCCTGAAGAATCTCGCGGGCACCGTCCTTGTCGCCCATCTCCTGATAGGCCTTCGCCAGATCGAACTTCTGCTGCACGTCGTACCAGTGTCCGTCTTTATCTGCAGCCGGCACCGCCTGCGTCGCGGGTTCATCAAGGTTGATGTTGAGATCACCAACGTCAATCTTGAAATCCAGGCCGCCATCATCGGATGCGGCGGCCGGCGCCGGGGTTTCAACAGCTGCGGCCGGCGGCGCGTCCACTGCCGGCAGTTCAATATTGAAGTCAATCGAGTCCATCCCTGACGCCGCCGGTTCGGCTGCCGGTTCTGCAGCCGGCATTTCGGCGACCGCATCAGACGCCGGCGTATCGGCACCCGACGAGGGCAGATCAAGATTGAAGTCCGGCATCAGTGGCTCGGGTTCAGCCGGCGGAACGCCGGCATCCGCCGCAGCAGCCAACGCACCGAGATCGGTCACCTGGGTTGCCAGGCCCGCATCGCTGCCGTCATCCAGTGAAAAGTCCGGCGTGCCGGCATCCAGTGCAAGATCGGGGGTTCCCGCGTCCAGCGCGAGGTCCGGCGTGCCGGCATCCAGCGCGATATCCGGTGCCCCGACATCCCCGGCGAGATCGCCGCCCAGATCGAAATCGAGGTCCGTGGCCGCCGCCTCGGCTGCCCCTGCAGACGGGGCCAGATCCTTGCCTGACTCATACAGGGCATTAGACGGATCCAGGGCGTAGCCCATCGCGGCCACGCGCAACCAGTTGTCTCCGGCACCGCCGGTCAGTCCGTTCAAGGACTGCGCAACACCCTCGAACGCAGCCGCGTCCTGACGGGTTGAATAAATTTCCGCGAGCTTGACCTGGAAATCTTCGCGCTCCGGATGCTTCGCCATCGCCTCTTTGAGAATCTCCTCGGCCTGCGCATCACGTCCATAAGCAATATAGACGTCGGCCTCGGCAATCGGATCGACCTCGTCGCTGCCACCCGCCGGTGTGTCAGCCTCCACAGACCTTGACTCGGCTTCGGTCGCCCCCGACGACGCAGCAACTGCAGCGGCAGCCGCCGCACCGAGTGCCGGCATGACCGGCTCGGACATCTCCTCGTCCGCGACCTCTGCCTTGGCACGGCGGCGGCGCAGCGCGGCGAATCCCAAACCGCCCACCACCAGCGCACCCAGTCCACCGCCGATCAGCGGCAGGTTGTCCATCACCATGTCCACCATATCCGGTTCAGGCGGAGGCGGCGGCGGTGTAACGACCTTGGGCTTCGGCTTCGCCGCCGGCTTCTGCTCTGCCTTGGGCGCATCCTTCGGTTTTTCCGCCGCAGCGGTATCCTTGGCCGGCGCTGCGGCATCCGCGTCTTTCTTCGCATCCGCGGGCGCTTCGGCCTTCTTTGCCGCGTCCTTGGCCGGCGCATCTGCCGGCTTGGCTGCAGGCTTTTGCTCGGCTGCCGGTTTGGCAGGCGCCTTGTCAGCCCCTTTGGCTGCCGCCGCAAGTCCCGGATTCTTCAGCTCCAGCAGCTTCTGCATTTCCTTGATGGTCTTCTCAAGCTGGGCAATGCGGTCGTTCGCCTCTGCCAGCTCCCGGTTCCGGGCAACAAGTTCCTCCTGCGCAGCAGCGCCACCGAGGGCCTTACCCTTTGCCGGCTCGCCTTTGGACAGGCGCACCACATCCTTGCTGTCGCTGCCCTTGCCCTCGTCCACCCGCCCGATGCGCCCCCGCGCGGTGCCGACACCCTCAGGGGCATTGGCTGCAGAGTCCGCCACCGCGCCACTGTAGGCACGCCAGTTCGATACATGGGTCTGGAATTCACGCGCCGCATCCGCCTGCGCGATCGACGACACTTCCGCGGCATCCGGGACGCGCAGAATCTTTCCGGTGCGCACCAGATTCATGTTGTTGCGGATAAAGGCATCGGGATTGGCACGGAACAGTCCGGCCATCATCTGCTCGAGTGAAACCCCCGCCGGTTTGACCGAGGCGGCAATCCTGCCCAGCGTCTCACCCTGATTGATCGGACCGAGTTCCTGCGCCTTCGCGGAAACCGCGGGGGTCGCCGGAGCCGCCGCTCTTGCGGCCGGAGCCGGCTGTGCCGTGACGGGTCGCGCAGCCGGCGGCGTGACCGCGGGTGCAGCAGCAGCGCGCGTCCCGGAGCGGAAATCCGGCGGATCAATCAATGCCGTGTATTCGCGCACCAGGCGGCCTGCCGAGGACGACAGCTCAATCACCAGATCGATGAACGGCTCATTGACCGGACGCGAGGTGGTCGCTCGAACATAGTAGGCGCCGCTGGCGCGCTTTTCGATACTCAGTTTCACCCCGTTCAATGCGGGGTTGTATTGCAGGTTCGCGCGTTGATACGCGTCAGGCCCTGCCAGACGCACCTCCAGCGTCGAGGCCTCATCGGGCGCCACAGACGTCAGATCAAATTCCGCCACCAGGGGCTGACCGAGAAAGGACTGGACGTTCAGACGCCCCAAGCCGGCCGAATGCGCCAACATAGGCGCCAGCAAGAGCGACAAGGCGAGCGCCTTGGTAAGTATAGTTGTGCGCACCCGGACTCCCATGTGGTTCTTTTTGAGGGGTAATAAAGTTAGCATCAAACAGTTAGCCATGCAAGCTAACGTAACGCTTAATGTATTAACTTAAACTATTGATTTAATTGATTATTTTTAAAAAATACGGTGCCGGCACAGGGGCACCGGCTGGTGAATCATCTTGCAAATCAGGCACCTACCGCGACCGCCCGACGCAGCGGCGCCGACGCTACGCCAGCCTGCTCGATCACTATACGCAGCATTCGCCGCAACGGCTCTGCAGCGCCCCACAATAACTGGTCACCGACCGTAAACGCCGCAAGATACTCGCCGCCCATTGGCAGCTTGCGCAACCGCCCCACCGGTACCGTCAGGGTGCCGGTCACCGCCGTGGGCGTCAATTCCTTCAACGACGCCTCACGCTGGTTCGGGATCACTTTGACCCAGTCATTGGCCGTTGCCAGCATCTGTTCGATCTCGGGCATCGGCACATCGCGCTTGAGCTTCACCGTCAGCGCCTGGCTGTGGCAACGCATCGCGCCGATGCGCACACAAACGCCATCGACCGGGATCGGATTGGCTTCCCGGCCGAGAATCTTGTTGGTTTCGGCCATGCCTTTCCACTCTTCCTTGCTCTGGCCGTTGCCGAGATCCTTGTCGATCCAGGGCAGGAGACTGCCGGCGAGCGGGTGGCCGAAGTTATCGGTCGGCACCGCGCCCTTGCGCAAGGTATCCGCAACGATGCGGTCCAGCTCCAGAATTGCCGACGACGGATTGTCGAGCAGCGGCTTTGCGACAGCATGCACCGCCCCCATCTGCGCCACCAGCTCGCGCATGTTCGCGGCACCGGCACCGGACGCCGCCTGATAGGTCATCGCCGTCATCCACTCGACAAGGCCGGCCTTGAACAGCCCGCCCATCGCGATCAGCATCAGGCTGACGGTGCAGTTGCCGCCGATGAAATTCTTGACACCCTTCGCCAGTGCTGCATCGATCACGTCGCGGTTCACGGGGTCGAGGATGATGACCGCGTCCGGCTGCATGCGCAACGCAGATGCCGCATCAATCCAGTAGCCGTTCCAGCCGGCCGCACGCAGTTTCGGGAAGATGTCGTTGGTGTAGTCGCCGCCCTGGCAGGAAATCAGCACATCCATTGCCGTCAGTGCAGACACGCTGTTGGCATCCGCCACGGCGCCGCAGGATTTGCCGATGTCCGGCCCCTTGCCGCCGGCCTGAGAAGTCGAAAAGAAGGTCGGATCGATCAGGTCAAAATCGCGCTCCGAGCGCATGCGCTCGACCAGCACCGACCCCACCATGCCCCGCCATCCAATAATCCCGACCTTCATTTTGAAAACACCTTAAAAAACAATGCCCTGCATTATAGCGCAGCCACCACCGCGTCGCCCATCTCGCGGGTGCCGACTTTTTTCGCGCCCGGCTCGTCAATATCCGGTGTCCGGTAGCCGGCGGCAAGGACGTTTTTCACAGCCGCCTCGATGCGATAGGCCCACTCGTCCTTGTTGAAGGTGTAGCGCAGCATCATCGCGCAGGACAGGATGGTGGCCAGCGGATTGGCAATGTTCTTTCCGGCGATATCCGGTGCCGAACCGTGGATGGGCTCGTAAAGCCCGGCGCCGCTCACGTTGAGCGAGGCCGAGGGCAGCATGCCGATTGAACCGGTCAGCATTGAGGCCTCATCCGACAGGATGTCCCCGAAAATATTTCCGGTGACAATCACATCGAACTGCTTGGGATTACGCACCAGCTGCATCGCCGCGTTGTCCACGTACATATGCGACAGCGCGACTGCCGGGTATTTTTTCGCAACGTCGTTGACGATCTCGCGCCAGAAGCGGCTGGTCTCCAGCACGTTTTCCTTGTCCACCGAGCAAAGCTTTTTGCCGCGCTTCATCGCCGCCTGGAACCCGACCTCGGCAATGCGGCGGATTTCCGGCTCCGAATACAGCATCGTGTCATAGCCTTCCTTTTCGCCACGCGCATTGTCGCGGCGGCCGCGCGGCTCGCCGAAATAGATATCCCCGGTCAATTCACGGATGATCATGATGTCGAGGCCTGACACCACCTCGGGCTTCAGGGTCGATGCATGCACCAGTTCCGGATAGAGCACCGCCGGACGCAGATTGGCAAAGAGGCCCAGTTCCTTGCGGATGCGCAGAATGCCCTGCTCGGGACGCTGCGGCCGCGGCAACGCATCGTATTTCGGCCCGCCCACCGCGCCACAGAGGACCGCATCCGCGTCCTTCGCCAGCTTGAGCGTGGACGCCGGAAGCGGATCGCCATGCGCGTCGAAACCGGCACCGCCAAACGGCGCTTCTTCGAGTTCCATCTTCAGCCCGTCATCTGACAGACGCTTCAGGACCTTCAATGCCTGCCCGACGATCTCGGGCCCGATGCCGTCACCGGCGAGTACTGCGAGTTTCATGCCGACCTCACATCCATCACTAAACAGGAAAATGTCCGCTTCGGCAGCCCATCGCCATCATGGCCGCCAGCGCCGGGCCGACGATGGCCCGGCAATCACCACACGCTTATCCGAACAGCCAGGGCTGCGCGGCTTTGTGCTTTGCTTCGAATGCCTTGATCTCGTCGGCATGCGCGAGCGTAAGCCCGATATCGTCGAGCCCGTTGAGCATGCAATGCTTGCGATGAGGGTCAATGTCGAAGGTATAACTCTCACCGGACGGCGTGGTCACCGTCTGCTGCTCCAGGTCCACGGCGATGCGATAACCCTCGTTGGCGTCGACCTCCTTGAAAAGCCGGTCAACAATCGCCGCATCCAGCTTGATCAGCAGCAGGCCGTTTTTCAGGCTGTTGTTGTAAAAAATATCGGCAAAGCTCGGCGCAATGATGGTCTGGATACCGAACTGCAGCAGCGCCCAGGGCGCATGCTCCCGCGAAGACCCGCAGCCGAAATTCTCACGCGCCAGCAGTACCGTCGCACCGATGAAGCGCTGACGGTTGAGCACGAAATCCTTGTTCAGCGGCCGGCCGGAATTATCGGCATCCGGCTCCCCGCGGTCGAGATAACGCCACTCATCAAAGAGATTCGGGCCGAAACCGGTGCGCTTGATCGATTTCAGAAACTGTTTGGGAATAATCGCGTCCGTATCGACATTCGCGCGATCCAGCGGCGCGACCAATCCTTCCTTGCGAACAAACTTTTCCATCAATACTCCCGCATCAATACGTCGATTTCTTGATGGCCTCGCCGGCCTTCTCGACATCCTGGCCGACGCCGCGCACCGTATTGCAGCCCGCCAGCACCATCACCGTCATCATCAGAAAAATCACGCGTTTCATGAGCCTCTCCTTTCCGGGTTGGACACACTGAAGCCGGATACTGCAGCGCTACTTCAGCCTACTTCAGATCACGCACATCAATAAAATGCCCGGCAATCGCCGCAGCGGCCGCCATCGCGGGGCTCACCAGATGCGTACGGCCACCCGGGCCCTGCCGGCCTTCGAAATTGCGGTTCGAGGTCGA
>Ga0129336_10002924_pt1 | contig 10537 bp, 8 predicted proteins | sample CPB6_02_DNA_FD_96878 | JGI IMG/M metagenome (GOLD analysis project Ga0129336, IMG submission 96878) | Freshwater to marine salinity gradient microbial communities from Chesapeake Bay, USA - CPBay_Sum_0.6_0.2_DNA | ecosystem: Environmental > Aquatic > Marine > Coastal | place: USA: Chesapeake Bay...
CACCGTCTCGGTGGTGGCCGCATCATTCTCAAACAAAGACTCGCCGACGCAGCGTATCGGCACGAGCCCGGCGGCCAGCGCCGCGGCAAACTTACGCGCCACCAGCTCGTCGCTTTCACCATAGATGGCTCGGCGCTCCGAGTGTCCGACGATGACGTACCCGCAGCCCACCTCGCGCAACATCGACGCCGACACCTCACCGGTAAAGGCACCCGACTCGATCTGCTCACAAACATCCTGTGCGCCGAGCTCAATCGCGCTACCCGCAAGCGCCGCGCCCACGGCGGGCAAATAAACGAAGGGCGGGCAAACCACGCAATCGGCCGAACTAGCCGGCAGCAACTCGCGCAAGCCCAGCAGCAACTCCGCGTTGCCTGCAAGCGAACCATGCATCTTCCAGTTACCCGCAACCAATGGCTTACGTGTCATCGTCATACCCCCGCCTGCACGGCATCTGCAATTCTTTGAGCCAAGCTTCGCGCCGCGGCTGCCTCTTCCGCCTCGACCATCACCCGAATCAGCGGTTCGGTACCCGAAGCACGCAGCACCACTCGCCCACGTCCGTCGAGTTCGCCGGTGACGGCATCGACGACTTGACGCACGGAGTCACGCGAGTTCGGATCAAACCGCTCCTTGACGCGCACGTTGATCATGACCTGCGGCAAAAGCTGCAAGCCGGCGGTCAACTCCGCCAGTGACTTACCGGTGTCACACATGACACCGAGCACTTGTAGCGCGGCGATCATCGCATCACCCGTCGTCGTCTGATCGAGCGTCAGCAGGTGCCCTGAGGTCTCGCCACCGAGCACACCACCCGTCTCGCGCAACTTGGCGAGCACGTAACGATCACCGACGGCCGCTCGCTCGAAACCGATGCCTGCATCACGCAGCGCACGCTCGAGACCAAAGTTCGTCATCAGCGTGCCGACAACCGGGCCACGCAGCGTGCCGGCCGCATGCTTGGCAAGCGCAATCACGTACAGCAGTTGATCGCCATCAACCTTGCGACCTAAATGATCAACCATCACTAAGCGATCGCCATCGCCATCGAGGGCGATACCGACCTGGGCTTTCACGCCCGGCACGGTCAACTGTAGGAGTTCAGGTGAGGTCGATCCGCAGCCTGCGTTGATGTTGCGGCCTGTCGGCGAGCAACCGATCGGCACGATCTCGGCACCAAGATCCGTGAGGATACGCGGCGCGACTTTGTAACCCGCGCCATGCGCACAGTCGATCACGATCTTCATGCCCTTGAGGCTTTTGTCCGCCGGAAAGGTCGCGCAACAAAAATCCTGATAAGCCTTGCGAGTCTTATCGACGCGCACCGCTCGACCGAGACGTCCCGACTCGACGGTCGTGGCGCCGTTGGCCAACTCCGCTTCGATGCGCTCCTCGGCCTCGTCCGACAACTTGCCGCCTTCGGCATCGAAGAACTTGATGCCGTTGTCGTAATACGGATTGTGCGAGGCACTGATCACGACACCGAAACGACAATTGAAATGACGTGCCATGAAGGCAATGCCCGGCGTCGGCAGAGGTCCGATCAGCAGCACATCGAGGCCCGCAGCGATGAAGCCCGCTTCGAGCGCAGCTTCGAACATATAGCCGGAGAGCCGCGTGTCCTTGCCGATGAGAACGGTGCCACCCTGCGGAGCGAGCACGCGCGCAGCCGCACTCGCCAAGCGCAATGCGAAATCCACGGTCAACGGCTCCTGCCCCACCGTGCCGCGCACGCCGTCGGTACCGAAGTATTGTCTACCCATGTTTTGTGTCAGCCCCGATTCCCTGAACGCGTTGAATACTTAGTCGGATGTCGTCTCGTCGCGAAATGCACGCCAGACCTTCAGCGCATCGACGGTTTCGGCAACATCGTGAACGCGAATGATACGCGCACCGCCTTCGCATGCGGCGAGCGCCAGCGCGAGACTCCCCGCCAATCGCGCCTCAACAGGTCGACCGGTTAAACCGGCGAGCATCGACTTGCGCGACAAGCCGGCGAGCATAGGCACGCCTAGCGTCTTAAGTTCGCCGAGGCGACGCAGCAAAGCGAGATTGTGCGGCAATGTCTTGCCAAAACCAAAACCCGGATCGATCAGCAAGCGATCCTCTGCGATGCCGGCAGCACGACAGGCCTGCAGGCGTTCGCTGAGAAAATCACGCACCTCTGCGATGACATCGACATAGTGCGGTGCTTGCTGCATCGTGCGCGGCTCACCCTGCATGTGCATCAGACAGACAGCCGCGTTGCTCGAAGCGACGGCCTCGATCGCGCCCGGTCGGCGCAGCGCGTAGACGTCGTTGATCAGATGCACGCCTAGGGCGAGCCCCGCGCGCATGACCTCAGGTTTGCTGGTATCGAGAGAAACGAGCGCGCCTCGCTCGATCAGGATGCGCAGGATGGGCTCGACGCGCTGCCACTCTTCATCGGCTGAAACAGCGGCCGCTCCCGGGCGCGTTGACTCGCCGCCCACGTCGATGATGTCGGCGCCGGCCGCACGCATGCGCTCGGCCGCAGACACCGCTGCTGCCACGTCAACGAAGCGACCACCGTCGGAAAAAGAATCGGGCGTGACATTCAGCACGCCCATGACTCTCGGGAGACGCAAATCGAGGACTCGATCTGCGCAGCGTAGTGACATCAGCCGGCGCTGCCCTCACCGGCTGGCGTCGCACCGATGCCACCAGATGATGGAGCCGGACGCGGTGGCGTGTCGCCCCCGGTCGGGCCACCGCTCGAGGCGGAATCATCCCAGCCCGAGGGCTCGCGCGGCGGACGACCTTCCATGATGTCCTTGATCTGACCATCGTCGATGGTCTCGAACTTCATCAAGGCATCGGCCATCGCATGCAGCTTGTCGAGGTTGGTCTGCAGGATGTCCTTGGCGCGCTGGTAGTTGTTCTCGATGACCCGACGCACTTCCTGGTCGATCGCATGTGCGGTCTCGTCCGAGACCTGCTTGGTCTGCGTGACCGAGCGACCCAAGAACACTTCGCCCGACTCTTCGGAATAGGTCAAAGGACCAAGCTTGTCCGAGAGACCCCACTTCGTAACCATGTTGCGCGCGAGATCCGTGGCACGCTCGATGTCGTTCGAAGCCCCGGTCGTCACCGCATCGACACCGAAAATGATTTCTTCGGCGATACGTCCACCGAAGAGCGTCGTAATGCTCGACTCGATGCGACGCTTGCTCATGGAATAACGATCCTGCTCCGGCAGGAACTGCGTCACACCGAGGGCGCGACCGCGCGGAATGATCGTGACCTTGTAGACCGGATCATGCTCGGGCACGGAAATCCCGACGATGGCATGACCCGCCTCGTGATAGGCCGTCATGCGCTTTTCTTCCTCGGTCATGACCATGGATCGACGCTCGGCGCCCATCATGATCTTGTCCTTGGCGCGCTCGAACTCTTCCATGCCGACGATGCGCTTGTTGGCGCGCGCGGCGAACAACGCCGCTTCGTTGACGAGGTTGGCGAGATCGGCGCCTGAGAACCCCGGCGTGCCGCGCGCAATCAGCGCGGGCTTCACGTCTTCGCCGAGCGGAACTTTGCGCATGTGAACTTTCAAGATTTGCTCGCGACCGCGCACGTCCGGCAGCGGCACGACGACCTGACGATCGAAACGGCCCGGTCGCAGCAATGCTGGGTCGAGCACGTCCGGTCGGTTGGTGGCAGCGATGACGATGATGCCCTCGTTGCCTTCGAAACCATCCATCTCGACGAGCAACTGGTTCAAAGTCTGCTCACGCTCGTCGTGACCACCGCCAAGACCCGCGCCGCGATGCCGACCGACCGCGTCGATCTCGTCGATGAAGATGATGCAAGGCGCATGCTTCTTGGCCTGCTCGAACATGTCGCGCACGCGCGAGGCGCCAACACCCACGAACATCTCGACGAAGTCGGAACCGGAAATGGTGAAGAACGGCACCTTTGCCTCACCCGCGATGGCACGAGCGAGCAAGGTCTTACCGGTACCGGGGCTGCCGACCATGAGCACCCCTTTCGGAATCTTGCCGCCAAGTTTTTGGAACTTGGACGGGTCCTTGAGGAAGTCGACGATCTCGCCAACCTCAGTCTTGGCTTCATCGACGCCGGCGACGTCCGCAAACGTGACGGCTACCTGATCCTCGCTCAACAATCGCGCACGACTCTTGCCGAACGACATCGCACCGCGGCCATTACCACCGCCCTGCATCTGACGCAGCATCCAAGCGAACACCAAAATCAACAGCAACGCGGGCGCGAGCTGCAGGATCAACTGGGCAAGGAAGTTCGGCTGCTTCGGCGCACGACCGATGATCGCGACATCGGACTTGGCGAGCGTACCGATGAGTGCGGTGTTGTCCGTCTCGGGGTTGTAGAGTTCGAAAGTAGATTTGTCTCTGCGGGTGCCGATGATCGTGTCGCCCTGCAACACGACGCTCTCGATCCGACCGTTACGGATCTCGCTCAAGAAGGTCGAATAGCTGATCTCGGCGACCGGACCCGAGCGGGGCATGAACTGGCTGAAGAGCACCAGAACCGCCAGCGCGATCAGAGCCCACACGACGAAGTTTTTCATCAAATCATTCATTACCCATACCTCAAAGGCGCGTTCCCTCGCCCCGCCTCGATCAAACTACACGAACAGGGGCCGCCGAACCAGTCGAAACGGCCGCTATACCGCCTTTCGACCGCGTGCGAGCAAGTAAAGTTCGGGACTGCGCGAGCGCGAGGCTGCGGGCTTGGCGAACTTGACGCGGGTGTAATGCTTGCGGGCCTCCGCAACGAAGGCATCGAACCCCGTGCCCTGAAAGGTCTTGATGAGGACGTCACCGCCCGGCTTCAAGGCCCGATTGGCTAAATCGAGGGCCAATTCACACAGATACAGGGATCTGGGCTTGTCGATCGCATCCACGCCCGAGAGATTGGGAGCCATGTCAGAGAGCACCACGTCGACGCCACCCGGTGGCACTTTGGCTAGGATCGCCTCGAACACGGACTCCTCGCGAAAATCCCCCTCGATGAACTCCACGCCAGGAATAGGCTCCATCGGCAAGATGTCACTCGCGATCAGGATGCCGTTTTTGCCCACGCGACGCTTCGCGTACTGACTCCAGGCGCCCGGGGTTGAGCCGAGATCGAGGACCACCATGCCGGGCTTCAAGAGCTTTTCCTTGCGGTCGATTTCCTCGAGCTTGAAAACGGCGCGCGAACGCCAGCCCTCGGCCCAGGCTCGCTTCACGAATGGGTCGGTGAAATGTTCCTTCAGCCACTCGCGGCTGCTTTGCGTACGTTTGACCATGATCGACGGGGTAGAATGGCGGCCGTGAAACTAACAGAAAAACAACGCCGCTACCTGCGCGGCCTCGCCCACCCCCTCAAGCCTGTCATCCTCATCGGCAATGCCGGGGTGAGCCCGGGTGTCGTCGCCGAAACGCAGCGAGCCTTGCATGATCACGAACTAATCAAAGTTCGCATGACAGGTGCCGATCGAGAAGCGCGCGACGCGGCGCTCGAGACACTGGCCGCGCAATGCGAGAGCGCCTTGGTCGGTCGTATCGGGCATGTGGCCACGCTCTACAAACCACGCGCCGATTTACGCAAGATCGTCCTGCCGGATTAAGCGTGCATCGTTAGATCGCGCGCCCCTCAGCCCTCGTAACGAACGGCGACGATCTCGTACGAGCGAACCCCGCCGGGGGCTGTCACATCGACCACATCACCCTCGGATTTGCCGATCAGCGCGCGCGCAATCGGTGAGGTGATCGCAATACGCGAGGCACGGATATCGGCCTCATCGTCGCCCACGATGGTATAGGTCACGCGCTTGCCATCTTCCTCGGCTTCGAGATCGACCGTCGCACCGAAAACAACCTTGTCGCCCGGCGTCAGTTGCGCAACGTCGATGATCTCAGCCGTCGATAGCTTCGCTTCGAGCTCGGCGATACGACCTTCGATGAAGCCCTGCTGTTCACGTGCGGCGTGATACTCGGCATTCTCCGAGAGATCGCCATGGCTGCGTGCCTCGGCGATCGCCTTGATGATGTTCGGGCGATCCTCACTTTTGAGGCGCTTCAATTCGGCGCGCAGCATTTCGGCGCCGCGCAGGGTAATCGGATTACGCTTCATGCGGGCATCTCCTGATGCAGATCCTGCAGTCGGTTGACGTCGACCTGATCGAGTGAGTCGAGAGCCTCGCACGTTGCGAGCGCCGCCGCCAGCGTCGTGTAGTAGGTTACCCGACGCTGCACCGCCTCACGCCGAATGGAGTGCGACTCCTGCACCGCCTGTTTACCCTCGGTGGTATTGACGATCAAAACGATCTCGCCGTTTTTGATCATGTCAACGCAATGCGGTCGCCCCTCACGTACCTTATTGACCTGACGCACGGCGATTCCCGCCGCAGCAATGACCGCAGCAGTCCCCTCGGTTGCGACGAGATCGAAGCCACGCTCGGTGAGCCGCCGCGCCAGTTGCACTACTCCGGGCTTATCGCGCTCGCGCACGCTCAGGAAGCAGGTGCCTGAACGCGGCAGAACCACACTCGAGGCGGCCTGCGCCTTGGCGTAGGCTTCGCCGAAACTGCGACCGGTGCCCATCACCTCGCCCGTCGATTTCATCTCGGGGCCGAGCATCGGGTCGGCCTCTGGGAACTTCACGAACGGGAAGACGGCTTCCTTGACCGAGTAATACGGCGGAACGCGCTCGGTGGTAGCGCCGAGTGCCACCAGTGTTTGTCCCGTCATCACGCGCGCACCGATCTTGGCAAGCGGCAGCCCGGTCGCCTTCGACACGAACGGCGCCGTACGTGAGGCGCGCGGATTCACCTCGAGTACGAAGATCACGCCGTTCTGGATGGCGAACTGGATATTCATCAAACCGACGACATTGAGTGCGAGCGCAAGCTGCTTGGTTTGAGCTCGTAAGGCATCCTGCAGCTCGCCTGACAAAGAATTCGGTGGCAACGAGCACCCAGAGTCACCCGAGTGCACACCGGCTTGCTCGACGTGCTCCATGATGCCGCCGACGAGCACGTTACGACCGTCACAAACCGCATCGACATCGACTTCGATGGCGTCGTCCAAGAATCGATCGAGTAGCACCGGACTCTCGTTCGAGACCTTCACGGCATCGGTCATGTAGGCGCGCAGATCGTCTTCGTTGAAAACGATTTCCATAGCGCGCCCGCCCAGCACATACGAGGGACGCACCACCAACGGGAAGCCCACCTCTCGCGCGAGCGCAAGCGCCTGCGACTCGGTGCGAGCTGTCGCATTGGCTGGCTGGCGAAGCCCAAGCGCCTGCACCAACTTTTGGAAGCGCTCACGATCTTCGGCTACGTCGATCGATTCGGGCGAGGTGCCGATGATCGGTGCGCCGGCTTTCTCGAGCGCACGCGACAACTTGAGCGGCGTTTGACCACCGTACTGCACGATCACGCCTTCCGGCTTTTCCTTGTCGATGATCTCGAGCACATCCTCAAGCGTCAGCGGTTCGAAGTACAAACGATCCGAGGTGTCGTAGTCGGTCGAGACCGTTTCCGGATTGCAGTTGATCATGATGGTCTCGAAACCATCTTCACGCAGTGCGAGCGCTGCATGCACACAACAATAGTCGAATTCGATGCCTTGGCCGATACGATTGGGACCACCACCTAAGATCACGATCTTGCGCCGGTTAGTCGGTTCGGCCTCGCACTCTTGCTCGTAAGTCGAGTAAAGATAGGCCGTCGAAGTCGAAAACTCGGCCGCGCAGGTATCGACCCGCTTGTAGACCGGACGAATGCCAAAGGATTGGCGACGCGCACGGATCTCGCTCTCGCTCACACCGACGAGTTTCGCCAAGCGCGAGTCCGAGAAGCCGTGTCGCTTCAGATGTCGCAAGCGCGTGGCATCGAGGCCCGCCAGAGCACCTCGGGCGACCTCACCCTCAAGTGTGACGATTTCTTCGATCTGCGCCAGAAACCACGGATCGATGCGGGTGAGTTCATGCACCCGATCAAAAGTCCACCCCGCGCGGAACGCGTCTGCCGTCTGCAGCAGACGATCCGGGCCCGGCATCCGCAAATTGTGTGCGAGCGTCGCAGCGGTTTCTTCACCGAGCGGCAGGGTCGTGACGGGTGATAAGCCGTCAAGACCCGTCTCGAGACCGCGCAGTGCTTTCTGCAGCGACTCTTGAAAGGTTCGGCCGATCGCCATCACCTCACCCACCGATTTCATCTGTGTGGTGAGTCGATCGTTGGCGCCACGGAACTTCTCGAAGGTGAAGCGCGGAATCTTGGTGACGACGTAGTCGATCGTCGGCTCGAACGAGGCTGGCGTCGCGCCGCCCGTGATGTCGTTGCGCAACTCATCGAGCGTATAACCGACCGCCAGTTTCGCGGCGATCTTGGCGATCGGGAAGCCGGTCGCCTTGGAGGCGAGCGCCGAGGAGCGCGATACGCGCGGGTTCATCTCGATGACGATCAATCGGCCGTCTTCCGGATTCACGGCAAACTGCACGTTCGAGCCGCCGGTATCGACACCAATCTTGCGCAGCACCGCGATCGAGGCGTTGCGCATGCGTTGGTATTCTTTGTCCGTCAACGTTTGTGCCGGCGCGACGGTGATCGAGTCACCGGTATGCACACCCATCGGATCGAGGTTCTCGATCGAGCAGACGATGATGCAGTTGTCGGCGCGATCGCGCACGACCTCCATCTCGAACTCCTTCCAACCGAGGATCGACTCCTCGATCAGCACTTCGCTCGTCGGCGAGGCATCAAGGCCACGCAACACGATCGACTCGAACTCCTCGCGGTTGTAAGCGATGCCGCCGCCCGATCCACCGAGCGTGAAGCTCGGTCGAATCACGCAGGGGTAACCTAGCGTCGATTGAATCGCGAAAGCCTCTTCGAGACTTTTGGCGACCGCCGAGCGAGCCGACTCGAGTCCGATCTCGCGCATGGCGTTGCGGAACAGCTCGCGATCTTCGGCCATGTCGATGGCGTCACGCGACGCACCGATCAACTCGCAATCGAACTTCTCGAGCACCCCTTCGCGCACGAGATCGAGCGCCGTATTGAGCGCGGTCTGACCACCCATCGTTGGCAGCACCGCATCCGGGCGCTCTTTCTCGATGATGCGAGCAACCGTGCGCCAATTGATCGGCTCGATGTAGGTCGCATCGGCCATACCGGGGTCGGTCATGATCGTGGCCGGGTTGGAGTTCACCAGGATGACCCGGTAGCCCTCTTCACGCAGCGCCTTGCAGGCTTGCGCGCCCGAGTAGTCAAACTCGCAGGCTTGGCCAATGACGATCGGACCTGCGCCGATGATCAGGATGCTTTGGATGTCGGTTCTTTTCGGCATGGCAGACTCGGTTTCTCGATCAAGCCGACCGACGGCGCTGCATGGCCGCCGTGAAGCGATCGAACAAATGACTGACGTCGTGGGGACCCGGACTCGCTTCCGGATGCCCCTGGAAACTGAACGCGTCGCGATCGGTGCGCGCGACGCCCTGCAAGGTTCCATCGAACAACGAGCGATGCGTGGCGATGAGATTGGAAGGCAAACTGCTCTCGTCGATCGCGAAACCGTGGTTCTGTGAAGTAATCAACACGCGACGACTCTCGAGGTCCTGCACCGGATGATTCGCGCCGTGATGACCGAACTTCATCTTGGTCGTGCGGGCACCGCTCGCCAGCCCGAGCAATTGGTGTCCGAGGCAGATGCCAAAGATCGGCACGTTTGCCTCGAGAATCTCGCCGATGGCACGAATGGCGTAGTCACAAGGCTCGGGATCGCCGGGGCCGTTCGAGAGAAACACCCCCTCGGGCTTCAGCGCCAGCACCTCGCTCGCCGGTGTCTGTGCCGGAACGACGGTGACCGCGCAGCCCGCATCGACCAACAAGCGAAGGATGTTGTGCTTCACACCAAAGTCGTAGGCGACAACACGATAGGGCTTGTGACCGGTGCGCGCAGGCGGTGCATCGAAAGTTGAACCGGCCGTCCAATCGTAGCGCTCACGCACCGAGACGACCTTGGCCAAATCCATCCCCTTCAAGCCTGGGAAAGCACGCGCGGCGTCGAGCGCGGCTGCTTCGAGCTGGCTGACATCGCCAGACTTGCTCGCAGCGCCCGTGACGATCGCGCCGTTCTGCGCGCCCTTCTCACGCAAGATGCGCGTCAAGCGTCGCGTGTCGATGTCGGCGATAGCAACGACGCCGTGGTGCGCGAGAAAGTCAGGCAGGCTGCGTGTGGAGCGGTAGTTGCTAAGTCGCGGCGGCAGATCGCGGATCACGAGCCCCGCTGCGTAAGCCGCAACGGACTCCATGTCGTCGTCGTTAGTACCGACGTTGCCGATGTGGGGATAAGTGAGAGTGACGATTTGCCGCGAGTACGAAGGGTCGGAAAGAATTTCCTGATACCCGGTCAATGCGGTATTGAAGACGACTTCGCCGGAGGTATTCCCTGTCGCACCGATCGATTGGCCGCGGAAGGTCGAACCATCCGCGAGCGCCAGCACTGCTTCGCTCACTCAGTCACCCGTTGCTCTGCAAAAACACTCTCCG
>Ga0129336_10002925_pt1 | contig 10536 bp, 11 predicted proteins | sample CPB6_02_DNA_FD_96878 | JGI IMG/M metagenome (GOLD analysis project Ga0129336, IMG submission 96878) | Freshwater to marine salinity gradient microbial communities from Chesapeake Bay, USA - CPBay_Sum_0.6_0.2_DNA | ecosystem: Environmental > Aquatic > Marine > Coastal | place: USA: Chesapeake...
ACGCGTGATGTCGGCGCCCAGCGCACGCAGGCTGTCGACGAAGCCGGCGTAGCCGCGATCGATGTGGTGCACCTCGTGCACCGTGGTCTCACCCTCGGCTACCAGGCCGGCGAGGACGAGACCCGCACCCGCGCGGATATCCGTGGCTTCGACCGGGGCCCCGCTGAGCGCCTCGCGTCCGCGCACCAGCGCATGGTGGCCTTCCGTCTGCACGTCGGCGCCGAGGCGCACGAGCTCGTGGACGAATCGGAATCGCGCCTCGAAGAGGTTCTCGGTCACCAGTGCGGATCCATCGGCAATCGCATTGAGTGCAATGAACTGCGGCTGGAGGTCGGTGGGGAAGCCGGGATAGGGCAGGGTGACGATGTCGACGGCCCGTGGGCGCACCTGCATCTCCACGCGGAATCCGTCGTCCAGGGCCGTGACGGTCGCTCCCGCCGTGGCCAACTTGTCGAGGGCGATCTCCAGATGCTCCGGGTGAGCCCGACGAACGGTGATGTCGCCGCGCGTCATGGCGGCCGCCACCGCCCAGGTGCCCGCCACGATGCGATCAGCGACGGTCGCATGCTCGACGGGCACCAGCCCCACGACCCCCTCGATCTCCAACGTCGACGAGCCGATTCCCGCGATCGATGCGCCCATCTCCACGAGCATCGTGCAGATGTCGACGATCTCGGGCTCCCGCGCGGCATTGTCGATGACGGTGCGCCCGCGCGCAGTCACCGCCGCCATGAGGAGAGTCTCCGTCGCTCCGACGCTGGGGAAGTCCAGCCAGATGGTCGCGCCGTGCAAGCCATTCTCGGCACGTGCGATGAGATAGCCGTGCTCGCTCGTGACCTCCGCACCCATGCGCTGGAGACCGCCGATGTGCATGTCGAGGCCGCGTGAGCCGATGTTGTCGCCACCGGGCAGGGCGACGTCGACCACGCCGCACCGGGCGAGGAGCGGGCCGAGGACCGTGATCGAGGCCCGCATACGCCGCACCAGGTCGTAGTCGGCCCGATGCTCGAGCTCCTCGGGCACGTCGATCGAGACGGTGCCTGCCGCCGAGTCATGCACGACGTGGCAGCCGAGACGTCGCAGCAGCTCGGCCATGATCTCGACATCGAGGATGCTCGGGACGTTGCTCAGGAGGGTGCGGCCCGGTGCGAGCAATGCCGCCGCCATGAGCTTGAGGACGCTGTTCTTGGCGCCGGTGACGGTCACCTCGCCGACCAGACGGCTACCGCCGACGACTCGCAAGGCCTCCACGGGGATCATGCTAGGGGGTATCGCCTGGCCGTTCTTTGTCCGGAATCCGCCACCGGGTGACCGATTCCGGGCAAAGAAGCAGACTCACCACGGTGCCCCCGCCGCCTCGCGGTCACGCCGCGCGTCCCCTAGGGTCGTGCCATGGTCAACCTCACGCGCATCTACACCCGCACGGGCGACGATGGCACGACGTCCCTCGGCGACATGTCGCGTACGACCAAGACAGATCTGCGGCTGGAGGCATACGCCGACGTCGATGAGGCCAACTCCAGCATCGGCGTCGCTGTGGCCTCGGGCGGCCTCGACGCGGACATCGTCGAACTGCTCACGGGCATCCAGAACGACCTCTTCGACGTCGGTGCGGATCTGTGCACCCCGATCATTCCCGATCCCGAGTACCCACCCCTGCGCATCACTCCCGAGTACGTCGACCGACTGGAGGCGGCGTGCGACGTCTACAACGCGCGCCTGGAGCCGCTGCGGTCCTTCATCCTGCCTGGCGGCACGCTCGGCGCCGCCCATCTGCATGTCGCCCGCACGGTGATCCGGCGGGCAGAGCGCGCGACCTGGCGGGCGATCGAGGAGTACGGCGAATCGATCAACCCGCTCACCGCGCTCTACCTCAATCGGCTGTCGGATCTGCTCTTCATCCTCGCTCGCTGCGCCAATCTCGGCATCGGCGGCGACGTGCTCTGGCAGCCCGGTGGGGGCAGGTCGTCCTAGGCCTCAGCGCGAGCCGACGGCGACGGCGAGGCGCGTTTCGGCGCGCTTGGCGGCCTGCACGGCGGGGTCATCATCGCTTGACGCGGCCTTCGCGCGCTCCAGTGCCGCCTTGGCTCGCTCCACGTCGATCTCCTCCGCGAGCTCCGCGGTCTCGGCGATGACGTTGACCTGATCGGAGTCGACGGAGAAGAAGCCACCGTGCACGGCCACGAGGACCTTGGTGCCCTCCGTGGTCTCGATGCGCAGGGGCGCATCGAGGAGCAGGGCGAGCACGGGCGAGTGACCGGGCAGGATGCCGATCTCGCCGTCGGGGGTCTTGGCCACGACGCTCTTGGCCGTGCCCTGCCAGACGGCACGCTCGGCCGACACGAGGGCGACCTTGAGTTCAGCCACGATCAGGACTCCTTGGCGAGCTGCGCCGCCTTGGCCTCGACATCCTCGATGCCGCCGCACATGAAGAACGCCTGCTCCGGGATGTGGTCGTACTGGCCGTCGCACAGCGCCTTGAACGACGCGATGGTCTCCTCGACCGGCACGAAGGAGCCGGGCTGGCCGGTGAAGGCCTCCGCGACGAACATGTTCTGCGAGAGGAAGCGCTGGATGCGACGGGCCCGGTTGACGATGATCTTGTCTTCCTCGGAGAGCTCGTCCATGCCGAGGATGGCGATGATGTCCTGCAGGTCCTTGTAGCGCTGCAGGATCTCCTTGACGCGGGCGGCCACGGCGTAGTGCTCCTCGCCGACGTAGCGAGGGTCGAGGATGCGAGAGGTGGAGTCGAGGGGATCCACCGCGGGGTAGATGCCGAGCTCGGAGATCGGGCGCGAGAGCACGGTGGTCGCGTCGAGGTGCGCGAACGTCGTCGCCGGTGCGGGGTCGGTCAGGTCGTCTGCGGGGACGTAGATCGCCTGCAGCGATGTGATGGAGTGACCGCGCGTCGAGGTGATGCGCTCCTGGAGCATGCCCATCTCGTCAGCGAGCGTGGGCTGGTATCCCACGGCGGAGGGCATGCGGCCGAGGAGCGTGGAGACCTCGGAGCCTGCCTGCGTGAAGCGGAAGATGTTGTCGATGAAGAGGAGCACGTCCTGCTTCTCGACGTCGCGGAAGTACTCGGCCATGGTCAGCGCGGTGAGTGCCACGCGCAGGCGGGTGCCCGGCGGCTCGTCCATCTGGCCGAAGACGAGGGCGGTCTTGTCGATGACGCCGGACTCGGTCATCTCCAGGAAGAGGTCATTGCCCTCGCGGGTGCGCTCGCCGACGCCGGCGAAGACGGAGACGCCGCCGAAGTTCTCCGCGACGCGGTAGATCATCTCCTGGATGAGCACGGTCTTGCCGACACCCGCACCGCCGAAGAGGCCGATCTTGCCGCCCTTGACGTAGGGGGTGAGCAGGTCGATGACCTTGATGCCCGTGGAGAAGACCTCGGTCTTGGACTCCAACTGGTCGAATGCGGGCGCGGAACGGTGGATGCCCCAGCGCTCCTTGATGTCGAGGGTCGACTTGTCGACGTCGAGGGGCTCGCCGAGGGTGTTCCACACGTGTCCCTTGGTGACCTCACCGACGGGCACCGAGATCGGGGCGCCGGTGTCGCGCACCGGGGCGCCACGGACAAGGCCGTCGGTCGGCTGCATCGAGATGGTGCGCACCATGTTGTCGCCGATGTGCTGGGCCACCTCGAGGGTGAGCATGCGCGTGCCGCCACCCTCCTCGCCCTGGTCGAAGGAAACGTCCACGTTGAGGGCGTTGAAGAGCTCCGGCATCGCCTCGACGGGGAACTCCACGTCGACGACGGGTCCGGTGACGCGGGCGACGCGTCCGACACCGGGTGTCTTCGCGTGAGGGGTCGCCTGGTCCATCGTGGCGGTCATGTCGATCCTCTTTCCTTCGGTTCCTACGGTCGGCTAGCGGGGTCTATGCGGAAGCGAGTGCGTCGGCGCCGCCGACGATCTCGCTGATCTCCTGGGTGATCTCGGCCTGGCGTGCCGCGTTGGCCTGCCGGGTGAGGGAGCGAATGAGGTCCTCGGCGTTGTCGGTCGCGGACTTCATGGCGCGCCGACGAGCGGCATGCTCTGAGGCGGCCGACATGAGCAGTGCGGTGTAGACCGCGTGATCGATGTAGCGAGGGAGAAGTGCGTCGAGGACGGTGTCGGCACCGGGCTCGAACTCGTAGAGCGGGAAGGGCAGGGACTCCCCCGACTTCGTCTCCACTACCTCATCGACGATCTCCAGCGGCAGGATGCGCCGGACCCGCACCTGCTGCACCGCCATGTTGACGAAGTGGGTGTAGACGACGTGGATCTCGTCGATTCCCCCCTCCGACTCCGGCGTGAGGAAGGCCTGCAGGAGGTCGTCGCCTATCTTGCGCGCGTCGGCGTAGGTCGGCTGATCCGTGAAGCCGGTGTACTGGCCGCCCATCGCGATCCCGCGGAAGCGGTACCACGCCACGCCCTTGCGTCCAACGACAAAGGGGGTGACATCGAGGCCCTGCTCATTGAGCAGACGCGTGAGCCCAGCCGCCTCGCGGATCGCATTGGCGGAGTAGGCCCCTGCAAGACCGCGATCGGCGGTGACGACGAGGACGGCAGCGCGGTCGCGCACCTCGGGGGCGCGCACCAGCGGGTGGTTGCCGATGTCGCTCGCATGACTCGCTGCCGCGGAGACAGCCTGGGTGAGCTGGATGAGGTACGGCGTCGACGCGTCGAGGCGCTGCTGCGCCTTGACGATGCGCGACGACGCGATCAGCTCCATGGCCTTGGTGATCTTCTTCGTCGCCTGGACGGAGCGAATCCGTCGGCGGAAGACCCTCAGCTGCGCACCCATGACGTATCTCCTCGACCTGCGCCTATGCCCGCCGCGTCCGCGTGATCTGCGTCGGGTCGATGTCATCCTCGGACAGAGCCGGCACGGGCTCGTCCTTGATGAGCATCTCGCCCGTGTGCGTCGTGAACTGGCGCTTGAAGGTGTTGATCGCTGACGTGAGCGTCGTGATCGTGTCGTCGGACAGATCGGATGTCTGCCGGATCGTCTCGAGGATGCCCGGCTGCTCGCGCTGGATGTAGTCGAGGAACTCGGCGTCAAAACGGCGGATGTCCTCGACCGGGACGTCATCGAGCTGCCCGGAGGTGCCCGACCACACCGAGACGACCTCGCGCTCCATGGCCTGCGGCTGGTACTGCGGCTGCTTGAGCAGCTCCACCAGGCGCGTGCCACGGGCCAGCTGGGCCTTGGAGGCGGAGTCGAGATCCGAACCGAAGGCCGCGAAGGCCTCGAGCTCGCGGAACTGCGCGAGGTTGAGGCGCAGGCTGCCCGCAACCTTCTTCATGGCCTTGGGCTGGGCCGAGCCACCCACGCGCGACACCGAGATGCCGACGTTGATGGCGGGACGCACGCCCGAGTTGAAGAGGTCGGACTCGAGGAAGCACTGACCGTCGGTGATCGAGATGACGTTGGTCGGGATGTACGCCGACACGTCATTGGCCTTGGTCTCGATGATGGGCAGGCCCGTCATCGAGCCGCCACCCATCTCGTCGCTGAGCTTGGCGCAGCGCTCGAGCAGGCGGGAGTGCAGGTAGAACACGTCACCGGGGTACGCCTCGCGGCCCGGAGGGCGGCGCAGCAGGAGAGACACGGCGCGGTAGGCCTCGGCCTGCTTCGACAGGTCGTCGAAGACGATGAGGACGTGCTTGCCCTGGTACATCCAGTGCTGGCCGATGGCCGAGCCGGTGTAGGGGGCGAGGTACTTGAAGCCCGCGGGATCGGATGCCGGAGCAGCGACGATGGTGGTGTACTCCATCGCGCCGTACTCCTCGAGCGCACCCCGGACGGACGCGATGGTCGAGCCCTTCTGACCGATGGCGACGTAGATGCAGCGCACCTGCTTCTTCGGATCTCCCGACTCCCAGTTGGCGCGCTGGTTGATGATCGTGTCGAGGCACACGGCCGTCTTGCCGGTCTGGCGGTCGCCGATGATGAGCTGGCGCTGACCGCGACCGATGGCCGTCATGGCGTCGATCGCCTTGATGCCGGTCTGCATCGGCTCCTTGACGGGCTGGCGCTGGACGACGGTAGGTGCCTGGACCTCGAGTGCGCGGCGGGTCTCCGCAGCGATCGGGCCCTTGCCGTCGATCGGATCGCCCAGGGGATCGACGACACGGCCGAGGTAGGCGTCGCCGACCGGCACGGAGAGGACCTCGCCCGTGCGGCGTACCGGCTGGCCCTCCTCGATCCGCGAGCCGTCACCGAGGAGGACGACGCCGATCTCCCGCACATCGAGGTTGAGGGCTACGCCGAGCAGCCCGCCCTCGAACTCGAGGAGCTCATTGGTCATCGCCGAATGCAAACCCTCGACGCGAGCGATGCCGTCACCCGTCTCGATCACTCGGCCGACTTCCTCACGGGCCGTGGTGGGCGAGTACGACTGGACGTTCCGCTCGATCGCGCTCCGGATCTCATCCGGCCGGATCGTCAGCTCCGTCATGGTGCCTGCTCTCCTTCTTCGGTCGCCCTCGGCGACGTGGTTCGTGCTGTCTTGTGCTGTCTGGAGTTGTCTGGTGTTGCCTTGCGGATCAGCCCAGCATCGAGCGTCGGGCTTGTTCGAGGCGTGCCGCCACCGTGCCGTCGATGACCTCATCACCCACGGTCACGTGCACGCCCCCGAGTACCGTCGGATCGACGGCAACGTTGAGACGGACCTGGCGCCCCTTGAGCGCACTGAGCGCTGCCGCGAGGCGGCGCTCCTGATCTGCGTCGAGCGGCTGGGCCACCCGGACCTCGGCGACGATGCGCTGCCGCTGCCGAGCGGCTGCGCCAGCCAGGTCATCGACCACGGCATCGATCCGACGGCCGTGCAGATGCCCCACGGCGTAGCCGAGCACCAGGCGCGTCGTCGCCGTCGAACGATCCTTGAGGAGGTCCTCGACGATTCCGGACTTGGCCGCGGCCGAGAGAGCCGGCGCGGTCAGAGCCATCTGGAGCTCGGGCGAGGAGTCGACCGCTCGACCGAAGCGGAAGATCTCATCCTCCGTCGCGTCGAGGTCGCCCGCGGCGTCGGCCACCATGAAGGCGGCCTGGTCAGCGAGGGCCTCGATGCCGAGCAGCAGGTCGGAGTCGGACGACCAGCGGTGACGGACGACCTCCTGCAGCGTGCTCAGGGTGAGGGGACTCACACGCGTCGCCAGAAGCGACGCCGCGAGCTCGGAGCGCGAGTCGGCCGATTGACCAGAGTCGGCAAGGGCCGTGCGCAGCGTCTTCTCGCGATCGAGAAGATCGGCGACGGAGAAGAGCTCGGCCGGGAGACCGGAGAGCCCCTCCGCGCCACGCTGGCCATCGAGCCAGTCGGATAGCTCCGACAGGCTGCTGCGACTCGCACCCCACATCAGCGACCAGCCCCCTGCTGCGCGACCTGGGACTCGAGGTCGGCGAGGAAGGAGTCCACGGTCGACTTGACGCGAGCATCGTCGGTGAGGGACTGCCCCACGACCTTGCCTGCGAGGGCCACCGCGACCTCGCCCACCTGACGGGTGAGCTGAGAGGTGGCCTGCGCACGCTCCGCGGCGAGCTGAGCCTCGGCCTGAGCCGTGACGGCTGCCGCGGCAGCGCGTGCCTCGGCACGCGCCTCCTCGACGATGGCCGCACGATCGGCCTGGGCCTGCGTGCGGATCGACGCAGCCTCCTCGCGAGCCGACGCCAGCGCGGCGCGGTACTCCTCGAGAGCGCGCTGCGCCTCCGCCTGGGCCTCCTCGGCCTTGCGCAGACCCCCCTCGATCGCCTCCGAGCGGGCGGCGAGGGTCTCCTTGATCTTGGGCAGCGCGACCTTGGCGAGGACACCGAAGACGATGAAGAACGCCAGCAGGCCGACGACGAGCTCGTCGATCGGCACTGCGAGGACGCTCGGCATCGGCTCGTTCTCTCCGCCGGCAGCCAGGAGCTGACCCGTGATGAAGTTGGACACAGTGAGTCCGATCAGGTGCCGTAGACGAACGGGACGACGAAGCCGATGAGGGCGAGCGCCTCAGCAAGTGCGAAGCCGAGGAGCATGTTCTGGCGGATGACGCCGTAGGCCTCCGGCTGGCGGGCGATTGCCTGGACGCCCTGGCCGAAGATGATGCCGATTCCGACGCCCGGGCCGATGGCCGCGAGGCCGTAGCCGACGGAGCCGATGGAGCCGGAGAGCTCAGCGAGCAGTGACATGTCTTTTCCTTCGTGTCCGGGCCGGCAGTCTGGTCTGCCGGTCTGGGGGTCTTATTCGGTTGTGGCCGTGCAGGTGGTGCGGGACGAACTCAGTGCTCCGCGTGGAGCGCTCCGCTGATGTAGACCGCCGTCAGCAGGGTGAAGATGTAGGCCTGAAGCGCCTGGATGAGCAACTCGAAGCCGGTGAGTGCCACCGCCATCGTGAAGGACGCGACCGACCCGAGAAGGCCGACCACGGTGAACGTGAGCAGGTAGTACGCCGCGAGGCTGAAGGTCGCGATGAGCAGGTGACCCGCGAACATGTTGGCGAAGAGACGCACGGCATGGGTGAAGGGCCGCACGATGATGTTGGAGATGAACTCGATCGGCGAAAGCAGGATGTACATCGGCTTGGGAACGCCGGGCGGGAAGAGCATGCCCTTGAAGAACCCGCCGAAACCCTGACGGTAGATGCCCAGGGGGACCCACGTGAAGTAGACGATGAGCGCGAAGGCCACCGGGATGGCGAACACGCTCGTGATGGGGAACTGGGCGAAGGGGATGATGCCCAGGACGTTGAAGGTCCACACCAGGAAGAAGAATGAGAAGAGGAAGGGGACGAACTTGTCGCCCTCCTTGCCGATGACGTCACGCGCGATGCCATCGCGGATGAAGAGGTAGCCGGTCTCACCGACGTTCTGAGCGCCCTTGGGGACGATCTGCGGCTTGCGGAAGGCGTAGAGGAAGAAGCCCAGGACCGCGATGACGGCGATGGCCACGAGGATCGTGACCTTGTTGATGCCGACCGTGGTGCCGAAGACGTTCCAGCTCACGATGTCGTCGAAGAAGAAGATCTCCGACCCGGCCGCCGGGAAGCCACACGGGTTAGCGGCGTTCTCGAACTTGCACTCGAGGCTGCCGGCCGCGACAAGGCTCATGAGGTGCCTCGTCGGTGTCCACGCAGAATGCGGGTCGCGCGGTCTGGCACTGACTGATCCTTCCCCGGCGCTGTCGCCTCAAGGCGTCGATGGATGAGATAGAGCGATAGGAACATACCGATCAGGGCACCCGCGCCGATCAGGAGGGGGGCATTCCCGAGCCACAGGGACAGCAGCCATCCCAGTGCGGCGTAGAAGAGGATGCCGGTGAGCAGGTGGCTCATGATGATCCACCCCGTGTTGGCAGTGGTCCACCCCTCCTTGTGAATCGCCTCATCCGTCACGCGAGGCCCCAGGAGCCTCATAGCGGCGGCCTCTGCTGCTGCGGATCGACGTACAGCACCTTGGTACGCGCGAAGATCCAGACCTCGGCCACGGTCCACGCCAGGGTGCAGGCCACGATCGTGAGCGCGAAGACCTTGGTGTCGAAGGCGGTCGTGCCCTGGAAGAGGATGATGAAGACGAAGAGGACGCCGATCTTGAGCAGGTAGACCATCAGGGCCACGGACATGGCCATCTGAGGGGCACTGCGCAGGACCGCTCCCACGACCACCTGGCCCACGGTGAAGAACGCCACCACGATCAGGGTCCCGATGGCGGCTCCCAGGAGGGCCTTGCCCGGATCCGAGGCCACCAGGGCGCCGATGATGGCCGCCACGATGCCCACAGCCACGGTCACGGGTATGGAGACCCTCAGGACCAGGCGGTCGATGGACGGCATGCACCCCTCCCGGGAACGGCTCCCCTCACGCTATCGACACGGCCGCGGAGCGCATCTCCGGGTGCCTATCCGCCAGTGCCGGTGCGCTGGCCGTCCCTCGCGCCGGCAGGTCGCGACCCATCGGGCCGCAGCGCTGCGAAGAGCACGACGAGCGACCCGGCGATCAGGAGGAGGAGCGCATAGGCGACCGGGATGAAGGCCAGAGCTACGGCGGTGCCCGCGACCACGGCGGTCCACGCGTACATGAGCGACACGGTCCGTCGCTGCGAGTGCCCCATCTCGAGAAGGCGATGGTGCAGGTGCTGCTTGTCGGGAGCGAACGGTGATCGACCCTTCCGCGTGCGGCGGAGTACGGCGAGGCCGAGATCCAGAAGCGGCAGCACGAGCACGGCGAGCGGGAGCAGAATCGGCAGGAGCGCGGGCAGCAGGGTGCCGCCTTCGATGGCAGCGGGGTCTATCTGACCGGAGAGCGTGATGATGCTCGCTGCGAGCAGGAAGCCCAGCAGCATGGAGCCGGTGTCGCCCATGAAGATGCGCGCGGGGAAGACGTTGTAGGGCAGGAATCCCAGGCACATGCCCACCAGGAGCGCGGAGACGAGCGTGGCCATGGTGGCACGCTCGAAGCCCACCTCGACCGAGAGCAGGTAGGAGTAGGCGAAGAAGGCCAGCGCCGCTACGGCGACGATCCCGGCCGCCAGGCCGTCGAGTCCGTCGACCATGTTGATCGCGTTGATGCAC
>Ga0129336_10002926_pt1 | contig 10536 bp, 12 predicted proteins | sample CPB6_02_DNA_FD_96878 | JGI IMG/M metagenome (GOLD analysis project Ga0129336, IMG submission 96878) | Freshwater to marine salinity gradient microbial communities from Chesapeake Bay, USA - CPBay_Sum_0.6_0.2_DNA | ecosystem: Environmental > Aquatic > Marine > Coastal | place: USA: Chesapeake...
CACCAGCCGCTGCAATGATCATGCAGTTTCTGCTTCTGAGCGCGGACACGCGCACCGTCTGCACGCTGCGCAATACTCTGGCGAAGTCGCTTGCCCCGACGCTTCCACCGACTGCGGACTTAGCTGATGTACTGAATGGGTCCAAGACCCATTCAGTACCCCTTTCGACGCACGCTGCTGCACACCACCTGCACGCTGCGCAACACGCTGGCCTAAGCCGCTTGGGCCGACGCTTTCGCTGACTTCTGACTTAGCTGATGTACTGAATGGGTCCAAGTCCCATTCGGTACATCTTTTGACCTATACTGACGCACATCGGCCGGTGCAAGAGGCTATCAAACTGGCGTAAGGGGGCGCGCTACATACCGGCACGATGGACCCAGTAAGAACGTCTCTTCGCGAAGCCTTGCCGCATCACCCATCTGCCGCCCTCCACCATCCACAAGCCCTCTCGATGCAACTCGCAGTAAGTCGGCCTGCACGAGCGCCATCGGACTAATGCGATTACGAGAGCATCGTCTGACCTCTCGTGTTGGGCACTCGGCTCGTCCTCCATGCAGCCTTCGTACGTCCAGCGAAAGATCTCCAATTCGGCTGGACTGCAGGGATTGAAAGTTCGATCGGGCAACAACGCCGCAGCACCGATTACCTCCGCCTGGTGCGGACCCCAAGACTCCTCAGGAGGTCTCCTCCAAAGGGAGCGGCCGAACTTGTTGGTTGCAATCGGAACCTCGTATTCCAAGCGATCGTTCCAAAGCTCCACGCATGACGGCGCCTTCGACGCAACCGTTTCGACCAGCGCCGCGCCTACGTCCATCTCAATCCCGAGTTCCAGCAATGCCGTCAGTACAACATCTGCCAGATCAAAGACGCTGCCGCCCTGAAGCTCAAGCCCTCGCTGAAGGCCGGCGAACACGGCCGCAGCAGAAGCTGCAGAGTTCTTAGCGGACAGGTTTGTTTCTCCGGGTCTGGGGCTGCGGTTAGGGTCATCAGACATAGCGCTGAGCATTCCGACCGGTGTTTGGGGTGCCCAAGTAGGGTAGGCACGAGTTCGAGTGCTTACCGGCACAAGCACTTGCATTGTGTCGCGCTGGTCCATCTGCGCTGCGCAACCCCCTGGCGGAAGCCGTCTTCGCTGCTGCACACCATCAGCACGCCGCGTAACACGCTGGCCAAAGCCGCTTGGGCTGACGCTTCCGCCACGCTCAGACTTAGCTGATGTACTGCAGCGCGGCAGCGATGGATTCGATCAGGTCGGCTTGCGTGATGTTCGTGCTCATGGGGCTTCCAGGGGGCTTGAGAAGGTGTGCGCCGCTTCAAAGACGCGCAGGTCTTTGCTAGGGTGAACCGACCCGTATTTTGACAGCGAACTCTTCGGGAGCCTGACATGGCCGATCACCCGCCCGACGGCGGTACCACCCGGCTGGAGCGCGACAGCTTCGGCGACATCCGCGTGCCGGCGGCGCGCCTGTGGGGGGCGCAGACCCAGCGTTCCCTGCAGCATTTCGATATTTCGACCGAATGCCTGCCCGATGAGCTCATCCATGCCCTGGTGCTGGTCAAGCGGGCGGCGCGGCTCGGGCCGTGCTGTTTGGCTTGATGGCCGAGGGGGCGAGAGAGATTCGCCTGATCAACCGTACCCGCGCCAAGGCCGAGGCACTGGCCGAGGACATGGGGGGTGTCGTCCAGGTGCTGGATTGGGAACAGCGAGAAGCCGCGCTTGAAGGCTGCGCCCTGCTGGTCAACACCACCAACCAGGGCATGTACGGCCAGCCGCCGCTGGACATCCGGCTGGACGCGCTGCCCCTGTCGGCCATGGTGTCCGACCTGATCTATATCCCGCTGGAAACGCCCCTGCTGGAGGCGGCGCGTCTGCGCGGTCACCAGACGGTCAACGGTCTTGGCATGTTGCTCAACCAGGCGGTGCCAGCGTTTGAGGCCTGGTTTGGCGTCAAACCGGAAATTACCGGCGAACTTCGTCAGGCTATTTTGGCCACATTTCAATGATGGGTGTTCTGACCGAACCCAAGATCGACGCGCACTGCCATGTGCTCGATCCGGCCAAGTTCCCGTATAACCCGGACGTGGCTTACCACCCCGCTGGACAGGAAATGGGCAAGGCGGAGTACTTCCTGCAGCTCATGGCGTGTTACGAGGTCAAGCACGCCCTGCTGGTGGGGCCCAACTCGGGCTATGCCACCGACAACCGCTGCCTGCTGCATGCCCTGCAGATCGGGCAAGGCGCATTTAAGGGCATTGCGGTGGTGCCCAACGACTGCCCGCTTGAAACCCTGCAGGTGCTCAAAGCCCAGGGTGTGATTGGCCTGGCGTTCAATGCGGCACTGATGGGGTTTGATTTTTATGCCGGCATAGAGCCCTTGCTGCGGCGCTTGCGCCAGCTGGACATGTGGGCGCAGTTCCAGGTCGACAAAGACCTGTTGCCTCGATTTCTGCCCATGCTCTCGCGGGTGGATGTGAAAGTCATGGTGGACCATTGCGGCCGCCCGCACCTGCCCGATGGGGTGTCACAGGCCGGATTTCAGGCCTTGCTGGCGCTGGGTCGCGAGCAGCGGGCGGTGGTCAAGCTCTCGGGCTTCGCCAAGTTTTCTGAAGCGGGTTACCCGTTTGCGGACGTGCGACCGTATGTGCAGGCGCTGGTGCGCGATTTCGGACTGAAGCAGTGCGTCTGGGCATCGGACTGGCCTTACCTGAAGGCGCCGTACCGCCTCGATTACGGCCCCATGCTGCGCACGTATGAATCGATGTTCACCCCCCAGGAGCGCCGGCAGCTGATGTGGTTGTCGCCGAATCAACATTTTGGATTCTGAACGTACCTTTTGAATTCGAGTGGCGGCTTTGGGTCGAAAGCCGTCCGATGTAGGAAAGTTCGAATCCCCGTCCCCACCAAAAAAAGGGGGGTCGAAAACTGAGCGAGTTAGTTAAACAATCTCTTCTGCCCCGCCATTTATCTCGAAAAAACGCGCTTTGTAGCGCGTTTTTCATTTCTACCCCCCCATTCACCCGCCATCAAGTTTCAGCTTTACTAAAGTGTAAGGAGAAGGTGGGGTCTGCCCTCTGCACTGAGTTAGCGAGTCTGAGAAGACCTGCCTTGTGTATCAAAGCCGCGCACAGTGCCGATACTAGGTTTGTGATTTGGTTTGATGCTGACCCCACCGGGTAATCCTCCCATTTTGCAAAGTCTCTAGAAGTAGAGACTTAAAGCGGACAAGGCCAGCCGCTGTTTTGGCATGATCCAACACATGTGCCGCCGTGGTAGTTTAGGCGGGTGCGTTAGGCTGCGCTATGAAGGTGTCTAGAGTTTTGGGGGGAATGCCACCCTGATGCTTTGAGATCACTGGGCTTTTCGTGATACCAAAGCAGCAGTTGTGCCAATGGCTTAAAGCAGTTATAATTGATTCGTTGCAGCGTTTTTGCTTTCCATAGCTGCAGACAGGTTCGATCTGGGTAGCGGCACCCCAAAACCGCACACCTCCACTGCACGCCATTACAAGGCGGCCTTTTTGGGTGGTCTGACTTTTTCCTAGGCAAGCTTCACTCTCGCGATCTTTACGCGGTCGTCATTGCCCATGCTCCATCGCAGTTCGTGATGGCATGAATCCCGGCCAAACGTGCCTGAACCCTACTGTTTTTAATGTCAATTACTACTACTTATCCATTCACCGTTGGTGAATTTCAAATCACACCGCTAAGCCGCGAACACGGCACAAGCCACCACACTGCTCTTCTGTCGATCCGCAGAAACCATAGCAACCCGAAGCACGATCGTGTCTACACCTTCAAACCGGAATTCGCAAGCCGGGAAAGCGCACTGATGTACGCAGCCGCACAAGGTCGCTACTGGCTTCTCAATCCTGCCTCAATGATTTAACCATTCAATACAAGGAGGCCCAATGGCTAAAGAAGAACTGATCGAGATGCGGGGTAAGGTGGATGAAATGCTGCCTGATACCCGTTATCGCGTGACCTTGGAAAATGGCCACCAGTTGATCGCCTACACAGGCGGCAAGATGCGCAAGCACAAAATTCGAATTTTGGCTGGAGACAACGTCACTCTGGAAATGTCGCCTTACGACCTGACCAAGGGACGCATCACCTTCCGTCATATCGAAAACCGCCAGCCACACAGTGCTGGTTCTCCAGCGCCCAAACATAAGCGATAAGCGCTAAATTTCTTTAACCAACATTTTTTAACCTGCGCCCAATTTTTAGCAGGGCGTTTTTCTGAAAGACTCCAAAATGAGTAACAAACTTTATGTCGGCAACCTCTCCTATTCGGTTCGAGACGACGATTTGCAACAACAATTTTCTGCCTTTGGCCATGTCCAGTCGGCCAAGGTGATGATGGAACGTGACACAGGTCGGTCCAAAGGCTTTGCTTTTGTCGAAATGTCCAGCAGCGAGGAAGCCGAAGCAGCAATCCGAGGCCTGAACGGCAAGAACATGGGTGGTCGTGACCTGACCGTGAATATCGCCCGTCCGATGGAAGCACGTGCACCGCGAAGCGGTGGTTATGGCGGTGGCTACGGCGACTCGCGTCGTAAAAGCTATTGATTAATTTCTTGACCAATGAAACGAGCCAGCGCAAGCTGGCTTTTTCAATTCGGCAGCCCGTTAGCCCCGCTCCGGGGTAACCCCCCCCTTTTGCAAGGGAACCAGAAGTAGAGACTTCAAGCGGCCCTGGCCGAATACCCAAGCTCAGTCCGCCTCTTTTTAGTCCTTGAAGCCCACTAAAATCTGCCAGCCTTTCATCGGGTGGCGGCCTCGTGGCTCCGGGCATGCTGAATCATGGGCTCAGCGCAAATCCTTTATGATTTGCCGCCAATTCTTATTAACTCTTTACCAGGAGAAGCACTTTGAACATCAAACGAGTATCCGTTCTTGCGGCCGGCATCGCAGCTTTGTGCATGGCCATCAGCGCATCTGCAAATACCTTGGACAAGGTCAAGCAGTCCGGTGTTTTCACCATCGGCCATCGTGATGCGTCGATCCCCCTGTCTTACTACGACGACAAGCAGCAGCCCATCGGCTACTCCATGGACTTGTGCATGAAGGTTGCCGAAGCGGTGAAGAAAGAATTGAACCTGCCCAACATGGAAATCAAATACCAGCTGGTCACCTCAGCCAATCGCATTCCACTGCTGGCCAACGGCACGGTCGATATTGAATGTGGCTCTACCACCAACAACGCCGATCGCCAGAAACAGGTGTCTTACCTGCCCACCACGTTCGTCACTGCCAACCGCCTGGTCTACAAGAAAAACTCTGGGATCAAAAAACTCGCTGACCTGAAAGGCAAGACCTTGGTGTCCACCGCAGGCAGCACCAACATCAAAGGCGTAACCGAGATGAACGCTAGCCAGAACCTTGGCATCAGCATCGTGTCGGCCAACGGCCATGCCGAGTCTTTCCTGATGGTGGAAACCGGCCGCGCTGCTGCCTTCGCCATGGATGACATCTTGCTGGCCGGCCTGGTTGCCAATTCCAAGGCTCCGGGCGACTATGAAATTTCTGGCGAAGCTCTGTCAGTGGAGCCTTATGGCATCATGGTTCGCAAAGACGATCCCAAGTTTAAAAAGCTGGCTGACGGCGTGATCTCGGGCCTGATGACCTCCGGCGGCATCAACAGCATTTATGACAAATGGTTCATGAAACCGATACCTCCCAAGGGCATCACCATGAACGTTCCCATGAGTGCCAATCTCAAAAAAGTGATCGCCAGCCCGACCGATTCCCCCGACCCAGCGGTGTACAAGTAGGCGACTACTGCTGCAAAAAAAGGGGGGCTTCCCCCTTTTTTTGCTTTAATCAAGCGCAACACCACTTCTAAAAGGTGAGTGAGAGTGAACTACAACTGGAACTGGGGCATCTTCTTCGAGCTGGAGCCAGGTGCGTCAGGAAACTACCTGCAATACCTGTTCGGCGGGCTAGGCTGGACCATGATCACCGCGCTTCTGGCGTGGTCGTTGGCCTTGCTGCTTGGCGTGCTGGTCGGAACCCTGCGCACCACGGGCCACAAGGGTGTCGAGAGGGTCTGCTTGGCCTACACCGAGCTCTTCAGAAACGTGCCGCTTCTGGTGCAGATGTTCTTGTGGTACTTCGTGCTGCCGGAGCTGGTGCCCCGGGACACGGGTAACGCCATCAAGGCCATGCCGCCGCCGTGGGGCTCGCTGGTACCTTCTGTTCTTTGTCTTGGAACCTTCATGTCAGTGCGTGTGGCTGAACAGGTGCGCTCCGGGATACAGTCCTTGCCGCGCGGACAGCAAATGGCTGGTCTTGCGATTGGCCTGAGCCGGACACAAACCTATCGCTATGTTCTGCTGCCGATGGTGTTTCGCATCATCCTGCCGCCACTGACCTCAGAGTTTCTCAATACCATCAAAAACAGCTCGCTGGCCCTGACCATTGGCCTGATGGAGCTGACCGCGCGAACCCGCGCGATGCAGGAGTTCACTTTCCAGGTCTTTGAAGCCTTTGCCTCGGCCACTGTCATCTACCTGATCGTCAACCTGTTGGTGGTGCTGGCCATGCGTCAGGTGGAGCGCAAAGTGAGGGTCCCCGGGTTCATTGGCGCCCAGACTCATACAGTGACAGCGGGGCACTGAGCATGGGATACGACTTCGACTTTGATGTCATCGAGCGGTCATGGGTCTACCTATTCCGGGAAGGTATGACTTTCTCGGTGACTCTCACCCTGCTTGCCACCGGCTTGGGCATCGTTCTGGGCACTCTACTGGCCCTGATGCGACTGTCCTCGTACCGCACATTCAACATGGTAGCTGGCACCTATGTCAACACCATGCGCTCACTGCCTTTAGTGCTGGTGATCTTCTGGTTCTTTTTTCTGGTTCCGTACATCGGAGGCTGGCTCTCTGGCAGCAATCAGCCGATGAAAGTCGGCGCCTTCTCCAGTGCCCTGATCACTTTCACCATGTTCGAAGCAGCTTTTTTCTGCGAGATCATGCGAGCAGGCATCCAGTCCATTCCTAAAGGACAAATGGGCGCCGGCTACGCCCTGGGCCTGAACTACCGCCAGACCATGTCGTACATCGTTTTACCGCAGGCGTTTCGCAACATGCTGCCAGTGTTGTTGACGCAAACCATCATCCTGTTTCAAGACACCTCGCTTGTCTACGTGATATCGAGCACCGACTTCCTGGGTGCAGCCTCCAAGGTGGCCAATCGGGACCACCGGCTGGTTGAGATGTACACCTTTGCCGCGCTGGTCTATTTCGTCATCTGCTTCACCGCATCGATGTATGTGCGAAAGCTTCAGGCCCGAATTTCCATTGTGCGCTAACCAACCAAGACCCAGACCATGATTGAGTTTAAAAATGTCAGCAAGTGGTACGGCAGTTTTCAGGTACTCGACAGCTGTACCACCCAGGTTTCAAAAGGTGAGGTTGTTGTCGTCTGCGGCCCATCGGGATCGGGCAAGTCGACACTCATCAAATGCGCCAACGGCCTTGAGCCCTTTCAAAAAGGCGAGCTCTTCTTCAACGGCGTGTCGGTGGGCAGCCCCAAAACTAACCTGCCTAAATTGCGCTCACAAATCGGCATGGTTTTTCAGCATTTCGAACTCTTCCCGCATTTGTCGGTGATGCAAAACCTCAGCCTGGGTCAGGTCAAGGTACTGGGCCGCTCGCAGGAAGAGGCCGACGATAAAGCGCGCAAGCTCCTGAATCGGGTTGACCTTACCGCTCATGCCGAAAAATTTCCGGGGCAACTCTCAGGAGGGCAGCAACAGCGCGTGGCGATTGCGCGAGCTCTGTGCATGGATCCGACGGCAATGCTGTTTGACGAGCCTACATCAGCACTCGACCCAGAAATGGTCAACGAGGTGCTTGATGTGATGGTCTCTCTGGCCAAAGAAGGCATGACGATGATGGTGGTCACCCATGAGATGGGATTTGCCCGCAAGGTCTCTGATCGCGTGATCTTTATGGACATGGGAAAAATCGTCGAAGACTGCTCCAAGGACGAGTTCTTCGAGCGTCCCGAAAACCGCCAACCCCGCACCCGCGAGTTTCTTAACAAGATCCTTTCGCACTGAGCGGCGAGAAGGTAACTAGTCAGTACGGCTTGGGAGCTTCATGTCCCTTCGACCTGAAGATGACGTGAATCGCTCCGACTTTCGTGAAGGCCAGTTGGACTAAGTTGAAACTATTGTCCAGTGGCTACCAGGGAGGAGCCCGAGCGTTTTGATGCCGCCCAAGGCGGACAGCTCAACTTGTCGTGAGCGAGTTGGCGCGTGCGGGTAAGTCCCTAGAGAATTTCTCATTCGTTATGAGTGACCAAGCTTTTTCAATGTTCTAATTTCACAATCAGTCATGAAATATGTACTCCTCTCCGGCAGCCCTGCTTAATGAATCCCTTCAATCCACGCAAGATAATTAAATTTCCAACTCCCGGCAATTGTTAGATACAAATTTAAACGCCACCGCCATAATATTCACATTTACTTTTTAATCTAAGGAAATTAATAAAATGAACTTACTTAAAAGAATTTATAAACAGCTTATCTGTTCTTTTTTTCTGTTTTCATTTCTTGGGTTTCATAACTCATCATTAGCTTACGATCAAGTGCGTATTTTTAATTACGCAAATGTCCCTGCGACGGCGAATATCATTTATGCCGGATGTCGCCATGACACATTAGAACTACCACCCGCTGCGGCAAATAAGGACGCCATCATACCTAGCTGGCAGGAAGTCCCTGCAGGCCACTATGAGCAACATCACACGCACATTTCTCGGTGGTGGAAATGGGACAGCCCACGTGGCGGCTGTTTAGTCACAAGAATAGATATAAATTTTCAAGGTGGAAACTATTCAGTTGACTCTTACAGATCAAGTGGCACCAGCTATAGTGAATTTCATATTTTGCAGAGATCGGCGAGCCGTTTTCGCGTAATGTCGAAGCAGGAAATGAATCAGCCAGACTCAGCTGAAATGTCGCCGGGATTTAAAATACATAATCGATCCACCATTCCTCTAACAATTTCCTTAGATCAAGTCGGATGCTTGTATTACCAAAACAATGTTCAACCAGGCGGCACATTCGATCGAAACACTGGTGCCGTTTGGTTTACTATTAGAGCAAAGTTATTCGATGTAAATCACCAGACCACTGATTGGGCATGTGCGGAGCCAGTCTTGGAATATGTTGGCGCCGCTCTTGTTGCCGCATTTACCGCTGGATATGGTGACGCTATCTATGCAGCCGTATTCGGCTCGGAGGTGGCAACAGCGGCAGGTGGTGCAGCTGTTGCTGGTGAGGCAGTCGCAGCTAATTCGGCCTTTACCACCATGCTAAAAGAAGCCGTAAAGAAGTGGGCTCTTTCCGGAGCCTTGATTGCAGCCGGAACTGTTGCTCAAAAAAACTATACGGCCAACACGGCGACCTCAAAGGCTGGCGAGTACGCTGGCCCACCCTTTCCATTTAGGTGCACTCTTAAACCCGAATATGCAATCACTGGTGGGCCAGATTGGTCTTTGTTAAAGGGAGCCAAGACTGATGAAGAGATGCAGCAAAAAATTACTGAAGCTCTGTCTGGAAATTTCCCGCTAAAAATAACAAAATTAAACTCTTGCGGGTCAGATAACTGATTGATATTTATATATTACATAGCAGCACGCCAAAATAGTTTATCTGAAAAATAAAGGTACCATTTTATGCCTTCAATCTTAGCGCGAAGCCTAATAACATTTCTATGCGTGATCTATTTATTTATGCTAAGTGGATGCGGAACCCTCGGGCCTAAGAGTAACGCTACTATTTATGATAGAAAAGGTGTTGACGTACTTGTAGAACCCACAACAGGTATTTCTTATCTCTTGACTGATGAAGGTACTATTGATCAATTTTGTATGGCGCCACCACCTGACCTCAGCGACGCAAAAGGTTCGGCAGGCTCATTGGCTGTTCAAGGGGTCTCTGTGTCAAAAGACACCTCCGTTTCTGTGGCCACTTTAGGCGGCAGGTCGCCTGCAGTTTTGATCTCACGAGAGATTATGTATAGAACATGCGAATTTTATGTCAATCTAAAAATGTCAAAGCAAGAAGCCATTTCCCTTTTTAGGGAAAGCTTGGATAGAGTTATCGACGTTACAAAAACACAAATTGCAAGGGGTACACAAACTCAAATCAGCTCTAGCAACGTAACTGCTCCTTTATATGGCAGTGATGGGGCATCAGCCACAGCAGGGTATAGCGCTTCTCCACCGACAGGAAATGGCTTTGCGCCTCCCCCTGATGGGTCTGGTTCTCCACCAACCGGTGGATACGGTCCCCCGCAAACTGGCTCTCAACCAACTGGTGGATATACACCCCCCACAACCACTAATTAGTGGAACGCGTCCATCCGGTTCTGAAAGATAAATGCAAACAGGCAGGCCATTGAATGTGCTTTTTCTTTGCACCCATAACTCGGCGCGAAGCATTCTGGCTGAGGCCTTGCTGAATCATTTGGGGCGGGGGCGGTTCAAGGCCTTTTCTGCAGGTAGCAGCCCACGAGA
>Ga0129336_10002928_pt1 | contig 10533 bp, 12 predicted proteins | sample CPB6_02_DNA_FD_96878 | JGI IMG/M metagenome (GOLD analysis project Ga0129336, IMG submission 96878) | Freshwater to marine salinity gradient microbial communities from Chesapeake Bay, USA - CPBay_Sum_0.6_0.2_DNA | ecosystem: Environmental > Aquatic > Marine > Coastal | place: USA: Chesapeake...
CCGATCAGATTGACTATTGGTACGCAAGTTACAGTACTGGGTCAGACAGCGTAGGCATCCTGATCTCATAGTGCTATAATCTGCCAGCGCAAGAGATACTTGCTCTTACTTATTATTGGGAGGAGATATGCCAGAAGTACTACCAGGCGATCCGCAGGACAAGGTAACGACGCCATGGAGCGAATTGCTCGAGAAGAATGCCAGCCGTGGCAATGTTCTTTATTTCTTCTCGTCACCGAGTTGCACATTTTGCGAGCAGGCATACCCGTGGCTTGAGGCGATTGAAAAGAAGTATCAGGCAAAGGGTCTTTCTGTTGTCGTTGTGCCCACCGACACCAATCAGGCTATTGCCGCAGCGGCCGGAGTCAATGCCGTACCAGTACTAATCAATTCAGCAAACGGATCTCCAACGTCAAGGATCGTCGGCTGGGGCGAGAAGTCATTTGCCGAAGTTGAAGTTCGCTTGGGATTGACTGACCTGTTCAATGAAGTTGCTGGGCTGACTAAATTTGTCAATCCAGCGGTTCAGTACGCTGGCGCCGGTGAGAGTGAGGGGACATGTGAAGGGTGCGGCAAGCAGGACAATCCGGCACTTGCCGAGCTTGCAGAAAACATTTCCAAGGAACTTGATGGGATCAGGGCGGAGATTGCAGAACTTAAAACTCTGATTTCCGAGGCAAAGAAGTGAACCTAGTTGATAAACTGCTCAAGCGCCTAAAGGGAGAAGAGGTTCAAAAGATTACTTGGCGCCCAGAGCACGAGAACCTTCAAGATACTGGATTTGAGCCACCCAAGCCAGCCTCAAAATATGTTCCAGAATGGTATAAAAAGATTCCAACAACCGTGCGCGGTCGCTTTCCATACAATGAAGAACTGCATGAATACAACCACACTGTAAAAAATTGTGTTCCGGTTATTGATGCGTTTACTGCTGGTTTTATTCAGGAATTGAATTGTGACCTGCAAATTCAGCGTGACATCCGCGACAACGGGGCATCAATCAATTGGCCGCGCCAGTTTCCATGGGAGCCAGTAAGGCCGCCAAGAGATCCGCTTTCAATGGAGGGATTTGTTGCCCCGCAGGGCTTTGATAGTAACCCTTATCTGTGGATTCAGCCGTTTGAGTTCGGAGTACCGAAGGGCTGGTCTGTTCTTATTACCCACCCGCTAAATCGCTTTGACCTACCATTTCGCACAATGTCCGCCGTTGTGGACTCTGATGATTTCCCTCTTCGCTCTGAGATTACTTTTTATCTGAAAAGCGATTTTCAGGGGGTTATCCCAAAGGGAACTCCAATTTTCCAGATTATCCCAATTAAACGAGTTGAGTGGGAATCTTCAGTACTCCCGTATGATAATGCTCACCGAAATAAATATGTAGCCATGACTCGAGATGTATGGGCTGGAGCATATCGTAACCGCTTCTGGAAAAAGAAGTCATATACCGAAGCCGAGCAGCCGCGTTGCCCAGTCATGCATGGGCCGAGAGAAAATAATGACCGCTAAGCCGTGGGACATGCTGAATCCGAATATTGGCAGGGTGAGCGAAGCGACCCTAGAAGCACGCCTAGAATCGTGTCGTGGGTGTGAGCACTTCATCAGGCTTTCTGGTCAGTGCAAGAAATGCCTATGTTTTATGAAGCTGAAGGCACAGTTGCCACATGCAGAGTGTCCTGTTGGGAGATGGGGAAAAGATGAGCAGAATCTTTCCGCAAAGGATTAGGTTTCGGGAGCAAGAGAAACTTACCGATCAGTATTCAGGAAAAGCAGAATGGGTTGAGAAGCAGCAATACTCTGCCTCCTCTGGACCGGTATTTGCCGACGCCGTTGCTGCCTGGATTTCGTCGCTTGGTCATATAGACAAGATTAGATTTGATGGTGAGGGCGACGGAGCATTCTCATCCGCTGTAGTAGGAAAGCTTAACCACCTATCCAGCCTTGAGGTATATGCCTCTGAGTTCAATTATGAACTACGCAAAAAAATCATTGCTCGCGGCATCATCAAGGAAGAGAATATCCTAGTTGATGCATTGATTCCGCCAAGCCCAGGTGGAACTATGGTCGTGGTTGCCAACCAATTTCTAGACGCCTTGCCTTTTACCGGAATGCGGATGGTCAAAGACAACAGCGGAAATATTCGGCTAGAAGAGCTTTCTATTGATGATCAAAACAACATGTATTACGAGCGCCTAGCGACTACCTCAATTGACCCAGAGAGACAAGATGATGCGCACCCAAGAACTGGGTTATTTAACTATTCTGCACCAAAGATTAACTATGTCAGGAATATCCTAGACCGAAAAGGTGACACCTACCTTTTGGTCATTGACTGGGATTGGCAAAAGACAGAGCACGACTACCGTGGGGACTTCACCGCCCTAGCCCACTCCCCAACGCCAGGGGTTTGGCTTAACAGGATGGCCACATCCCGTGGGGGCAAGCCCATGTTCTCGGACTCAATCCTAAGGTGGCCGCCATTTTACGCCCGTGCTAGGGGATATGCTAATCTTGGCGCATACCAAAACCTCTTTACAACTATCGTCAAGACGCAGTCTTCTGGTGAGCGCGTATGGGGAACATGCCAAGTGGAGGGCAATCGTGGGACACAGGATTAAGATTCTTAGGAATTTTGTAGAGCCGGCTGACGCCGATAAGGTCATTCGGCTTATTCAGGCCGGCCCAACAATCCCCTTTATTGACAATCCAGACCCGCGTGTTCAAGTCCTACCAAATACAAATACCGCAGCAGAGTGGATGCTCAAAAAGTATTCAGACAAACTCATTAAAGAGCACAAAGAGGAATTTGGCTGGACACCAAACCTATTCACCACGCAAGCCCATGCATCAGTGTGGCACGCTGGATCTATGGCGCATCCACACATTGACTCACACGACGGATCGCAAGACATCATATTTAGCAGCGTTGTCTATCTTGGAGGAGATTTTACTGGTGGCAGAATCGTGTTCACAAACCATGATTTTGCCTATGAACCAGAACCGCTTTCTGCTGTAATTTTCCCAAGCGGCGGATGGGAGTACCAACACATGGTTGAGCAAATTCTTACTGGAACAAGGTACACAATGGCGATGTGGCATACCGGCTACTACCCAAGGTCGCTTCAGCAAAAGTATCTACAGGAAAACAATATCTTGCTCTCTAATCTATGGTCAGCAAATTATGAGGCTGGTGTTTGCGGTATATGAGCAACATCATTAAGTTTTGGAACTGGCACGAAATCCCAGATGGCGTCCAGCCGCGTCCTGCTGGTAACCCCATGCCAAAATGGTGGAAAGAAATGCACGCCTATGGAGGCGTAAGCAGCGGTGAGTCCACTGAGCGAAAAATTGACCCCCATAACGGCACGGACAATGCAAGTATTAAGCGCTGCCAGCCAATCATTGATTCAATGACTCTTGGGTATATCATCAGGACGCACGCAGAGCTTTATATTGAGTCTAAGGAAAATGAAGCCATCCACCTTACCGGTGAGGTTTGCCCTGCCCCATCAGTTATTACTACCGCTACTTACCCACGTCGAGTGACGGATTCGCCAAACAGTGGAACAAGCTTTCACCCATTTGGGCAGGCAATGGAGCACCCGTACAGCAAGAGGCAGGAGCAGCATCTTCTAAAGATCTTTACCCCGTGGATTCTTAAAACCCCACCAGGGTACTCCGTTATCTTTCATTCGCCGCTTAACGACGCAAACGAATACTTTGATGTAATCCCGGGCGTTATGGATTCAGATCAGTTCTTCCCAAGGTTAAATTTCATGATTGCTCTCAAAGACAAAAACTTTACTGGAGTTATCCCAGCCGGAACGCCGTTGATTCAGGTAATCCCATTTAAGCGAGAGAAGTGGGAGATGGTTGTTGACCACACCAAAGAGGGAATGGAAAATATAAGAAGGAGTAAGGGGAAGGTTGATGCAACCCTTGCAAGCGTATTCCATCAGCCGTATCGCAAATTGTTCTGGTCAAAGAAAGAGTTCAAGTGACCGTTGATGCGGCCAAAGATTTTTGTTTCTGTATCTGTGCTTGGTTGGGACACAGAGCTTCCAACCACAGTTCTTTCTTGTCTTCAAAACAGGTCTGGAGATAACGATATCACTATTGGGATTGCTTTCATTGGCAATCTTGGTGAATGGGATCAGGCTAGGCAAGACATCTTGGTTTTGGACGATCCAGAAACATCCAAGATGGTTAAGATGGAACGATTCCGTCTAAAGGACAATTGGGGTGTCGCTAAGGGTAGAAATCTTGCGGCAAGCCTTTACGACGGAGAAGACTACTTTTTTCAGGTTGATGCCCACACATACTTTGTGAAAGACTGGGACAAAATCCTCATTAGCAAGTACCGAGACGCAATCAAGATTACAAACAACAAGAAAACAATCCTTACGGCGATTCCTCTTGAGTATGTTCATCCGGGTGGTGGCGTGAATGAAATCTACCTTGCAGAAAAGAACATTGGCTTTCCAGCCTTCTTAGAGGGAAAGTGGTGGATTGATAAGGTGATCCCTGGCTGGAATCATGTTGACCCATGCGGGATGTATTCATACTCGCTCAAGACGATGGTGACCAATACTGGTTTTGCCCCAGCAGCAAAAACATGCGCGGCGTTTATGTTTGGGAGCAAGGAGTTGGCACAAAACATTACGCTTCCAGACCATTTGATATTCTGGGAAGAGGAGTTGGTTCAATCTGTTGAGCTGCTATCGCTTGGGTTTAGTTTTGTCTACCCTCTACTTGTTGGGCCTATTTACCACATGTATGGTGAGTGGACCACCCCAACCCACGGGGCTCGTTTCAATGTTGGGGAGGTGTTCTCCATGTACAAGGAGATCAACGACCGATTTGAGGGCATTGACATGGGCAAGAGGAACCCCGTGGAGTACCTAGGGACTGTAAACTTTAATAAATACTATGAAGAAAACTTTGACAAGGTTGTTGCTTATGAGAAGTATGCACGCGTTTCCCTGCGTTCTGCTATGGTTCATGGGAAGTACCCAGATGGGTACGCAAATATCGGGTTTGACCCAGTAGAGGAGGTTTGACATGGTTGACCAAGTCCAGATTACGGTAGAGGACCTGCTTCGCAAGATCGGCAGCCTAGCCGTTCAGGGGGATATCCAGCAGGCGCAGATTGCGGCCCTGCAAGCGCGCATTGCCGAGCTCGAGCAGGCTTTGGCGCAGAAGCGCAATGACAAAAAGTAAGTTCAGCGACTTAACTACAAGGCAGCGCCGAAAGGCATTTGCCGAAGAGTTTCAGTCGGCGCTTGATCGCGCTAATACCAATGCGTCCTCGCTTGCCAGAGAGATGGAGTTGAGCTACCACCGCGTACACCATTGGCTTAGCGGCAGGAGCATGCCTTCGTATCAGACCGTTGCGCTCATTGCCGATCATCTGGGCGATGATCATCTTGAGCGCATTGGGATCTCGCTAAACCAGCGTACCTGCGTCAACTGCAAGACCCAATATCTGCAGCAATCTCCGCAAGGAAGATCTTTCCTGTGCAGCAAGACCTGCCGGCAAGAGAATGAACGCGTTAGAAGTAAGGGCGGCGTGTCGTTTGTCAAAAACGCCAAGATCAAGAATGCAAATCCTTATAAAGATGCAGTAGATAGGTTCTGCGCGAGTTGCGAGCCCGGTGGAATGTGTAGGAATGGTGGCTGTCCTTTGCGACCGGTTTCTCCGCTTCCACTTTTTCATGCATCACAAGGCATGTATGCATCTGGTGGAAAGCGCGCCGTCAAGAGCAAATAAATAACGTAGAGCGCGTTATTGTTGTAATTTAAATAAAATAAACGCATAATCTCGCTGTAATCATTCAGCGAGGTGCTATGCAAAAGAAATTCGTTATTGCTGCCACTCTGTGGCTCATACTGTCCACGCTTGCGTACAGCATTGTCGTGTCTCCAATCCGTGCCGGTCAAAACAATTATGTAGACCGCACACAAGACTTTTGGATTACGCTCCCAGAGACTGGTCGGCTCCATCTTTGGACAGATCTTTGCGATGACACTAATGATGGTTGGTGTGGAAACATCGTAGATTCCATGCTTTGGCTCTATGACGATCAGGGCACGCTTCTTGCTGCCAATGACGACTCATGGACAGAGCACACCAACGGCTACTCCCTTGCATCAACAATTGTTATTGACCTACCCGCTGGTGACTATCGAGTGCGCGCTGGTGTTTGCTGCGGGAATCCAACAGCAGAGTTCTACAACGGCGGTCACTACTACCTCATCAGCAATTTTGATGCCGAGCTTGCCCCAGGCACGCCTTCGGCCACATGGACGCCAACACCAGAACCAACCCCAACCGCAACCCCAAGCCCGTATCTCAATGCGCCAACCAATCTTCTTGTTACTGCCTACACAAATGGCGATGTCACGCTTGAGTGGTCTGCCCCAGAAGACAGCGGAACGCCAGTTGAGCGATATGCGGTGTCTTGGTCCGTTGGGGAATCTGGCTGGGGCGTTGCTTCAGTCGGAACCTCTATCACCATCCCCTGGGAGGTTTTTGCCTCGGCTGGCGGCCCAGATGTCACTTACACCTTCTCTATTCGCGCCGATAACGACACGCTTGCAATCTATTCCAGCCAGTCCGTAGCCGTTTCAATTTTGCTTTCAGCACCAGTTCCCCCAAGCCCGTCGCCGGAGCCTTCTCCGACGCCAAGCCCGGAGCCGACAATTGAACCAACCCCAGAACCAACCCCAGAACCGACCGTACCGCCAACTCCTGAGCCGACGCCAGTACCTACTGTACCTCCGACCGTATCTCCTAATCCCACTCCTGTTCCTACTCCTGAGCCAACACAGCCCCCTGTGCCGTCTATAGAGCCCTCAGAGCCACCAAAAACCCCAGAACCTAGTCAGACACCACCCCCGCCTGTTCCGAGCCCCAGCGTGGCTCCTAGCCCCATTCCAGAGCCTTCTGTAGATCCATCCCCAGAGCCAAGCGAGGAACCAACCCCTGAGCCAAGTACCGAACCGACCCCAGAACCAAGCCAGGAACCAGAAAGCCCAGCAGAGGCAATTGGAGAAGCGGCTGAAGCGGTTGGAGAGGCAGTTGGCGCGGCTGCAGAAGCTGTTGGCGAGGCTGTCGGGGCTGCGGCAGATGCGGTAGCCGATGCAGTCGGCGAGGCCCTTGCCCCAATCGCCAATCTCGGTAAAGATATCTCGGAAGAGGAGCGCGAGGAAGCCGCTCCAACAATTGTTGCTGCCGTCATCGTCACCCAAGTAGCCCAAGCGGCTATGGCTGCGGCTCGCACGGCGAGCACGCCGTCAGGTGGCGGATTCTCTGGCGGTGGTTCATCTAGCAATGGCGGTCGTTCGCACCGCCGCAAGTAAAAGGAGTCAATGTGAACGCACTTAAATCGTGGATTCAAGACAAGGTTGATGCGGCGAAGGAACTCTGGCCGCAAGTCGTCAATGAGCTGGTATCTCAGTCGTGGACGGTCTTTGGTCTGCTTGTCGGTTGGATTGTCCTGCCGGATGGCGAGACTCGAGACTTTGTAGGCGTTGTCCTGCTCTGGCTCTGCATCGCCTGGCTTGTGACAATGCCCCTGCGCATTTCGCGCGAGGACTGATTACCCGATAACGATATCGGTATTTTGGGGGATCTTCTCCTGCCATGCCCAGCCAGAGCCCTTGTAGACAATCTTTGGCGCAGAGAAGGTCACCTGCATCTCAGCCTTGCACTTCTCGCAAATCACTTTTGAGTCATCGGACATAGGGCGAATCACCTCGGTCACGAGGTCGCACGGAACGCACTTGAAGTCGTAAGCTGGCATAGTCCGAGTATAACAAAAAACCCGCCCCGAAGGGCGGGTTTCTTGCTTATCGGCTATTACGCCTTGGTTTCTTCGTCCTCATCTGGGAAGACTTCGTTTGCAAGGCTTCCAGCGTACTCGTCGGCAATCCCGTCGCCGTCAGTATCAATGGCGCTGCCTTGAATGTGTGCAGTGCTCTCTCGGGCTTCCTTCTCCTCAGCCTTCACAGCCTTTGCCTTGCCGACGCCGAACTTGGCATCCTCAGGGTTCAAGGCGCGGACGACAACCTGCAAGCAGGCAGCCAGTCCGGCAGAAAGGATCATTCGGAAGTCGCCGCCACTGATGTCCAGAAGCGGGATGCCGAGACCGAGCGCCACAGCGATGCTGGTTGCCAAGAAGGCACGACCAGCCTCAAGAAGCATCTCGTCAATGCCAGTGTTATTGGCAATCCATTTAAGTCCGTTTACGATTCCCATGTTCTCTCCTTACTTCTTGATCCCAGTCCCGCCACATGCTGGGCAAGGTACTGGCTTTACTGGGGCGGACGGCACTGGCGCAGCCGGCGCAACCGGAACGGCAGGGGCAACCCATCCCTTTGGTGCTGTAACAATAATAACATGCTTGTGCGGCGGGGCAATATGCTTCTTGCTTACTCGCTTGGAGTCCGCAAGAATCTTGAGGGTCTCCTCGCTGATCTGAACGCCGAACTGCTCCTTGCCCTTGCCGGATCGCGTTGGGCATACCCACTGCCATCCGAACTCGTGGTCCCAAACGGCTGAGGTCATGTGGCCGTAGGTGCGGTTAGGCTGCTTCTGCTTGACCCACCACCAGCGCTGCCACTTGGCATGCCATTCGGACACCTCAAGATCCTTTGGGTATCCAGCAGGCTGCTCAACCCAAACGCCAATAGCAGCTCCTGCCTTGGCTGACTTAATCACATCATCCCAGTCCTTAGCCCATCGAGCATCTGCGCCAAGCACTTTGGCAGTCTTGATCAGGTCGCCAAGTGACGATCCGTTGTCGGACACGCCCTGCTTGTCCACATGGCCAGTCGCCTTCGTCTTGGCAGCGATGCCGTCTGCGGCGCTAAAATCTTTGCCTGGGGCGTATTTGAACACCCACGACACCATCGCAGCAACGCTGGATGGACCGCAGTCGTCTAGGATTCCGCCTTTTTCTTCGTGGTCAAGCTGTGACTTGACCTTGTAACGCAGTCCCATTGGAACCTCCTATAAGGGTTGAGTTGATACCCTATTTTACCGTGCTGGAGTCAAGGAGTCTTATGCCTCTAGTTCTGCGACCCTAGCCTCAAGAGATTCAATCTTACGAATAGCTTCCTGAAGCGATACCATCGCAAGCATATACACATTATGCCAATTCACCGTCTCAACATCGCCAGAATCCGGCTCTGGAGTATTAATTCCGTCTGGGAAATCATTGATCAGGTCGTCAATCAGCAAACCATGTTGAATATCGTTATCAACATGATGAAGATCTGGCCATTGAGAACGCATTGCGTCGGCATCCCACTTGAATTTTACAAAATTTAGAGATTTAAACGCATCAATGGTTAGAGGCGTACTTCCAATTTCCTTTTTGAACCTTGCCCACGATGTACCAGTAGATCGCCTAATTTGATAACCACCAGTAATTGCAATCCACATCGCCATGTTGACAATTTGACCAGTTCCAGATGTTGTTCCTAGTGCACTTGCTTGAAGTGTTCCAACAGTAGTGGTATCTGGGATAGATAGACCACCACCGACAATGTTGTTGCTGATACTCATTGTCGTACCGTCGTGAGAAACTGTTCCCCATACCGAGCTTCCGCCGTCGTTCCTAAATGTCAAAATAGGATCTTCTGTTCCATTTGCGTCAATGAATACGTCTGCGCCATACGAGACAAGGCTTCCACTGGTTCGGATATCACCAGTGGCAGTGACTGTGCTTACTGTGCTGATTGCGCCAGCGTTAGTTACAAGGAAGTTATCTGTACTTGCACCAACCGCAAGATACCCGTCATAAATACGAACATTTCCGTTTGCGTCAAGACGCATACGCTCATTAAATGCGCCGTTTGTACCCTGTACTGCCGTTGTGTGCCCAATATTCAGCGATGCCCCGCTTGCAACAGCGATGTCACCAGTTGCGCTGCTACCAGCAAGAAGGAGTGCCGGCTGACCGCTTGACACCGTTCCAGAGCCAGGACTAAATTTTCCAGTCTTGGCATTCATGTATCCAGATGCGTCTACGCTAAATTGACCGCTGCCAATGTTCATTACATTGCCGCCAGACGGACCGCCGGTAATGCTCATATTGGCTGCTGTTACAGCTCCGGCATTCGTTACGCTAAATGCAGATCCGTTACCAGCGTTATCAGAAGCACCAGAGAAGAAGGCTAGACCACCATCGGTCGTGCTGTGATAAAGAGCGGCGAATTTAGTAGAGCCCTGATTGTATATTGCGTTAGTCCCGATATCCCAGTTTGCAATCTTTCCAGCAGTTGCTGTGACCGTTCCTGAAATATCTGCGCTAGTAGCAGTGATAGCACCAGTATTGGTGACGGTGAAGTTTGTAGATGTAATGGCATTAGCAGATAGCGGGGCGAGGCTAAGTGTTCCAGCCTGGATACGCCCAGCATTAAGTGAGCCTGTGGTGATCTTGTCAGCGGAGATGACGATGCTGCCGTCTGAGGTGACATCAATGGCATCAACCGCTGCTCGAGTCCACTTATTATCAAATGCAGTGGTTC
>Ga0129336_10002929_pt1 | contig 10529 bp, 9 predicted proteins | sample CPB6_02_DNA_FD_96878 | JGI IMG/M metagenome (GOLD analysis project Ga0129336, IMG submission 96878) | Freshwater to marine salinity gradient microbial communities from Chesapeake Bay, USA - CPBay_Sum_0.6_0.2_DNA | ecosystem: Environmental > Aquatic > Marine > Coastal | place: USA: Chesapeake Bay...
GCCGACGATTTCGGCGCCCCTTTCGCCGCCGGGAGATGCTGCCCCCATATCAGCAGCAGCGCAATCACCACCACCGACAGCGCCGCCGTGGCCAGACAGGCCCAGTCATAGCCGAAGTTGTCGATGGCAAAACCGGCGATCAGCGGCCCGAAGAAACTGGTCATGGCACCGGCCATGCTGAAATTGGCAAAATTGCGCGCGCGCCTTTCCGGCGGACTCAGAGTGCCGATCAGGTTCTGCAGGGTGACGTGATAGAAGGACAGCGCCAGTCCGTTGAGGGCGGCCGCGGCATAAAACACCGGCAGCACAGGGAAAAAATAGATCAACAGGAGCGAGGCCACCGCAGTGCCTGCCGCGAAGTGAAGGATGCCGCGTGCCGGCTTGCGGTCGGCAAGACCGCCGACCACCCACGACAGCAGCACCGGAAACAAAAAGAGCAGCCCGCCGATAACGCCGACCTCGGTCGCGGAAGCGCCGAGATGCAATGCGTAAAGCGTCAGCAACACACGCATGGCGTTGTTGCCGGTGAAATTGAAAAACGTCAGCGCAAGGGTCAGTCGGATAGGCAAGGCAGCAGATCGCGGACACAGAGCCCGCTTTGGAAATGTGTGGACAGCTGCTGGTTATATCACGGCGCCGGTTCGCGCGACGCCGCGCGGATGATGCGAATGCAGTCGCTGCCGAGCAACGCGTCGGTCAGGCGCAGCCCCCCATCGCCCCAGACTGAACAACGCCACGTCGAGCATGCGCGCCCCTTCTCAGACAGCACGATGACTCAGCGCCGTGCCGGGCTGGTAAACACGAAATTGTCGTAGCCCATCTCGGCCACGCGGAACCAGAGGAACTGGTCGTTGCGGAATTTCAGCCAATCAGCATAGATGCGCTTGAAATGGGGGCTTTTTGCAGACGCCTCGTCATAGAGCTCAAATGCCGCCTTCTGCGCGGCCTCCATGACCGTTTTCGGAAACTGGCGTAACTGCGTGCCGCCGGCCACCAACCGCTTGAGCGCCGCCGGATTGCCGGCGTCGTAGCGTGCAAGCATGTGGATATTCGATTCGGCGCAGGCCGCTTCGAAAATGGACCGGTAGTGCTTGGGCAGTGCTTCCCACTGCTTGATGTTGACCACGGTCGACAACTGCGGACCGCCTTCCCACCAGCCGGGGTAGTAGTAATACTTCGCCACCTTGTGAAAGCCGAGCTTCTCGTCGTCGTAAGGCCCGACCCACTCCGCGGCATCGATGGTGCCGCGCTCCAGCGCCTGGTAAATCTCGCCGCCGGCGATCTGCTGTGCCACGACACCGAGTTTTGCCAGCACCTGGCCGGCGATGCCGCCGATGCGGACCTTCAGGCCTTTCAGATCATCGAGCGAGCGGATTTCCTTGCGGTACCAGCCGCCCATCTGGGCGCCGGTATTGCCGGTCGGAAACTGCACGCAGCCGTAGTCCTTGAACAGATCGGCCATCGCCTGCATGCCACCGCCGTAATACATCCACGCATTTTGCTGGCGCGCGTTCAAGCCGAAAGGTACTGCCGTAGCGAACGCAAACGCAGGATCCTTGCCGACATAGTAGTACGGCGCGGTGTGACCGCACTCCACCGTGCCGTTCTGGACGGCGTCGAGCACTTGCAGACCGGGCACGATTTCGCCGCCCGCAAACACGCGAATCTGGAATTTTCCGTCCGTTCCCTCCGACACGCGCTTCGAGAGGATTTCAGCCGCACCGTAGATGGTGTCGAGCGCTTTCGGAAAGCTCGAGGCCAGCCGCCACTGAATCGACGGGTTGCTGCCGATGACCGCAGGCGCCTTCGGCGATTCCTGTTTGCCGCAGGCCGCCATCGTGGCAACCGCTGCACCGCCGGCAAGACCGGCACCGGCTTTTTTGAGAAAGGAACGACGCTGCATGGTTGCCTCCGGATATTACAAGATATTGATTTTATTGAATATTTTTTAACTGCCCGCGATCTTCATGCGTTCGATCAGGATAGAACCGCACTGGCGCGAACTGCGATGCGACACATCGCTGCCTATCGCCACAATCTGCTTGAACATCTCTTTGAGATTGCCGGCGATCGTGATCTCTTCTACCGGATAGGCAATGACACCATTCTCCACCCAGAAACCGGCTGCGCCGCGTGAATAATCGCCGGTGACGCCATTGACGCCCTGCCCCATCAATTCGGTCACCAGCAGACCGGTGCCCAACTTTTTCAGCAGCGCCGCGAAATCCTCGCCGGTGTCCGCGAGACTCAGATTGTGATTGCCGCCGGCATTGCCTGTGGACTTCATGCCGATCTTGCGCGCGGAGTAGGTCGCGAGAAAGTAACCCTGCACTACGCCGTCCTTGACGACATCACGGGTCTGCGTCGCCACCCCCTCCTCGTCGAAGGCACCGCTGGCCAGGCCGCGCGGGATCAGGGGGGAATCCGTCATCTGCACGCAGGGTGCAAACACCGCCTGGCCCAGGCTGTCGGGCAGAAAAGAGGATTTTCGGTACAGACTGCCACCGGATACCGCCGACACAAAGTGCCCCATCAAACTGGCAGCAATACCCGACTCAAACAGCACCGGCGCCTGGGTGGTCGCGATCTTGCGGCCCTTCAGCCGTGCCACCGCGCGCTCGCCAGCCTTGCGGCCGATCGCCTCGGGCGGCGGCAGATCCGCGGGCACCCGTGTCGTTTCGTACCAGTCATCGCGCTGCATGCCGTCGCCCTTGCCGGCAACCAGCGCACACCAAAGACTGTGCCGCGAGCTCGGAAAGCCCGCAAGAAAGCCATGCGTGTTGCCGTAAATGAAATGCGACTGCTGCGTGGATACCGTGGCCCCCTCCGAATTCCCGATGCGCTTGTCGACCGCAAAGCCCGCCGCTTCGCAGGCCTGCGCCATCTCGATCGCACGCTCCACCGGCATGTCCCAGGGGTGATGCAGGTCGAGATCCGGGAATTCACGCGCCAGTGTGTCCGGATCGGCCAGACCCGCGCAGTCATCGGAGGCGGTGTGCCGGGCAATGGCCAGCGCCGCCTCCACGGTATCGCGGATGGCCTGCGCGGAAAGATCCGAACTGCTGGCATGCCCGCGCTGGCGACCGATATACACGGTCACGCCCATGCCCTTGTCGCGGTTGTATTCGATGGTCTCGACTTCACCCTGCCGCACCGTGACCGTCTGCCCGATGCCTTCGCTCACTTCCGCATCCGCGGCCGTGGCACCTTTGCTGCGCGCATGGGTCAGCGCATCACTGACCAGCTGCTTGAGGGTATCGTCGGAATAGGCGAAAGCTTGTTTGCTGGCGGACATGAGGGATGGGGAGGTGATCGTAAACGTTAAGTGGGCGGTGCGTGGGCCGCGCGCGCCGGCGACAGCGCCGCAAAGGGCGTTATCATAGCAGCTTGCCCCGCGCCGCCCGGTGCTGTTCCGCAAGCCGGCCGCCGTCTCCGACACCACCGACACCAGACATCGCATGCCTCCCCGCCGCTCACCGCTGCACCCTCCGGCAAACACCGCCTCGGCAGTCCCGGACGACAGCCCGCCCAGCAAATCGCAGCGCAAACGCGACATGGACGCACTCCAGGACATCGGCGCGGCACTGGTGGCGCTGAATGATGCACAACTGGCGGCCGTGGATCTGCCGGAGAATCTGCGCGACGCGGTGCTCGAATGCCGCCGCATGAACAAGTTCGAGGCACGGCGCCGCCAGCTGCAGTACATCGGCAAGCTGATGCGGCTGGTGGATGCCGCACCGATCAGCGAAAAGCTCGAGGGCTGGCGGTCATCCTCGGCGGCACAGACCGCTCAGCTGCACCGTATCGAGCGCTGGCGTGACCGTTTGCTGGCGGAACCAGCGGCTGTCGCGCTCTTCATCAGTGAATTCCCCGGCACCGACACGCAGCGCCTGCGCACACTCATCCGCAATGCGGCCGACGACAAGGCCCGCGGCAAACCGCCGCGCAGTTACCGCGCGCTGTTCCAGATGATCCGCGAACAGGTCGACAGTCAGACGCCCGGCAGCGATGACGCGGTGCAGGCGCCGGTATAATTCCCGTCATGTCAGATTCCGCAGAACTCATCATCGGGCTGGTTTCCATCAGTGACCGTGCCTCACAGGGCGTCTACAAGGACGAGGGTATTCCCGCACTGGAAGACTGGTTCCGTCAGGCGATTGCCGATCCGGCCTGGCGCACCGTCACTCGCCTGATCCCGGACGAACGGCCGGTCATCGAGGCCACCCTCAGGGAACTGGTTGATGAGGCCGGCTGCCATCTGGTGCTCACCACCGGCGGCACCGGACCGGCGCTGCGCGACGTCACGCCCGAGGCCACGCTGGCGGTCGGCGACCGCGAGATGCCGGGCTTCGGCGAGCAGATGCGGCAGGTAAGCCTGAAGTTCGTGCCGACCGCGATCCTGTCGCGTCAGGTCGCCGTCATCCGCAAGCAGGCACTGATCATCAATCTGCCGGGCCAGCCCAAAGCCATCCGGGAAACACTGGAAGGCCTGAAAGACGAGAACGGCAAAACACTGGTATCCGGCATCTTTGCCGCATTGCCGTACTGCATCGATCTGATCGGCGGGCCATACATCGACACCCATGAAGCGGTGTGCAAGGCCTTCCGTCCGAAATCGGCGATCAGGCCCAGAAAAAATCCTTAGCCACGGAGCACACAGAGTCCTTCTTGCATCCCGTCCAGAGGATAAGAACGATTTGATCGCCACAGCAGGGTTTTCCAGTCGATCCCGCCCATCCCGTTAATTCCTGTCCCGTTCCTCCATGACCACACTCCTCGAAACCATCGAAATTGAAACCGCTGCACAGCCGGCGGCAGCCATTATCTGGATGCACGGGCTCGGCGCCGACGGCAACGACTTTGTGCCGATCGTGCGCGAACTGGATCTCGCCGGCCTGCCCGCGATCCGCTTCGTGTTCCCGCATGCGCCGATGCGCCCGGTCACCATCAACAACGGTTACGTGATGCGTGCCTGGTACGACATTTCCTTCGGCGACCTCGAAGGCCGCTCGCGCAAGGCGGACGAGACCGGCGTGCGCGAGTCGCAGCGCCAGATCGGAGATCTGATCCGCCGCGAAAACAGCCGCGGCATCGCCAGCAATCGCATCGTTCTTGCCGGGTTCTCTCAGGGCGGTGCCATCGCACTGCAGACCGGGCTGCGCCATGACGAGACGCTCGCCGGGGTAATGGCACTCTCCACCTATCTGCCCCTGGCGGAGAGCTTTGCGCAGGAGGCGACCGCCGCCAATGCAAAAACGCCGGTGTTCATGGCGCACGGCACCCAGGACCCGGTCGTGCCCTATGCGATGGGTCGCGCGTCCTGCGATGCGCTGCAGGGCGCGGGATACGCAGTGTCCTGGCAGGAATATCCGATGCCGCACTCGGTGTGTCTTGAAGAAATCCGCGACATCAGCCAATGGCTGAAAGTCGCGCTCGGCCGCTAGCCGAATCATTACTATTACAACAAGCCGCTTCACGTTTTTTCATTTCGGGGGAAGTCATCATGAGGCACTCGTCTGCTGTCGCATTGCTATCTGCTGCACTGTCATTTTCAACATCACCGGCATTCGCCACCGATTACCCGTCGCGACCGGTGCGCGTGGTCGTGCCCTTCGGCGCCGGCAGCGCAACCGACACGGTTGCGCGCACGGTAGGCCAGCACCTGAGCAGCGGGCTCGGCCAACAGCTGGTTATTGATAACCGCGCCGGCGCCAATGGCACTATCGGTGCCGAACTCGCAGCACGCGCCGCAAAGGATGGCTACACCCTGCTGATGAGCACCAACACGCCCAGTGCCGCCGCGCCCAGCCTGATGAATAAGATCAACTACGATCCGGTCAAGGACTTCGCGCCGATCGGACGCATCGGTACCATCGCTTTCGTGCTGGTCGCCAACCCGTCATTGCCGGCGAAGTCGATCGGCGAACTGATCGCGCTGGCGAAGAAGCAGCCCGGCAAGCTCACCATCGGCTCGGGCAGTGCCGGCAGTCTGGTGCCGGTATTCATGCTGCAGCAGATGGGCGGCATCGAACTCAATCATGTGCCCTACAAGAGCATTCCGCCGGCACTTGCCGACGTGATGGGCGGACAAATCCAGATGGTCTATGCCGATCTCGTCACCGGCACGCCGCAGGTGAAATCCGGCAAGGTGCGGGCGCTGGGCGTGACCTCGAAAACACGGGCCGGACTGCTGCCGGAAGTGCCGTCGATTGCGGAAACGCTGAAGGATTTCGAACTGATCGCGTGGTTTGCGCTGTTTGCGCCTGCCGGAACACCGCAGCCGGTGCTGGCCCGGCTGGAAGGCGAACTGAAAACCGTCCTCGCACGCAATGACGTGAAAGACCGCTTCAAGTCGATGGGCATCGACGTCGCGCCGATGACCCCGGCGCAACTGTCCGCATTCCAGAAAAGCGAACTGCAGAAGTGGGCGCGGCTGGCGAAAGCCGCCGGCATTCAGCCGCAGTAACACCGGCGCCGACAGCAGCATCCGCTGCCGTCCTGCTTCAGAAGCGGAACTTCACCGCAGGTTTGGCAGGCGGCGCCGGCACCTCAGCCGGCGCCGCAGTGCCGTCAGCCAGCTTGCGCGGGTCGTGACCCGCGAGATAGATATCGAACAAGAGCAGCCAGCGGCGCGTGTTGACATCGGTGATCGGCTCAACGCCGTGGAACGATGCGTCGTTCTTGAAAAAGGAAAACAGCGTATTGGGCATGAAAGGCATCGTCGCGACGCGATTGAACTGATCGTGCGGATGATGCGGCCCGCCCGGACAACGGAAGGCCGCGTCCTTCGGCACATAGATCGAGGTACCGAGGTGCTGCTGTGAATCATCGGCCGGCAGATAGAACAGCACCGTGATCACCTTGCGCGGCGCATCGGTATGCGGGCCAAGCTTGTAATCGGTGATGTCTTCGACCAGCAGCAATTCGCTGGTCAGCGCCTGATGCTTGCCGGCGAAGCGGTGCGCAACCGCCGCCTCGAAGCGGGTCAGCAATGCCCGCGCGAGATTCCCGCTGAGCATGCGGTCACGCAGCGCGCGCCAGAAAGCCTGCTTGGCCGGGGGCAGCACGGCAAGGTCCGCGTCGGCGAAGCCAAGCACGAAACGCTCCTTGTAACCCTTGACGCGACGGACCTCCTCGATGGGACGCATGTCCTCCGGGGTCGGCAACTGCGCCTGCAGCTCCCGATAGAAGTCCGGCGGAAAAATCTCCTGCACGTAGATATGCGGGTAGGGATAGCTCTGCAGGGCCGCGTTCGCGGCGCGGTAAATGATGTGCTGCTCGTCGCTAGGCTGCAAGCCGAGGGCCTTTCCGTGCCGCCGGCCGGGCACTGCCCGACTTGGCGCGGCGATGACGCATGCGCTCGCGACGGAACACATACTCGGCGAATCCCTTGAAGACACCATCCCGGCGCGCCGCGCGGCTGACCTGCTGCGGGTCGTGCTCGAAGCCGAGGGCCGTGAGTTCATCAATCATGGCCCGATGTTCCGACAAATCCGGATTGGTTTCAACCAGCAGCGAGCACAGTTTCGGATTGCGCAAGGTGCGGCGCGCACCAGCGATGACGCGATGTTCGAAACCGTCGACATCAATCTTCAGATGAGTGGGCACCGGCACCGCCCCTGAGGACACCAGATCATCCAGCGGATAGGCAATGCTGCCCTGAGAGAATTCCGCCTGCATGGGCCGGAGATGGCAGTCGAGCGCGTCACCGAGCGCGTGATTGGAGCCGCCGATGCGCAGATCGCGCATGTGCAGGTCTGAGAGCCCGGCCACATCGGAGAGGCCCATGCAATAGGCGCGTACCCGGTCGCTCAGGCGGTTCTCGCGGATATTGCGGTTGAGCAGGGCGAAGTTCTGTGCCTCCGGTTCCAGCGCGATCACACGCACCTGCCGGGTCGCGGCCGCCCAGACTGTGTACATGCCCACGTTCGCCCCGCAATCCATCAGCAGATCGTCCGGCTGAAAGGATGCGATCCATTCCAGCGTGCAGGGTTCCTTGGTGTAGATCGATTCCACACGCCAGCGGGTGAGCTGACTCGGAGTGGCAAAGGTCATCCGGACCCCCTCATGCTCGATCTCGCAGCGCGGATTGAGCTTTTCGTACATCTCCAGAGAAAGGTTCATGGCGGGACGGGACCAGGCGGGAAAATCGGGAAAAACCGCGTATTTTCAGAACATGTTCGACGCGGAGACCGGTCGTTTTGTACAATTCCGCCTTTCCTTGCACAACGTGGACGGGACAATATGTCACAACCGCTTGACGGTGTACGCATCATCGATCTGACTTCGGTGGTCATGGGCCCCTTTGCTACCCAACTGCTGGGGGATCTCGGCGCCGATGTCATCAAGGTCGAGCCGCCAGACGGCGACATCCTGCGCAATATTGCGCCGATGCGGCACCCGGGCATGGGGCACATCTTCCTGCATCACAACCGCAACAAGCGGTCGATCGTGCTCGACCTCAAGCAGCCGGATGGCCATGCCGCCCTGCTCAAGCTGCTCGAAACCGCGGATGTGCTGATCTACAACGTGCGGCCGCAGGCCATGAAACGGCTCAAGCTGTCCTACGAGGATGTGGTGGCCGTCAATCCCAAGCTGATCTATGTCGGCGCGTATGGCTTCAGCCAGCGCGGTCCTTACGCCGCGCAACCGGCCTATGACGACCTGATCCAGGGCATGTCGGCGATGCCGGCACTGTTCCTGGAAGCCGGCGCCACGGCACCGCGCTATGCCCCGCTGGCGATCGCGGACCGCATCACCGGTCTCGCCGCGGTCAACGCGGTCACCACCGCGCTGTTTGCGCGCAGCCGCAGCGGGAAAGGCCAGTCGGTTGAGGTACCGATGTTCGAGACCGTGACCCAGATGGTGCTGGCCGATCATCTCGGCGGCTATACCTTCGATCCGCCGGAAGGCGGTTACGGCTATGCGCGCATGCTGGCCCACCACCGTGCGCCGTACCGCACAAAGGACGGCTATATGTGCGTGCTGATATACAACGACAAGCACTGGCGCAACTTTTTCCGCCTGATCGGACAGGAAGCGCTGTTTGAATCCGATCCGCGTTTCCGCAACCACGAGGCGCGCTCGCGAAACATCGCCGAAGTCTATGCCTTCGCCGCCGCGCAACTGGAACAGCGCACGACCGCGGAATGGGAACCCCTGCTGCGCGAAGCGGACATCCCGTCAGCACCGATGAAGACCGTCGGCGATCTGCTCGCCGATCCGCATCTCGCGGCCACCGGTTTCTTCATGGAAAGTGATCACCCCACGGAAGGCCGGCTGCGTGAAATGACGCTCGCCAGCCACTGGTCCGATGCCGGCCCGATGCCGCACCGGCCTGCGCCGAATCTCGGCGAGCACAGCGCGGAAATCCTGCGCGAAGCGGGCTACGACGACGCGGCCATCCGCAAGCTCGCAGAGAGAGGCGTTACGCGCGCAAACTGAGCAGCGATCCCGTCCCCTGCCAACCCGGCCACGGCTAATCGCTGCGGGTCATGACCTTGAACATCGCCCAGTCGAAGTCCTCGCCGCCTTCGGCGAGACGACCGGGAATCAAGAGGAATCCCTTGCCTTTTACGGTGAGATCCAGACTGTCACGGGCATTGTAGTAGCCCTCACGCAGAATCACGCCCACTTCACCCTGCGCATCAGGCGAAGTCGACAGCAGAATCGCGGGATCGCTGCCCTCGCCGTAGCTGCCGGACTTGCACACCTGCGCGGGCACCGCCACTTTCGACAATACCTGGATGCCGACCCTGCGCTGCTGATGCTCATCCCGCGTCACGCGGCGGACAATACCGATGCCCCAATGCTGGGACACCTCACTCTTGAGTCCGATCAACGCGCCGACACGCACCCAGTCGCTGCGCGTTGCCGGAATGATCGCACCATAACCGCCGTCACTGACGTTTTCCACGATCCAGCTTTCTGCGGAAGATTCCGGATCGCTGAAATCCAGATCATCGCCGGTGCCGGGATTCAGCGCTGCCATGAGTTCGTTGATGCCATGCACGACAGTCAGGCGCGAGGCGGTTTTACGCCGCTCGTTCGCGCGTGCCGGCGGTTCCTCGGACCAGTACGCCATCAGATGGCGAAACACCGGCAGCAGCATATCCTTGGAATAATCGCCGCCGATGTACACCCCGGTCGGCAGAACACCGGTTTCCCGGGTCTTCGCCTCCACTGCCGTCAGCTGGACCATGCCCTCGCCGGCACCGAAGTAGCGCACACCGGGTTTGCTGCTCTGGTCACTGACCAGACGATACGGCGGCTTGCCGCTGGTCATGTCAAAGCAGTAGTTGCAGCCGGCCGCCGGCGTTCGCGACAGACGGAAACCATCGGAGAAATTCGCCACAGACCGCTCGGCAATCTCCTGCTTCACCGGGCTGAGTCCATCGGTGGACGACACCGCCAGCATGGCCAGCTTGAGAAATTCGCGCTGCACCGTGCCGCCGCCGTGTGAGCCGGGGTAGATCTCGGTCTGCGTATCGAGAAAACCGGAGGCCTCGGCGAGTTGCAGCAAGCGACCA
>Ga0129336_10002931_pt1 | contig 10524 bp, 14 predicted proteins | sample CPB6_02_DNA_FD_96878 | JGI IMG/M metagenome (GOLD analysis project Ga0129336, IMG submission 96878) | Freshwater to marine salinity gradient microbial communities from Chesapeake Bay, USA - CPBay_Sum_0.6_0.2_DNA | ecosystem: Environmental > Aquatic > Marine > Coastal | place: USA: Chesapeake...
TATATCTATTTGTCTTGTTTCTTTAACAAGTTTTACACATTGATCAATAACACCAAGGTTTCTTAGACCAAGAAAGTCAATTTTGAGTAGTCCGCATTGTTCGACTCTACCCATGTCCCACTGGGTCACAACTGGGTTGTCAGCACCTTTTTGCATGATAGGCAAGTAATCAACCAGTGGACCCTTAGATATAACCACTCCAGCTGCGTGTATTCCCGTCTGTCTTACTAGGCCTTCTAAACCAAAAGCAGTATCAACAATTTTTTTTGAATCTGAATTAGAATTATATTCATTTTTAAATTCAGAAACTTCCATGCATTCAGATAGTGACTTAGAAACACCAAGCACTGGTGGAGGAACCAACTTTGCTATCTTGTCTCCACCAACAAAGTCGTACCCTAAAGCTCTAGCTGCGTCTCTTAGAGATTGTCTTGCACCTGTTCTGTTAAACGTGCAGATATGCGCAACTCGATCTGTGCCATATTTGTCTCTTGCATATTGAATAACCTTGTCTCTATGCCTATCATCAAAGTCCAAGTCAATATCTGGCATTGACTTTCTTCCTTCTACAAGGAATCTCTCAAACATAAGTCCAAACCTAATTGGATCCAGGTTGGTAATGTCAAATGCATAGGACAATACGCTACCAGCAGCAGAACCTCTTCCCCAACCGACTCTAATATCATTGTTCTTGGCCCATCTAACTAGATCAGAAACAACTAGGAAGTATTCAGGGAAGCCCATTTCTTTTACCACCTTCATCTCATGAAGGGCTCGCTCCAATATATCCTGGGGCAGTGGATCTCCATACTTTTTCTTTAGACCTTCCCAAGCGAGTCTGTCAAAGTATTCAATAGAAGATTCATTGGTTGGTATTGGAAAGTTAGGGAAATGAATTTGCCCAAAATTCAAATCAATGTCAACCATATCATTTACTATCATTGTGTTTGATAGCCATTCATCAGAAAAATTCTTAGACATGTCCTGGTATGACTGCAGATAGAATGCGTCTCCAGAAAATGAGAATCTGTCTGGAGTATTTATATTTGAGTTTGTTGCAACACATAACATTATGTCATGCGCGTGAGAATCATGTTGATGAACGTAATGGCAGTCACCAGTAGGGACTATCTTTGCGCCTATCTTTTGAGCTATTTCAACTAGCTGGTTAGATATCTTTCTTTGTTCTGTTAAACCATGATCTTGTATCTCTATGAAATAGTTTTCTTTTCCGAACTATTTCCTGCATCTTCTTTGCGGCAGAAAGTGCAAAGTTAAAATCATTTCTTAGAAGTGCTTGGGAAACTTCTCCATTAAGGCATCCAGAAAGAACTATTATTCCTTCACTGTGCTCTTCAATTAAATCATGATCTATTCTAGGCTTACCATAGTATCCCTGAAGAAAAGACTTTGATGACATTTTTATAATGTTATGATAACCTATATTGTTTTTTGCTAATATAGTTATATGATATGGCCCTCTTTGTTCCCATTCATTTTTTGCTGGACCAGATCTTTCTTCTTCGTCTCTGTCAAATCTAGTCTTACGAGCTTGGTAAAATTCAGAACCCAAGATAGGCTTAACGCCCGCAGCTTTTCCTGCGTCATAAAAGTCTAACCAAGAATGTATATTTCCATGGTCTGTGGTCGCAAGACCACTCATCCCCAGACTTTTGGCTCTCTCCAAGTATTTATACACATCACCATGCCCGTCTAGCATTGAGAAGACGGTATGGTTGTGTAGGTTGGTCCAGTTCTTCAATTAATTCCTCTATCTCTATCTGACTGATCCAAAGAGTTGTCTCTAGTCTCTCTGTAAGTAATTATTACTACGCCACCACAGTATCTACATACTGGGGCGCTACCATTTTGTGCAAACACACTATTGTACATTGCAGACATTGGCTGATCAGACTTGCACTCTGAACAAACACCAATAACATCATCGGCATTATTCACCATCTTTTTCTCCTTTCTTCATACTCTTATATGCGAATCTAACAGGTGATGGAGAAGATTTTTCAAACGTCTCAACAAATCTATTCCCAATTTGTACCCACTTGTTTTTTTGTTCTAAAGAACAAGACCCACAACCAACACCCGCAGAGTTTGCTCTTTCGCAGGTATATGGTCTACCACCTATTCCCATTTGTCTTCTTTTTATCCAGTCATTTATATGTGCAGAAGACTTTTCAAAATTATAGTCTGAACAATTGCTGAGTATTTCATGTAGAAACTTAATTGATTCTTCACTGTAAGTCAATATAGAACAAAGGAATAACCTAGCCTCATGCTCTAGAAACTTTTGATCTTTTGCTTGATCATATAATCTCTGCACAGCTGAACACTTTTGTAAGAGCGTTGTTTTGTCAAATATTTTTTGAGAGTCAGAAACATTCTTGAATGCTTTAGATCCATACTTATTAAAATACTCTAATGGATCGTCTTTTCTTTTCTCATGTTCTTCCATGTCATATGTATATTGCCTATACCATTCATTAGCTTTATAATCAAAAGATTGTTCAGAAACTTCCAAAGATTGTGGCTGTAGGGCATAGTCTTGTATCTCTGTAATCGTTTTTAAAAGATAGTTCTGTCCGCTATTTGGATTAAGGAGAACTTTATAAAGTCCAGTAGACTGATGTTTTGAATTAGGATATCTCCACATTCGTCTCTGATCATACACGCTAAAGTCTAGTGTCTTAAGTTCTATCTTAGACTTTAAATCAGATGCTATATATCTATATATTTTATGAAGTTCTTTTGATGGATTTATACCGAGTGTTACTGGTTCGCACTCTATGTGAAACCCTTTTTTCCCAGTAAAATACACAAGCACTGCGGTCTTCGGAATAAATTGTATTAGATACCCGTAAAGAGCTTTGCAATCATTATGTGCAAGATCAATGTCATCGCTATCTAAATCAAAATAGAGAGGACCCAATCTAGTTGCTACTTCTAATTGCTCAGTATCATACGCAAAAACAGAAGTATATATTCCGGTATTCTGATTCTTAGAGCAGTACTCGTTAACCTGATCATTTGTAAGGATTAACGGAAAGCCATTTACTTTATCTCGAATAACTCTATCCAAAGACGGTACATATCTTGCAACTTCGTAATATTTCCATCTTGACAAGAACTGATTCTCATTAACATCAATCTTCATACAGTCTTATTTTACCACAATCTTCATCCGCATTCCATAAGACTTTCTTTGTGTTCTGGAACTCTAATAAATGAGTTCTATAATAGACAGATTCTTCAATAAAATATTCAGTGTTCTTTATCGCTGTGAATCTTTTAAGTAGTCTTATGTCGGCTTCTTTATGCAACTTTAAATGCCCATCGTTCTTGGATAATATTGTCTCCATCAACCACATAATGTAGCTTAGAAGCTATGTTGTCTGCCATATGAACAATCATGTCCATATACGTAATTGGAACAGTCTCTGGCACTGGTGACCAAGGGCCCAAATGACAACGAACCAATCTTAATATAGATTGAACTGTCTCTTCAGTTAAGAATAGAGTAGAAGACTGAGACTCAGAGGCGTACTTCTTGTCTTCTTCCTGGCATTTCTTAACAAGTTTACCTACAGTGTAAGGATGCATCGGATCGTAGTGAAAAGAACTTTCTCCTTCAAGTCTTATCCCCTTTGTAACGTCGTGAAGAAGACATGCTGCCAATATAATATCTGTGTCTTCTCTATTTAAAGAATAGGATTCAGACATTATTTTTGCTGCTCTTACAACTCTTTTTGTATGCAGTACGTTGCCACCTTCGTTATGCTCATCAGCCGGATGGTACTTGCCAGAAAAACTGGATGGAATAGTCCAGAAACTAGAAGCTCTTAGTAAGACAGATCTAACAAATAACTTAATTGACTCATCAAAAATATAGTTGATTTCATCCAACAAGGGTTCTAATATCTTATCTTCATCCTTTTTGGAAACTATCTTAGAATTGTCTGACAAAATCTCATCTAATATATTACTTGACATTTATTTCCTTTTCGGTATCTAGTTTCCACTTAGAACATGGTGTATCAAATGGACATTGGGTACAGTATGATATCATACCTCTCTTGGGTAAGAAGAATTTTTCATCTCTCAACGCCGTGCACCAAGCAGAAAGTGTCTCAACATCTTCACGCTTTGTTTCAAACTTAGTAAAGTTAGGCTTGGGATTTAGTAGATCGTAATAACCAAATTCTGTTTTAGCTATTTTAGAGCCATACCTATTCCAAAAACCCTTGTTTAGCACAGCAAAGTCCGTGGAATATAAATATTCTTTTTTAAACTTGATATTAAAAACCCATTTAACTACGTAAGTTTTTCCATTGTGATGGTATATTAAATCAAACTTATCGGAAACAGCTACATGCTCATTAATATCAACCATAAAATCTTCATCTATAGCCATTGGTATAATTTCTGCACTGCCAAAATTTTCACATATACCCAAAAGAGCTGCTGCTGCTTTAGTAGTTAGGCTAGCATTGTTGCCATAGAAGCTTTCGTGTTGCTCGTGTGTTATGTCATATGCTGTTGTATCTTTTGGATACCACATTTTCTCCCATCTATTTAGTAGGGATGCATAAGACGGAGCTGTGCCAGATTGTTTTTTATAAAAGTAAAAGTTGACAATACTTTTTAATGTATTCTCAAATCTTTGAGATACCAAATCTCTGCTTCCAACTTTTTCTGGAAGCTTTTCTTTATGCCTATAATCATATAGCCTAGCGCAGACTTGAAAGTCTTTTATTTCTTTTAAATTAGTCTTAATCATTAAATTACCGTCATGCTTTCATATACTGAATTGGAATCAAAATCTGATTCTTTTTCATAGTCTTTTTCTGTAATTGCTTCGTACTCTTCATAAGTTTTCTTTTCATCAACATACCTAACAAGGGGAGAATCGTAAACAAAAGTTGATCCAGTAATTCTATTTTTTGGAATCTGTAACTGCATGATATTCTCATCTTCAGAATCATCACCACTAATAAGTTTCTTTTCAGTAATGAAGATTGTGACTGCACACTTCTGCTGAATAGCTAAGGATCCACCAGTATCAGACTGCTGAACTACTTCTCTCTTTTCCTTCATTCTGTTAGAATTTTCTTGTGCTGTTATTATGAGCACGCAGTTCATGTCTCTGGCTAGCTTCTCAAGCCTAACCATCATCTCTTCAAATTCTCCCCATCTAGGCTTACTTTTGCCACCACGGGTAAACATAGATTGAATGGTATCAATAACCACCACATCTGGCATTCTGTCATTGTGACCCATAATATCTCTTAGCCATCTTTCTAGATCTTCAAAGTATGGAGTTTCTGGATCATGTCTAACCATAAACCTATCGCCCCACTGCTGTAGCTTTGATCTGAATATTGCTAAATTCTGCTGCTTTTCTTCTTCGGTCCACAATCTTGCTTGGGCATAGACATTTTTACCTATAATTTGAGTCATTAGAACTCTTTCCCAGTGGGAAATAGCCTCTTCAAAATTTACATATAGAACTCTATAACCACTATCGGCCCAGTTGTTTACTAAACATTTTGCAAATGTGCTCTTACCTTTTCCGGACGGCGCAATAATTGCATGTACAGCTCCTTTAAAAAAGCCACCATTGTCGGTATATCCCATAGCTCTGTTTAAAGACTTGTATTGTGTTGGCAGAAAGTCTGGAATAGTCAATAAATCTTCTGCTCTTTTATTAATATCGTCAGCAGTTGTAACAGAATCTAATGGGCTATAGTTAAGTTCATTCTCTAGATCTTTTATTTCAGATGTTATCTGAGATATTCTAGATATATCCTTATCAGTCTTTTCGCCTTTTTGGGTAATTAGTATTTGCAGCTCTTGAAGATAATCAAGTTGTTTTCTTTTATTAGCTCTGTGTTTTACAATTTTGACAATTGATTCTGGAGTTGATAATTCCAGGTTCATTAATATGTCCATCATCATATCAACACCAGATACACCACCTAAAGCTGAATAGATATCTGTTTCAGATTCAAGCCAAACTCTAAAGGCTACTGGATCAACAACATTTGTTTTAGTTGTATGATGATATGACAATAAAGCTTTGTAAAATTCATTGATACCAGTTTGTCCATGTATTGAACCAACTATATCTTCAGGAAGAAATGAATCAAAGTATGCAACAGCCTCAGGCGACCTAAGACACAAAGCAAATATTTGATATTCTACTGGAAACTGTTTGTCTTCAGCATCTTGATCACTATTTGGATTCATTTCTTCTTTTTTCTTTCATCTTTTTATAATAGAGTTTTCTATTTTCAGCGTTTCTTTTCTTTGCCTGAACATACGCTGGATTGTTCTTGATACTCTTTTTTACTAGAGCCTCTGGAACATACTCACTATTTCTTATGGCAAACAACATTCTATCATAAACAGAATCTTCAGTCAGCTTATCGTTATATCTAAAAATAACTAATGTTATTCCAAGATCTTTACACATATCTAGTTTTTTTAAATCTCTTTTTTGAGCTTCTTCAAAATCATACTTAGACTGAAAAAATCTTTGAGTGTAATAAAAGTGCTGTCGGCCATGATACTCTGCACCAAGCTTGTACTTAGGACAGTATACATCCAGCTTTAGCTTATCTCCAAGGTGATATTCATTGACAATATTTTCACCAGGAAAAAGCTTTTTCATAATTAAAGTCAAAGCAGTCTGGCCTCTAGACATTTTTTTATGTCTTTCTTTTATCCAAGAAAGACCAAGCTGATTTATTCTTTTATTAAGCTGATTAATAGATATGGATAATTCTTTTGCTATATCAGTAAGAGACAAGCTACTCTCAAACAATAAATCTGTGAGAAATTCGTCATCATCCTGATGGTCTTCCCACTTGTTAGACATGCTATGCCTGTCTATTTTTATCCACTGATCTTGCAACAGATAGAGTTTTACCTAAATCAAGAATTGACATTTGTGTCTTTTCCCATATCTTAGGGGCAACTGCCGAACTAAACATCGGACAATCTAAAACAACTGTACTGTATTCATTTTCAAACTCTGATATTTGTGCAACAACAGAATCAACTTTATCATAAAAATCATTATATGGAACATGAATAAAGGCTGAGTCTCTAGAAAAAAACTTCCCAACATTTGATCTATGCTGAAAAGAGATAACTAACACCTTATTATGCTTAAAGTAATAAGACATGAATGTCTTAAAGACATCATAATTTTTATGGATGTAATTCTCCAAGAAGCTAGAATCATAAAAATGCTTATCCAATACACCTATTTTGCCCAGCTTATTTTCTTGTGACATTACAAAATCTGACTGTGTTGCAGCGACATATTGATCATCTGACATCGTCAGACCTCTTAATGTAGACTGAACAAAGCTCTTAGGTGGCTTCTTATCGCCCTTTATGTCGCCCAGCATCGAGAAGAATGCTGACCTAGTGTAGGTTACAAAAGCGTAGCGCTTTCTGCTTTCCATTAATTCTGTTACTTTTATAATTGTTTGTTTATCGTTAAATGTTTTCATTGCAAATTCCAATTCAGTAGTACGGGATTAGTGTCAATAATTGATTCTATATGCTTGATGTTATGAAATTCTCCTTTGTCTATTGACATATATCGTTCATACTTCATTTGCTTATCTTCGTCTTTTATATAACCTAGGTGCTGCATTCTTAAACCAGAATGTGCCCAGTAGTTTCTTTGTTGTATCCATTGTACAACATAGGTGGGTTCTGATCCGCAAGCCAACTTTCTATCAAAGAAAGTACCACCATTTTTATATCTAAAAATTCTGGAACTATTATTCGGTGCCCACAATTTATCCACTCTGTATTGAGTATCGTTCCACATATGGTAAAAGCGAACGTTTACAACATCGAAAGCTGATTGCTGTAAAACTTTTCTTACTTCAAGACCTTCTTCATGATATAGCTTTTCGTCACAATCTATGGCAATAATCCAATCGCCTTCTTTAGCTATCTTTTCTAGGTTTTTCCAAGCTTTTGATCTTAGATTTCCCTCATGTTTGTCAAATAGTGTTTCTTCATTTGAAAAGACTTCTGCATACTTTGAGGCGATCTCTATAGTGTTATCATCTGAACAGTCATCGGTAAAAACTATTTTATCTACTTGACCAGACAACCTAATTAGAACATCCTCTAGAAATCTAGAGCCTTCGTTTTTTCCAACCATTTGAGCAATTAACATAATACTCCTTATAATAAAACTGGGGGACCAAAGCTAATGCAATGGTCCCCCAGAAGGTTAACATGACCAATCAGCTATCAGGCTGAAAGCTCTTCGATCTGCTCACGAGCTTCAACCGAAGAAATACGCTCAACATCAGTTGACTTGAACAGAAGTTCACCAGAGACGCCTCGACGACCCATTGCAACCTTCTGTGCATCAGCCTGATTATTTGCCTTCACAAGCGTGGTTGTCGTGACTGCAAAGTACTTGAACTTATTTTCTGACATTTTTATTTTCCTTTTTTATTTAGTTGGATAATGAATTGCGATATATTCTATCGCATCTTGCAGGTTGTCTGCAAGTTTGGTTGCCATATATTTCATGTACACCCTATCTTTATAGGATGAATGACAGAACACTACAGCTGGCTGGCCATGGATTTTAGCCCAAGCCAACTCAAAGTCTGTTCCAATATATGCGCGATCTTCTATCATATATTCTACAAGAATAATATCTGATCTTTCTTGCATGAATATATTTTTTCTTGCTACCTCTTCTGGTGACATACTCTGATCTTCTGGTATTGAAGTTGGGTCATAAACAGAATAACCTCTTTGAGTGAGCATAAACGTAGCTTCTTTGCGCCAGTTTATTGCGTACTCTCCGACATAATCCATTGCACCAGAAAGAAAAACTTTTAAGCTCATACGGGCCAATAATACTCTAAATCAGAAGGTTCGTCAAAGTATTGACGATAGTATTCATAGTCTTTGCGCAAAAGATTTGATCTATGTGATCTATGAAAGTCTTTATTGCCGAACCATTTAGGAAGAGTGATATGTTTCATATCTATTTCTTCTAGCTGCATTGTATTTTTGTAGCCTCTTTTAACCCACTCTTGTATTGTGAAGTTTTGATATAGCTTTAGCGCTTCTTCGTAACCAGTCCACATACGCGTAACGGGATGATTGCGCCACCCTTTTGTTGGTGTTCTATCAAGAAGTATATTTAATACTTGAAAAGTTTCAACGCGTTGCTTTCCAAGTCTTTTGTAATCCAGAACTTTAACAGACTGTATAAAATCTGGGTACGGCAAAAATGTTTGCATTAACTATCTTTCTTAAACTCTGTCCAAGTCTTGTCGCCAACACCATAATACTCTCTAGCAAGGCCAGATGCAACTATGTCTGTATTCAAACAAGACCCTTCTGCGTTCCATACTCTTGCTAGTACTCTACCATACTTTTCGTTCTTGTCAAGAATTGTTTCTATTTTTACTTTATGACCAGCTTTTGTTAGCCATTGATCTGTAAACTCTTTTGCTGCCAACCCTTTTTGCTTTTCTTCTAAGTTAGAAGTTCTGCTTTCTGGCGTATTGACACCATAGAGTCTTACTCTCCCTTTACGAAGGGTATCAAACCCAAGATCAATAACAATATCAAAAGTGTCTCCATCAACAACCTTCTTTACTTCTGCATTATAATAATAAACATTCTTATCTTCCATATTAATCTCTTTCTATTCCCATGTAATCACATGCTTGTCTAAAAATTTCTCTACTTTTAGGAAACTGAGCGTCTGCGTGGCTATACCCTTGACCAGGTTTTGGAGAAGATGCATGCCAGCTATGACCAATCGATACAGATCCATCGTAAACGACATTATACCCCAAATGTCTGGCAAAATAAGAGCACCAAGTTTCCTCATAATAATGAGGAGTAGGAAGGAAAGCCCCTATTGCCTGAGGATAAAGTTCCCTATACCTATTGTGATTGGTCATTTCATTCCATACTTGTCTTCTTATGAAGTAGGCAGACCCAGAAACGGTTACGCAATTTACCCTATCCTTAAACAGTAGGTCTTCGGCGTCGTGTTGGTGCCATCCCCTATGTTTTGGTGCAGAGTTTGTCCCGATGATACCAGCGTGTGTGATATAACCGTTCTCATCTCTTTGTTTTGGGCCTAATATATGGATATCCTCATTGTTAGCAAAAATGCTTTCTATTTGTAAGCAGTCTTGCGTGGTGAGCCAAACGTCTGCGTTTAGCAGCGCTATGATGTCTGCACTACTTCTGGACGCCATATAGTTACATGCTTGAGAATAGCCAATATTATGGTTTAAAAATAAATTGTCTATGCAATACTTATAGTGGTTGTCCTTGTACCATGAAACAAAGTCATCAGAAGAGTCGTTGTCTGATATGTACATATTCCAATTTTTTACGAGCGCGCCATTTGGACCATTAATATCAGAATGAAGAGTGTCCAAAAGTCTCTTCAATTCTTTTGTAGAGTTGTAGTTAACAACACATAAATCAATCATA
>Ga0129336_10002932_pt1 | contig 10524 bp, 10 predicted proteins | sample CPB6_02_DNA_FD_96878 | JGI IMG/M metagenome (GOLD analysis project Ga0129336, IMG submission 96878) | Freshwater to marine salinity gradient microbial communities from Chesapeake Bay, USA - CPBay_Sum_0.6_0.2_DNA | ecosystem: Environmental > Aquatic > Marine > Coastal | place: USA: Chesapeake...
AAGCCCCGTCAAATAATGGTTGTGGCCGAATTACCCAAGACTCGAAGCGGAAAGATTATGCGCCGCTTGTTACGCGATGTCGCTGAAAATCGCGCAGTAGGTGACGCTACGACCTTAGCTGATTCGACAGCAATTGGACATATCATTCAAAGCATGAAAATAAAGAATTGACAGTCGTAACGGCGAATTTGGAAAACTTCTCGTTTGATAACCACCTTCTCATTCATTTTGGGGTGTTTGAAACCGTGTTAATTGTCCACTGCTGTTGTAGAAATGGTAGTATTTAAATATGACTCAGATACAATTTAAGATCTATTTCAAATTAAGTATGCTTAGTCACAATTCCGATTAGAGTCTATTGAACTTTGAAGTAAAGAGATAAAAGTGAAACTTACTTACGCTACAAGTAGATCAGGTTAAAATAAACCCCTCTGAAGTTAATAGACTTCTAGCCATCTCTAAGTCAGAGAGATAATCAATATCTATGTCCTCATAAAATCTAGTAGGTTGAACCGGCACGCAGCCCTCGTCATAAAGCGAATTTCCTCGCATTAATGTTTCAAATTTTGCCAAATAAATATTTCCATTAGGTATAAAATAATCTTTACTTTCAGTATCCTCTCGACAATCTATTGCGTCCAAATACTTCTTTCCTTCATCTTTTGTAATCAACCATGATGGGTTGATTGATTTTCTAGCTATGGTAACAACAGATTTTCTCTCACTAGTATGAAAGTTTTGAATTACATTTTTGAAAGTATGAACACTTCTAAATGGAGAAGTTGGCTGCAAAATAAAAAAGCCATCGAAGTCCCTCTTCTGGATTGAATTGGACACAATTTCGTATCTACAAACGTCTATCGTTGAAGTATTATCTTGGCTCAAACTTTCAGGCCGCAATTTGGATACTTCAATTCCAAATTCTCGGCAAACATTAATGACACGATGATCGTCAGTAGATACGATAATTTTGCTTATCTCATGTTGAGCCAATGCAAACTCCAGTGTCCATGAAATCAGCGATTTACCCCCTAAATCCATGACATTTTTATTTGGAAGTCTTCGAGAATTCTTTCTTGCGGTAACAATGGCAGCAAAAGTCATAAACTATAGAAACTTTTCAGAAACTTCAGACCTTGTGGTCCACTTTTTTCAGGATGAAATTGGCATCCGACTAAATTTCCATTTTGCATTATGGCGGGAATTTGTGTATCTCCATATCTCGTGACTCCAACGACACAATTTGGTTCTTGGGGCACTACCATAAAAGAGTGAAGAAAATAATATTGCCCTTGTATGCTTAATTTTGACACATTATCGGTCACTTCTACTTTTGACCAACCGATATTCGGAAGTTTCAAGTTTTTATCTGTATCGTAAAGTGTCGGTATCTTGACTACACCACCTTGAAAAATTTTTAATCCTTCTGTAAAGGAAAATTCATTACTCCAATCCATAAGTAACTGTAATCCTACACAAATTGCGAGCATAGGGCGTTGACTGACTGCGAATTCTGCAACTGCGTCATCCAATCCACGGTTTTTCAACTCCCGTATTGAAGCTGGAAATGCACCAACCCCCGGAAAAATCACTCGTTCTGCCTTAGAAACATCTGAAGGATCAGAAGAAATATGAGCTTCGCAGCCAAGAAATTCAACTGCTTTCTTTACACTGTACAAATTTCCGACACCATAATCAACAATTAAGGTTTTACTAGATCGCATAATCTCTAACTTTAATGCCTTTTGAGGATGAGTAAGAAAATATCTCTTCAATTGAACCTCTGTTATAGTGGAAAAAATCAGCAATCGCTATAGCATCGGTATACCGTGAGACTTCTTCGATATCTTCCAATCTACCCATGCCTCCACTTGCTATAATAGGAACTTCACTAATTGGAAATAAAGCTTTCATCAAGCCAACGTCGAAACCCTTTCTGGTTCCTTCATTATCAACTGACGTGATGAGTAGTTCGCCTGCTCCAAGATCTACGCCTTGTTTTGCCCACTCAACCACGTTCAAGCCTGTCTTCTCCCTTCCCGTTTCAATCAAAACTTCCCAGCCATCTCCTAATCTCTTACAGTCTATAGAGAGAACCGTCGCCTGACTTCCAAAAGTTTCAGAAATTTCTTTAATGAGTTCAGGATTCCGTACAGCACCTGTATTAACTGCAACTTTGTCAGCACCCGACCTCAAAATTCGCCTAGCGTCATCTAGCGTCCTTATTCCGCCCCCGACGGTGATTGGAACAAAGACGTTATCGGCGATCTGACTTATCAAACTATCTAGTGAATTCCTGCCATACAAACTGGCAACCGCATCCATTAAAAGAATTTCATCGATGCCTTCTTGATAATATTTGCAAGCAAAATCTTCCGGAGACCCAAGAGTTCTGAGACCTTCTAGCTGCACGCTCTTAATCAGATTGATTCCTTTGATATCTAATCTCGATATTATGCGCATGTATCTCTACTTAGACTTTTCAGTTAATTGGAGTCCGAAGACTCCACTGATTTTCAGTTAGATGCCAAATATGCGGGGACCGAAAGCTGTCAACAAGAGAATTAAAGTATGTTAAGTCAATCTTTGGTACTTCAAAAACGTTTCTCGCTATTGGTAAAATTTCGGCATCAACAGAAAGATACTCAAGAAGCTCGTGAATAAATCTCGAAGGAAATTCATGGTCAAATTTTCTAACCAGTGCAACACCTTCTTCTCTTGTAATATCACCTGATCTTATCTCCTGTGCTGCATCGTAAGTAGCTCGCCCAATGCCAAATTTTGCGCCCGTCGTATAATAATGTAAATCGTCCACTTTATCATCGATGCTATTGTATTTCGAGTAAGTACCAGGAGTTCGTTCTGGAGAAGCGATAAAGCCGCCCTTTTCGACAGCGTAATAGTAGCAAGATTGCGGGTGCCACTTGATATAGTAACCAAGGTAATGAACTTGAGTACCTTGACGTGCCAATTGATGATAATCGACCGGCAAATAAGGCTGTAAATCATTGAGAGTCAAACCCAATTGAGTAGTCAATTCATGAATACTAAATCCAGCTAACTTGATTTTCCCTAAATCCTTGGAAGTAAAGTAGCGATTATCACGAGTTGATTTTGAAAACTCCGCAATGGGATTTCCATATTCTGCCTCATTTTCTCCATAAAAGACTAAAGGGATGTTCAACTCGATAGATGCTTTTGCAGCAACTGTCTTTTGACCAAAAATAAATGGTTGAAAAGGATGAAGTAATTTTTCTATTGCAAAACGTGTAAGCAATCTATGGACTCTTCCATTTGGAGTTATGAGCCGATTATCAAAACCAGCGCCGATCCAAGATTGGAAATTCTTCCAACCCCAATCAGTATAAATATGGGGTGACCACGTAACTGTCAAAGGATGCATGCCATATTTTTCTTTCAATAAGCTTGAAGCAAAAAAGCTATCTTTCCCGCCAGAACCTGGAACTATACAATCGTATTCACCATTTTCCTTTCTATACTTATCACATAACTTAAGTAATTCCAGTTCTCTCTTTGACCAATCAATTTCAGTATTCTTTTTCTCAGTTAAATTACATGCATCACAAATTCCGTTTGCATCAAAGGAAATAGTTTTTTTCTTCTCTGTCGTAGAATTTTCGAATTCGTTTGTAGAATTCGGTCTTTGATTCGAAATTACGCATTTGACGCAATACCTAACTTCAGATGGTAGTCCATATCTTGTGATTCCCGGAGAGTTTTCTTTCTGAAATAACTTTTTATCCAATTCATTTGGCGCTCTAAAAATCATAAATTCTCTCCTTGTATCTGGTGCGAAGCGCCTTTGAAGTCTTCAAAATTACCTATGTCTCTCCATTTTTCAAAAAGATGAAAAGCAAAAACTCTCTCCTTTTTCGACAAAAGTTCATTTATAAATTCAGGTATATCTTGTGATTGATTTTGTTTTATCAAGCCCACAACTGAAGGAGATAAAATATATACTCCTCCGCTGATTTTGCTTATCATGCGAGGCTTTTCAACGTATGCAGTAACCTGATCCACCAGTGTTTCTACCACACCAAAGGGATTCTCCATTTCAAAATTCTTAACTCCTATTGTAAGTGTAGAGCCCTTTTTACGATGAAATTCTAACATTTCAACTAAATTAATGTCTGATAACACATCACCATTGACAAGTATCATCGGATTTGACGGAACCTGTTTGATTAGACTAACCGATCCAATAGTACCCATTGGAAATTCTTCCTTAATATAACTAATTGAAATTCCCCATTTACTACCATCGCCAAAATAATTTTCAATTTGTTCGCCAAGATAATTAATAGAAATAATAAACTTCTGAAAGCCTTGTAAAGTTATTTTCTCGATGATTCTCTCTAGTATTGGCTTTCCTTCCAATAACAACATGGGCTTTGGGACACTATAAGTTAAGGGTCTTAATCTCTTACCTTCCCCACCAGCCATGATTATAACGGAAGTAGATTTTGTTTCATTGAATAGGACATCCTTCGAAAAAACATCTATTACGAATCCGCTCGAATTGAGGATTGGAATGTGAGAGATATTATTCTCTTTGAGAATTTTAAGGAGCTCAATTTGCGTCAAATTTGGAGTGGCGGAAATAAATAACTTATTCATGATCAAAGTAACGTTATTTTCCAAGCTTAATCCACTGATGAGGCCTCTCCTTATATCACCGTCAACTATTGTTCCAATTAATTGCCCACTGTCTGAAGTGACAAGTGCAAATTTTGTTCCTGTATTATTGAGATTACTAATTACCTCTCTAATCGAACAACTTTGGGAAACTCTGAATTTATGCCATTCTTCAGTGACCACTTTATTTCCTAGTTTTGAGATCGTAGAATTCTTTCCTTACCAAGATGTGAAAATCAACTTCCTTTAAAACCTTTAAAATTTGCCCAGAGGGACTCTTGCCTGAATAAGGATTTCTAAACCTATGACGCAAACGTTGCATCTGCCAAGAATAAAGCTTTTCAATAGACTTTTTTATGTCCGATACTCTAAACTCACAATTAATTACGTTCTTTGCCTGAATCCTACCGAATTGTCGGTCTCCGATATTTATCGCAGGCTTTGCAAAGAAGGGTGCTTCGAGAATGCCGCTTGATGAATTACCAATCAATCCATCAACAAAAGTTAGCAGGGAATAATAGATTTCTGAACCTAAGGAAGATACAAAATGAGCGTTTGAGTTATTGGAAACAAAAGTTTTGAAAATTTCATTAATTGTGTCTCCTTCTGGGTCCGCATTTGCAGCAGTAAAAATAAGTGTTATATCTTTTGCTTCAGAAAGTGCATGAACCAAGACATTAGCATTATTAGATGATGATCCTGGTCTCAATGTTTCGGGGTGCAATGTTATTAAGAGATTCTTTTCCCCTAATTTAAAACCTAATCTTTCTTCAACTTCAGCCTTCGTAAACTTTCTGGCATTTGCAATTGCGTCCGTTGCGAGAGCGCCGACACAATAAACTCTTGATGGATTTTCACCCATTTGGATTACTCGTTTAGCATACTTAGCGTGAGCAGTAAAGTGGAGATGAGATAGTTTAGTGAGTGAATTTCGAATCGAGTCGTCAAAAGATCCTGAGGAACTCTCTCCCCCATGAATATGTGCGATTGGGATATTATAAATAATTGCCGCATATGCAATACTTAATAACTCATAACGATCGCCTAGTATTACAATTAAGTCTGGTTGTGCTTTGAAAAGATAATGATTGAATTCTTCAAGACATTGAGACATGGACGTTAGGATGTGTCTCGGAGATGTGATTTGAATCGGGGTATGTATTCTGCCTGCAATGAATACTCCATCTCTTTCAATTTCAGAAACGGTGTTCCCAAACCTAGATTCGAGGTGTGATCCAATTACAACTACTTCTGATTGAAAATCATTATCGCGTTCCATTTCTTTGACAAGTGTCCTCAGAAGTCCATACTCTGCACGACTTCCAGTGACAACACATATTCGCTTACTCATCTGCTATGTACTCATCTTCCACATAGTCTCTCTTTGCAATACTACCCACAATTGATTCCCATCGAGATACACTGATGCCGTAATCAGGTCGCTTTGCAGTGAGGTTTTGTTCTGTGAATTTTTCACCTTTAATTATGTTCTTTTTTGCAACAATAGATTTTCGAGCAAGTTTGATGTTCTCTACCTCGCTGGTCATCAAGGTTTTCTTACCATTACCTAAAGCTATTTCTATATTTCTTATGGCTGAGATCATCTGATGTAATTCGTTTTCTTCAATACTGGCAGCATGATCAGGCCCTGGCATTTTTTTATCTAAGGTTATATGTTTTTCTATTACACAAGCACCGAGTGCCACCGCTGCTATCGCGGCTTCAACTCCCAAAGTGTGATCAGAAAAACCTACCTTCAATCCAAATTCCTTTTGTAAAGTTCTAATTGCCAGTAAATTGGAATCTGAAAAAGGTGTGGGATACGCCGAGGTGCAGTGAAGCAAAGTAATCTTATCCGAAGAAACGCCAGATTTTCGGATCAAATCAACGGCAAAATGGATTTCTTCTAAATTAGACATACCTGTCGAAAGAATGATTGGAGTATTAAAACTAGAAATTAGTTTAATTAAGGGAACATTTGTAATTTCGCCTGAAGGAATTTTAAAAATCCTTTGACCTAAATCATATAAAGACTCAACAGATTGTAGATCAAATGCCGTTGAGAAAAAATCAATACCGAGAGTGCTGCTGTATGTGCGCAGGTCTCGATACATCTCTGATGTCAAAGATAGCCCTCTCAAAATATCATTTTGACTAATTGATTTGTCGGATACAAAGTTACTATTGTTAACTTGGTATGGAGCAGGTTCAGTTCCTCTTCGGACAAGTTGATCTATTTCAAAAGTTTGAAATTTTACAAAATTGGCGCCGGCACGTTTAGCTAGCTCAATCAACTTTTTTGCAGCTTCATAAGATCCGTTGTGATTAATTCCAGCTTCTGCAATTACCTGAACCTGTAGTAGATTTTTCATTTATTCACACCGTACACCGAATTTTCGCTTAAGCTTACTGTCAAAGCTTGACCCATTGCTACAAAACTATTTTCTCCTATAACTATATTTTGTCGTAATACCGAGTTACTTCCTATAAAACTTCTTGCTGAAACTCTAACGTTTCCATTAACCACAACTCTTGTAGAAACGTGGCAGTTTTCCTCAATTATGACATTATGCTCTAGTACCGCACCAGTATTTATAATTGAATTCTTGCCTATTTTAACCCCTTTATTAATGATTGAACCCCCAAAAATCTGAACTCCATTTGCAACCTCCACATCTTTCGCAAGTTTTGCGAAAGGAGAAATCAGTGATGGGATATTAAAACCATTTAAAAGATAATTATCAAACAGCTTTGATCTTAGGTAGGAGTCTCTAATTTGACCTACGCCGATTGCTATATTTTTCGCAAGACTATAAAGTTCTTTGATTTCAGTATCGGTTCCAATGACTTCATACCCAAATATCCTCTTACCAACTTCTTCACGCAGTCCAATTAGTCCTTGAATTTTGAAACTACCTATCTCCTCTAGAAGGTTTATACATGAAACTGCATGGCCACCTGAGCCAACAATCAATATTGAATTATTCATATCAATTATCTAAACGTGACAACACAATTTGAGGACTGCTCGGAAGATTTATGATTCTTGCAAATAGTGAGTCTGTAACATTCAATTCCATTTTCGGACAATTAGAAAATTGTAATAATCTATGCATCGGAGTCCATGCGGGTCTAAGCTTGTATCCCCATTTATGACTGGTCTCCAGTATAGCATTTCTAAGCGTTACGTTATCTTTTTTTAGCAATAAAGTCTGCAACCAATAGTTGCTTGTAGTAGACGATGGCTCCTTGAATATCTCGACCTCTTCGATATTTGCAAATTCTTTCTCGTAGACTTGGTAAAGTTTCCTCTTAGCTTCTATTTTTTTCTCAATTGTTCTTAATTGAGATAGCCCTAGGGATGAATTTAGTCCGGGCATCCGATAATTGAAGCCAATTAAATCATGATTGTATTCCCATTTGTGAGGTATCTTTGCAGTTCTTGTCAGGTGTTTGACTCTAGAGGCAAGCTCTTCATCATCCGTTATCACTGCACCGCCTCCCCCGGTTGTAATGATTTTATTTCCATTAAAACTTAGTATACCTCCCAATCCAAATGTTCCGGTATGTTTTTGTCTGAAATAACTACCTAATGACTCTGCGGAGTCTTCGATTATTAATAAATTGAATTCTTTGGCTATTTTCATTACACCATCGATATCACAGGGATGCCCAAAAGTGTGCAGAGGAACAATAGCCACAACCTTTCGGCCGGTTTCTTTATTGATAAAAACTTCTCCGCTCCTGATTAACTTATCTGACAAATACTCAATAACTTTAACCGTATCTATTCCTAATGTCTTTTCTTCTACTTCAATGAAATGTGGAATTGCGCCTGTATAAGAAATTGCATTAGCAGCTGCCACAAAAGTCAGAGATGGAGTTAATACTTCCATGCCAGGACCAATCCCACATGCGATCAGGAGAGAGTGAAGGGCAGAAGTTCCATTCGAAACAGCAACGACATATTTGCTACCTGTAAATCTGGCAATATCCTCTTCAAATTTCTCTGTGTAAGGACTTACAGAAGAAACAAACGTCGACTTAAGACATTCGATTAGCATGTCTTCTTCATCTTTGGAGAAATACGGTTCATGTAATTCACCATATGTCTGACCAACAACTTTATCTAAGACTTTGCAAACTTCTTCTGGAATAGAACTTTCACGCATACGGCAATTATGCCTTACGACTTATGTGAAAACCCTTGACGGTACCAATCATATGTGAGCGAAATACCTTGTTCTAATGAAATTTTGGGCTTGAATTCAATCAGAGATTCAAGTAACTCAACTGATGGTACCCTCCTAAGCGGAGAGCCAAGCATGTCTTCTCCCTCGACAATTTGAAGATTCCTTCCTACAATTCGAGCGCACATTTGTACGACTTCCAAAACAGTAAATTCTGGCTTTTGACAACCCAAGTTCAAGGTCTTCCCTTCACATTTCTCTTGCTCCATTACCCTTAAAATCGTCTCCACTGCATCATCAATATAAATGAAAGTTCTTTGATGTTTAGGAGAGGTTACCGATAGTGACTGACCATCACGAGCTGACCATATTCTCCTTAATTGCTCGGGTATCAAATGATCCAAACCCATGCGAGGTCCATATACATTGTGGGGTCTAAGAATTGTATAAGGTAAATTTGAGAAAGCACACAAGTATTCACCATAAATTTTAGAAAGAGCGTAAGTAGTCCTTTTGTCAAACTCACTAGAAATGGCTAAAGGAGTATTTTCCTTCGTTGGAAATTCCAGACCAAAAAACTTCAAAGTACCTGCATAAACTTCACTTGTTGAAGCAAAAATTAGTCGTTTAAGATTTCTTTGTCGTTTTGCAAATTCAATAATTCCATTTAACATACTCAAGTTATTGTCCAAAACTAGAAGAGGATTAGATTCAACGTTCTTGACACCAACGATTGCAGCTAGATGCACAATATAATCAATGTTAGACTCCAAGAGGATTTCAGAGAGATCAACTTCATTAAGATTGACATTAATGTATTTCGCTCTTTGATCTCTTAAGATTAATTCAAAGTCACGGTCAAGACTTCCCCTATAGAAATTGTCCACAATGAAAACTTCATAATCTAGATTAATCAGTTTTCTTACCAAGTGTAGCCCTATGAAACCAGCACCGCCGGTGACCAATACTCGAACTCTCAATTGAATTTACCTTTCCCTAGAGAAAATATACGCACATTATTCTCTCGCAAGACTTGCACTTTTAAAGAATCAAAAAAAGAACACAAATCAAAGATTAATGTTTTTTTTGCATTCTCCCAATCTAAAGTTCCTAAGTTCATAATTGCGTTATGTCTTACGGCAATCAATACCGCATCATAAGAACTCAAAGGATTTGAGTTTCGCATGCCAACTTGAATACCAAGTTCTTGCCAAAAATCTATCAAGGGGTCAACCACTTCGATATGCGCACCTTTGGATTGCAGAAATTTGAATATGTTTTCGACCGGCGAGAATCGAGTGTCGCCAATATTCTCGCGATATGCCGCACCAAGTAGAAGAAAGCGCTTTCCGCGTAAATCATAATTCAGTGCTTTCTCTATGAGGTGATTTATATAATTAGGCATCTCGATAATCGTCTTTTCAGTTAGATCAACAAACGGCATTTCAATTTCTTTGCTGGAAAATTTCCTCAATCCTATTTTTGCGAGCTGTGGATCCTTTGTAAGGCAATACCCTCCCACTCCGATTCCAGGAAATCTGATATTGGAGTGAGTGGGACGAACTCGAATTGACTCCAAAATATCATGTAGATCTACATCCATTTCCTCCGCAACTCTTGTCCATTCATGTATAAACGCAATATTCGTTACTCTGTACGAATTTTCGAGAATTTTAGC
>Ga0129336_10002933_pt1 | contig 10523 bp, 10 predicted proteins | sample CPB6_02_DNA_FD_96878 | JGI IMG/M metagenome (GOLD analysis project Ga0129336, IMG submission 96878) | Freshwater to marine salinity gradient microbial communities from Chesapeake Bay, USA - CPBay_Sum_0.6_0.2_DNA | ecosystem: Environmental > Aquatic > Marine > Coastal | place: USA: Chesapeake...
ACGAAGGGCCAGTTGCTCGCATTGGGGTTGACGGGATTGGTGATGTTGTCGAATGCGACGACGAGGTAGTACGCCGCTGTCATGAGTACGAAAAGTGACGCGGCTAGTCGCGCGATGCGCCACACCGACCATCCCGCGACAACACGCTCGTCCTGCTTGATGCGATCCGCTTCCTTGGACATGGCACCTCCTTGGTTCAGGCTAGCCATCGAGACCACAGGCGTCACTGAATCGAATGCGTGTCGCGACATACCTAGGATGTTGGCGTGCCACACCTCGACCACGTGCCCCTCGGCACGTCCGCGCTCACCGTCTCGCGGCTCATCCTCGGAGGAAATGTCTTCGGCTGGACAGCGGATGAAGAGGCGTCGTACGACATTCTCGATGGGTACGTCGCTCACGGTGGAAACGCAATCGACCTCGCCGACTCGTACCCTCACTGGGCACCCGGATGCACAGGAGGTGAATCGGAGCAGATCGTTGGTCGGTGGCTTCAGGCTCGCGGCAATCGTGACGATGTCGTGGTCTGCACGAAGGTGGGGAAGTTCCCCGGCAACTACGGACTCACTCGTCGACAGATTCTTTCCGGTTTCGAGCAGTCCCTCGACAATCTGCAGACCGACTACGTGGACCTGTATTACTGCCACCTCGATGACCCGATGACTCCGCTTGAGGAGACTCTTCGCACACTGACGGAGTTGATGGAGGACGGTCGCGTACGCGCCATCGCGGCCTCCAACTACTCCGTCGACCGACTCGCCGAGGCGCTCCGGATCGCAGGTGACCTCGGACTCGCTCGATTCTGCGCGGTGCAGCCGCAGTACAGCCTCGTCGTTCGGGATGAGTTCGAAGGGCCGCTTCAAGCCATGTGCGAGCGCGAGGGCCTGTCTTGTCTGCCTTTCTGGCCTCTCGCCGCCGGCTTCCTCACCGGCAAGTACGTCGACGTCGATCCGACCGCCGTCCCGCGGGGTCGACATGTGTCACCCTTCGTCACGCCACGCAATGAGGCGATCCTCCATGTCGTATGCGGGGTCGCCGCTCGGCACCACACTGCACCCGCCACCGTGGCACTGGCCTGGCTGCTCACACGCAAAGCGGTCGCCGCACCGGTTGCGTCGGCGTCACGCCTCGAGCAGGTGCCCGCGCTCATGGCAAGCCTGTCGCTGCGCCTATCGGCCGAGGATCTAGATGCGCTTGATGCCATCTCGAGCGTCCAGTGAGCGTCCGCGCAGCGCAGGAGGTCGCGCCCGGCGTCCACGTCATGGCGTCTCGACGCTACGACACGACGTCGACCGTCATCACGAGCGGTCCCGATGCCCTGGTCATCGATCCCGCATGGGACGCCGATGAACTCGCGGGGATTCATCCGCTCATCCGCCACCTCGGGGCTCAGTGCGTCGCGGGCCTCGCGACGCACCTTCACTACGACCATGTCCTGTGGCACCACGACCTCGGCGACGTGCCCCGGTGGTCCAGCGAGTGGGCAGCCGTGCAGTGGCAGCACTCGCGTAGCGATCTGATCCAGCCCCTCATTGGGGACATCCCTGATGATCTCGTCGCCCTCGCCGGGCGCATCACGCCGGTAGCGGAGATGAGCCTGCCTCTGGGCGACAGGCAGATCACCCTGCACCAGCACGACGCCCATGCACGCGGCCACCTGGCCCTAGAGATCGCCGACGCGGGGGTCCTCCTCGCGGGCGACATGCTCAGCGACGTCGAACTGCCCTACCCCGACGCTGATGAGCCAGATCTCTCGCTCTATCTCGATGGCCTTGATCGCCTCGCCCCCGTGATCGCGCGGTGCCACGTGCTCGTGCCGGGGCATGGCACCCCGTCGTACGCACCGATGGATCGTCTCGATGCCGACCGCCGCTACCTCGACGCCGTGCTATCCGGCGACGACACCGACGATCCGCGCTTGGCGCATGAGGGAATGAGGGAGATCCATCAGCGCACTGTCGAGCAGGCGCGGGTCACGCGGGAGGGCGGTCAGGGTCATAGGAGACAATCAGTCACGTGACTGACGAAGGCGGGGCTTCGATCGACACCGACCAGCGCAATAGGCGCATCGGCTGGGCGCTCGTCGGCGTACAGGTCCTGCTCATCTTGCTCTTCGTGCTTCTGCCGAAGCGACGCGGACTGCTGTCACCACCTGATCTGCTCGATGTTCTTGGCATCATGCTCATGGTTGGCGGCCTCGCTGTCCTCCTCATCGCCTTCCTCGGACTCGGCTCGGCTCTCACTGCCACACCCGTCCCGCAGGAGAGCGCGGCCCTGCGCACAGGCGGCATCTACTCCGTCGTTCGTCATCCGATCTACGTCGGACTCCTCATTGCCGCGCTCGGATTCACGCTGGCCGTGGGATCCCTCTGGCAGGTGACACTCCTGGTCGCGATGACGGTCTTCTTCTACGCCAAGGCATTCTGGGAGGACCGCCTCCTGGCCGAACGCCACGGGGTGGCCTGGTTCGACTACGCCGACCACGTGGGCGGCTTCATCCCCCGGATCCGCGGTCCTCGCTAGGAGGGGCCGTACCATTCACGGGTGGGCCTCCTAGATCGCTTCGAAGACCGCCTTGACCGCATCGTCAACGGGGCCTTCGCCAAGGCCTTCAAGTCCGAGGTCCAGCCCGTGGAGCTCGCAGCGGCCCTGCAGAAGGAAATGGACGACCGGGCAGCGATCGTCGCGCGTGGCCGCACTGTCACACCCAACGTCTTCACCATCGACCTGTCGCCGCACGACGACGAGCGCCTCAGCGTCTACCGGGACGCGCTCCAGGGTGAGCTCGCCACCGTCGTCACCGAGTACGCCGGAGAGCAGGACTACGCCCTACTTGGCCCGGCCGAGGTGCGCCTCGCCCTCGACGACGCGCTCGACACAGGTATTTTCCGAGTGCACTCCGAGGCACGCGCCGCCGTGGTGTCCGCTGCGCCCTCCGATGCCCTGCCGGGCCAGCCCTACCTCGAGATCGGCGGCACGGCGTATCCGCTCGTTCGTGCCGTGACGCGCATCGGCCGCGGCAATGAGGCCGACATCCGCATCGAGGATCCGGGGGTCTCACGCAGTCATTGCGAGGTCGTGCTGGGCACACCGGCGATCGCACGCGATCTCGGATCGACTAATGGCACGACAATCGACGGGACCCGAGTGGGGCAGGCCGCCATCATGGACGGCTCCGTCATCCTCATCGGCACGACGTCCATCACCTACCGGACGGGATGAGGTCGTGACGGAGTTCGCCCTCACACTGCTGAGATTGGCGTTCCTCGGCGCGCTGTGGCTCTTCATCATCATCACGGTGATCGCCCTACGCCGGGACCTCATGCAGCCGCGCGAGGCCAGGCCACCGGCCCGCCAGAGCTCCCGTCCCCCAAAGCCGGCAAAGCAGCCCAAAGCCCCGAAGCCGCCTAAGCCGGCGAAGCATGCCAAGGCAGGTCCCTCACTCGTCGTCACCGAGGGGCCACTGGCGCAGACAGTCATCCCCTTGGGCACCGCTCAGGTCACGATCGGGCGCGCACCGGATTCAACCCTCGTGATCGACGACGACTACGCGTCCAGCCGCCACGCACGCATCTACCCCGGAGACGACGGCTGGATCGTCGAAGACCTGGGCTCCACCAACGGCACATGGGTGGATCGCACGCGCATCACGTCACCCACCGTCCTGCCGCCCGGCGTGCCCCTGCGCATCGGGCGCACGACCCTGCAACTGCAGAGGTGAGTGTGGCGCTCACATTGCACTACGCCGCACGCTCGGATGTCGGTCAGGTCCGGCAGGGCAATGAAGACTCCGGGTACGCCGATCCGCGGCTGCTCATCGTGGCGGACGGCATGGGCGGCCATGCGGGGGGCGAACTCGCGAGCGCGACTGCGGTCGCCACCCTGGCCGAGATTGCGGACGAGCAACTCGGGCAGGGCGAAGCGCTCACTCGTCTGGCCGGGGCGATCGACAGCGCGGGATCAACCATCGGCCTGGTCGTCACCGACAGCCCCGAACTTGCGGGCATGGGCACGACGGTCACCGCGCTGTACTGGATTCCAGACACCGACGCAGCCCGCATCGCGGTGGTGCACGTGGGAGACTCGCGGGCCTACCTGCTACGCGACGGCGAACTCAGTCAGATCACGCACGATCACACCTACGTTCAGACTCTGGTGGATGCCGGGCGGATCACCGAGGAGGAGGCCACGACCCATCCGCGGCGCAATCTGCTCATGCGCGCACTCGATGGCATGCAGATGGCCGAACCTGACCTCTCGGTGCGGGAGGCCCGTCAAGGCGATCGCTACCTGCTCTCCAGCGACGGCCTGCACGGACTGGTCTCCGCGGACGAAATCGCCGACATCCTCGGGTCGCGCGAGCCCACTGTCTGCGTGACCGAGCTCGTCGACCTCGCGCTCTCCCGCGGAGCACCCGACAACGTCACCGTCGTCGTCGCGCATGTCGTCGAAGGCACGAGCGTCGACGCGCCCCCCGTAGTCGTCGGTGCTGCGGGCGAGCCGCGCGTGCGTGCACGCCTTCCTCGCGTCCACTTCCCTGAGGACGCGCAGGTGGATCCCAATGCCCCTGATCTGCCGCCCGCACCCGAGGGAGGTCCACCCACGTCGGAGATGCCTGCGGTCGCGGGCGCCACCCCGCCACCGAAGCGCCAGCCGTGGAGCCGTCGGCGCCGCGTCACTGCATGGACGATCGGCATCGCGGCTGCAGTGCTGCTCGGCCTTCTCACTGTCCTTCTCGCCGGCGGAGCATGGGTGCGATCTCAGTGGTACGTCGGGGTGAGCGATGGCTCGGTCGCCGTCTATCAGGGAGTGAGTACCTTCCCCGCGCTGTCGACGCTTGTGAATGTCACCGATATTCCGGTGGCGGACCTGCCTCCGCTCGAGGCGGGGCTGGTGAGCAACGGGATCTCCGCGCAGAGCCAATCCGGGGCCGACGCCATCGTCGCCGGCTTGCGCGACCGGGCGTGCGTCGCGATCCCGAGACCGGCGTACTGCCCACCGCTCCCGATACCCACGCCTGTGCCCGCGCCGACCGCGACGCCTAGCCCGACGGCGACCCCATGAGTACGGCCGCCGCCGCGCCTGTGCGCCAGCGCACTCGTCGCAACCTCGAGTTCATCCTGCTGGTACTCGCCTGGGGTATCGGTGTGCTCGGGACACAGCAGGTGGCCTGGTCCACGGGCGAGGGACTGCACCCGCGCTTTTGGATCACCGCCGCCGTGGTGGGCATCCTCGCCCTCATCGCGCACATCATGGTGCGGTGGCGCACGCCCTACGCCGACCCCTTCATCCTGCCGATCGCGACCTTGCTCACGATCCTCGGACTCGTGATGATCTACCGGCTCGACGTCGCTGCGGCTCAGCGCGCTCAGCGCAATGACAACCCGATACCGACGCCGGACGTCTATAACCAGCTCACGTGGTACGCGGTGGCGATCCTGCTCTTCGTGCTCGTGCTCCTCGCGCTGCGAGACCACCGGGTGCTCCAGCGCTACACCTACACCGCGGGGCTCCTCGGTGTGATCCTGCTCCTGCTTCCCCTCGCCCCCGGAATTGGCGCCACGGTCAATGGCGCGACCCTGTGGGTGCGCGTCGGTGGCTTCACGTTCCAGCCCGCGGAGGCGGCCAAGATCCTGCTCACGATCTTCTTCGCGGGCTACCTCGTCGTGACGCGGGACTCGCTGGCACTGGTGCGAACCAAGGTTCTTGGCATCCCGCTCCCTCGCGCGCGCGACCTAGGGCCAATCCTCATCGTGTGGGCCCTGTCGCTCGGGGTGCTGGTCTTCGAGCGTGATCTCGGGACCTCTCTGCTCTTCTTCGGGCTCTTCGTCGCGATGCTCTACATAGCCACCCAGCGGTGGTCGTGGCTGGTGCTTGGCTTCGTCCTCTTCGCCGCTGGCGCTGTGTTCGCCTATCTCGCCTTCGGACATGTGCGCACACGCGTGCAGATTTGGCTGGATCCCTTTGCCTACTCGGACACCGGCGGATACCAGATCGTCCAGTCCCTCTACGGCTTTGCCAACGGTGGCCTCTTCGGCACGGGCCTAGGCAGGGGCTACCCCGAACTCGTCCCCTTCGCCAACACCGACTTCATCCTCGCGGGCCTGGGCGAGGAACTCGGTCTCACAGGAGCGATCGGCATCCTGATTCTCTACGCCGTCCTCATCGAGCGGGGCCTACGCACGGCGGTCGCCGTGCGCGATCCCTTCGGCCAGCTCCTCGCCGCTGGCCTGTCGATCACCCTCGCCCTGCAGGTCTTCGTCATCGTGGGTGGCGTGACGCGACTGATCCCGCTCACCGGGCTCACCACCCCGTTCCTGTCCTACGGCGGATCGTCGCTCGTGGCGAACTGGGTGATCATCGCGATCCTGCTCGTCATCTCACACCGCGCACGTCGACCCGACCCATCAGCCGCCCCCGCTGACTCAACCGAGACCCAGGTGGTGCGCCGATGACCCGAGCTATCCGGCGCATCAGCCTCGTCCTCGCCATCCTCCTCGTGGCGTTGCTCGTCAACGTCACATTCATCCAGGTGTTCCGCAGCGACGACTACCGGGCGCGGGCGGACAACCAGCGCGTCATCCTCGATGAATACGGTCGCCAACGCGGCCCCATCCTCACCGGCCCCGACGCGGTGGCTCTCTCCGAGGAGACACGGGGGTCACTGAAGTGGCTCCGTGTCTACCCCGAGGGCGAGCAGTACGCGTCCGTCACCGGCTTCTACTCCATCGTCTACGGCGCGACTGGTCTGGAGCGCACCGAGAACGCGGTGCTATCCGGATCATCCGACCTCTTCTTCGTCGATCGCCTCCAGCAACTCATCGCCGGCGCGCAGCCGCGTGGTGGCGCCGTCACCACCACGATCAACCCGGCGGTCCAGGCGGCTGCCTGGTCCGGCATTGCCGGCACACGCGGGGCGGTCTTCGCCATCGAGCCGTCGACCGGGCGCATTCTGGCTCAGGTCCAGTCGCCGTCATTTGACCCCAACATCCTCTCCTCGCATGATCCTGCCGCGATCCGCGACTACTACGAGGAACTGCTCGACGATCCCGAGCAGCCCCTCATCAACCGGCCGATCGTCGCGCTCAATCCCCCCGGATCGACGTTCAAGCTCGTGACTGCCGCGGCCGCTCTCGCCTCAGGTCGCTTCACCATGGACTCGGTCCTCCCCGGGCCCGCGGAGTACGACCTGCCGCTGTCCGAGCGGACGCTGCGCAACTGGACGGGGGAAGAGTGCGCACCCGGTGGTGAGATCACGCTCGAGCAGGCCCTCGCCGTCTCCTGCAACACCGCCTTCGCCTGGCTCGGAAATGAGTTGGGTGCCGATGCACTGAGGGAGCAGGCGGAACTCTTCGGCTTCGACTACAAGTTCGAGACGCCACTGCGTGCCGCGACCTCGCGCTTCCCCGACAATCCCGACGAGCCGCAGACGGCGATTAGCGCCATCGGCCAATTCGACGTGCGCGCCACCGCGATGCAGATGGCCATGGTGGCCGCCGGCATCGGCAATGGCGGCGTAGTCATGGAGCCTTACCTCGTGCAAGAGATCCGCGCACCGGATCTCACCATCCTCCGCACGGCTGATCCGCGGATCTTCCAGACCGCTCTGTCGCCCGAGGACGCGGCCCAGATGCAGCAGATGATGGTGGCCGTCGTCGAGGAAGGCACTGCGGGAGTACTCGCGGGAATCGTCGACGGATCGGGCAACCCGGTCCGGGTGGGGGCCAAGACCGGCACGGCCCAGACCGGCCGCGATGGAGAGCAGCCCATCTCCTGGATGGTGGCCATGGCACCGGCTACCAATCCCAGAATCGCGGTGGCGGTCGTCGTGGAGGACGGGGGCCAATCCGAGCTCAGCGGCGGGGCCCTCGCCGGACCCATCGCCCGTGCTGTGATCGAGGCGGCTCTGCGATGAGGGAACTCACTGGGACACTAGGACGTCAGGGATAACGGAGCTCAGGAGGCAGGCGTGACGCAGGACCCCGGCGTAGGCCGCACCCTTGGCGACCGCTATGAGCTCGTGACCGTCATTGGTCGTGGGGGCATGGCTGAGGTCTGGGAGGCCACCGACACCAGGCTTGGACGCCGGGTGGCCATCAAGATCCTCCGGCCGGATCTCGCTCGGGACCCTGCGTTCCAGGCTCGCTTCCGACGCGAGGCCCAGTCATCTGCCGCGCTCAATCATCCGAACATCGTCGCGGTCTACGACACCGGTGAGGACATCCTCATCGACGGCACTGAGTCGACGGTGGTGCCCTACATCGTCATGGAGTACGTCGACGGGATGACCCTCCGGCAGTTGCTGTCCAGCGGACGCCGGCTCCTGCCGGAGCGCTCGCTCGAGATCACCGCAGGCACGCTGAGCGCGCTCGATTATGCGCATCGTCACGGCATCATTCATCGCGACATCAAGCCGGCCAACGTCATGCTCACGCGCACCGGTGATGTCAAGGTCATGGACTTCGGCATCGCGCGTGCGATCAACGACTCTGGCCACACCATGACGTCGGCGCAGACTGTCATGGGGACCGCGCAGTACCTCTCGCCAGAGCAGGCGCGCGGCGAGATCGTCGACTCGCGCAGTGACATCTACTCCACCGGCGTCCTGCTCTACGAACTCCTCACAGGCAAGCCGCCGTTCACCGGTGACTCCCCCGTGTCCATCGCGTACCAGCACGTCAGCGAGCAGGCGATCCCGCCGTCCCAAGTCGATCCCGAAGTCGCTCGCGATGTCGACGGCGTGGTCATGCGGTCCCTGGCCAAGAGCCCCGACGACCGCTACCAGACGGCCGCTGACTTCCGTGCCGACGTGGAGCGCGCCGCCATGGGCGCCCCGGTGTCAGCGCAGATGACCGCCGCCATCCCCATGGTGGTGTCGGATGCGACCCAGCGCCTCGACGTGGTGCAGCCGACCGAGGTCTACGCGATCGACACCGAGCCCCCGCGTGGACGGCGGGCACAGCGCGGAGCCGGCTTCGTCGCCGCCATGACCATCGGGGTGCTCGCCCTCATCGGCCTGGTGATCCTCGGCGCAGCGCTCGTGCTCAATCGGACGTCCGCCAACACCGTCGCCGTACCCGACCTCACCGGGCTCACCGTGGCCCAGGCCGAGTCGGTCCTCGAGCGACAGGGGCTGGTCCTCGGCTCGCAGACCCCCGAGGTCTCCGGCAAGCCGGTCGACACGATCATCGGCCAGCAACCCACCCCGGGCGAGCAGATCGAGGAGGGCCAGGCCGTCAACGTCACGATCAGTGCCGGCAAGGAGAAGACGACCGTGCCACCGCTCACCGGGCTCACGTCTGTCCAGGACGCCGAGACGGCACTCGCCGACGCCAAGCTCGTGCTCGGGAAGGTCACTGAGCAGGACGCGGCGCAACCGGCCGGGTATGTGCTCGCGCAGTCACCGCTTGAGGGCTCGTCGGTGGACGTCGGCAGCAAGGTCGACATCGTGATCTCCACTGGTCGGCAGCCGGTGCCGTCCGTGGTGGGACAGACCGAGGAAGTCGCCCGCGGAGCACTCTCGTCCGCTGGCTTCCAGGTGAACGTCGTCTATGAGGAGTCGGCGACCGTGCCCCAAGGCGTTGTCCTCGAACAGGACCCGCCAGCGGGGACCACCGGAGACAAGGGCATGGTCGTCACCATCGTGGTGGCCATAGCGCCGCCGTCGCCGACGCCCACGCCGACACCGACGCCCGAGCCACCCACGCCGACACCGACGCCGGACCCACCGACGCCGACGGAGTCACCGTCGTAAGGGGCCTTGCGGCACCGTCGGCTCGACCAATCCGGATCAGATGCCGAGGATCTTGGCCTTGGCCGCGGCAAACTCCTCGTCGGTGAGGAGTCCCTTGTCCTTGAGGGCACCGAGCCGCTCGATCTCCGCGACGGCATCAACCTCCGGCTCAGCGGCAGGGGCGGCCGAAGCCTGCTGACCGGCCTCCTTCTCCGCCTGCTTGTCGGCCTGCTTCGCGGCGACACGACCACTGACAGCGGTGGCGGTTCCGGCGATGACGGCGGTGCGGGCGACGGCTCGGCCGATGCGCGGCATGGTGACTCCTCTGGCTAGGTGCTGCAACACATGTGCAGGATGTGTCCCACACTACGTGCACGTGTCAAGGGGCCGCGCGCTTGTGGGGAGCACCGCGCTAGCACGGTGTCAGCGCACGGCCGCCGTTCCCTCAGGAATTGTCTCCATGAGAGCTGCGAGATCACCGCGCTCCTGCTCAGCACGCCAGCGTTCGGAATACCACCCTCCCTGAGCCACCAACTCCGCGTGGCTGCCCACCGCGCGAACCTGCCCAGCGATGACCACCACAACGCGATCGACGCGATCGAGTCCGCGCAGGCGATGAGTGATGAGCAGTGTCGAGCATCCTGCCGTCACGGCGAGCACATCGTCGGTCAGTTCATCGGCGGCCCGCGGATCTAGGTGCTCGGTGGGCTCATCGAGGACGAGCAACCGCCGCTCAGCAAGCAGGAGGCGGGCAAGGGCGAGACGCTGGCGCTCTCCACCGGACATGGCG